>Ga0180008_1000640_pt1 | contig 26940 bp, 24 predicted proteins | sample MM_PW_MetaG_FD_121121 | JGI IMG/M metagenome (GOLD analysis project Ga0180008, IMG submission 121121) | Groundwater microbial communities from the Aspo Hard Rock Laboratory (HRL) deep subsurface site, Sweden - MM_PW_MetaG | ecosystem: Environmental > Aquatic > Deep subsurface > Groundwater... | reverse complement strand
TACCTGGTCTCTGCCTACGTAGTAGGCATCTGACCGCTGTCCTCTCGCTGTATAATAAATAAACTTTATTACACAAATTTATCTACGTTTTTAGCGTAGATGTCTATGATAAAGAATCTAATCGTAGTATTGCTTTCTATAGCCAGTGAAAGTTTTTAGCATTGGCAATTCATAGCGGCATTTTTGCGGAAAGTTATTTTCGAGTGCCAAGTGGGAGAGTTACAAAAACGAAAATTCAATCGGCGTCAAGCGTGAAAAAACGGCAGGATGCCGAAGTTTTTCCACGCTTGCCGAGTGCAGTCGCTGCCAGGATGGCTGCGACAAACGTCCGAGAGAATTTGAGTTTTTGTAACTCTCCCACGGCGTCTATAAGAATAACTACCGCTAAATGGCCGCCTGAATTACCGATAGCGAAACCCGTTCACGTCGCCTATAGAAAAAAGACCTCATTTATTCAGAATATCCTTAAGTTTCTGAAAAGTAAGTTCCGCGATTTCGTCTTTATTAATCACTTTTTCCGGGTCTCCGTCATTTCTGCCGCCGTAATTTCTCAGAATTAAGGCATCGGGTATTTCTGCAAGAAAACGCGATGGTGCGCACTCAATGGTTTCCTGATTACGCTTCCGCCAGCGGCATACCGACATAGTAAGGCTCCGCTGCGCGCGAGTCATGGCTACGTAGCACAGTCTGCGCTCCTCCGCCGGATTACACGCGCTTTCTTCATCACGGACAAAAGGGAGCATGTTTTCTTCCACACCGATGATATATACATATGGAAATTCAAGTCCTTTTGCTGCATGGATAGTGAGAAAATTTACTGCATCTTCCTTGAAATCTTCAGTTTCTTCTTCATCGGTGTTTCCCGAAAAAAAAAGCGCAAGCTTTATCAGATATTCGCCAAGAGACGGACGCTTGGCTTTTTTAGCGTACTGCTCGATCTGATTAAGCAGCCTTGTCACATTTCCTTTACGTAATTCCTTAATATGGTCATCGCATTTTTCACGATCAATCTCCGCAGTAAATTCAATATTAAAAAAAAACTCTTTAAGAAAATCCGGGAATTCTTTTCCCTGCATAAGTTTCCCGTAATTTTTTATTATTTCAACAAAATGAGCAATTTCTTTTTGAGTAGCCTCACGGGTTGCCCCGCTCTGTCCGGTTACTTCCAGCGCTTCAAAAAATGACAATTTTTTTAATATTGCAAGATCCTTTACTTTCCGCATGGTCTGCGTGCCGATATTTCTACGGGGGAAACCGATTATATGCAGAAGGGATAAATCGTCGTTTGTATTGTGCAGTAGTTTTAAATAACTGAGCATATATCTGATTTCCTGTCTGTCGTAGAAGTCTCGTTTGTTGCTGGTATGAAACGCAATATTACTTTTTCTGAATACTTCTTCCAGATAATTTCCCTGAGCGTTTGTCCGGTAAAGGACGGCGAAATCTTTCAGGGGAATTCCATGCTGAAGAGAAAGCAGGCCGATATCATCCGCAATTTTTTGCGCTTCATCTACCGGGTCTTCTGCGCCGATTGTCCGGATCTTATCGCCTTCTCCGAGTTCCGACCAAAGCGCTTTGCTTTTGCGTTCTGCATTATTTCGTATCACTGCATTGGCCGCATCAAGAATTATCGATGTTGAACGGTAGTTTTCCTCAAGTTTTACTACTTTTGTATTTGGAAAATCTTTTTCAAAGTTGAGGATGTTTTTGATATCAGCGCCTCTCCAGCCGTATATGGATTGATCATCGTCTCCGACTACGGCTATGTTCATAATCCGGCCTGCAAGAAGTCTCGCGATGGTATACTGCGCGGCGTTAGTGTCCTGAAATTCATCGATCATTATATAGCTGAATTTTTTCTGAAGCTTTTGAAGACTGGCGGGGTGGTGAAGAAAAAGATCTGCGCAATAGTATAGTAAATCATCAAAATCCACCGCACCGAAATGCCTTAGGTATTCCTGGTATCCCTTGTAAATTACTTTCGCAGCTTTCCCGAGTACGTCATCGCGCTGATAATTATCCGGGCCGATCATGTCATTTTTTGACTGACTTATTTCGCGCATGATATTTTCTATGGGCAAGTCGTGTTCATCTATTCCATGATCGTTACATACTTCGGTTATCACACGTCTTTGTTCATGGGTGTTGTAAATGTTAAATTTTTTCTGAAGGCCAAGGGCGTCTCCTTCGCGCATAAGGACTTTCACACAGAAAGAGTGAAATGTGGAAATTTGAATCTTTGCGGCAACGCCGGTTCCGACTAATCCTGCAATTCTTGTTTTCATTTCATCCGCGGCTTTATTAGTAAATGTCACGCAGAGAATCGATTCCGGCCTGATTCCCTGAGCAAGCATGTAGGCTGCCCGGTATGTGACACAGCGTGTTTTACCACTGCCTGCACCTGCAAGAATGAGAAGAGGCCCCTGAACATGCGTTACTGCCGTATATTGCGGTTCATTCAGATTTTGCCGGAGATATGTGCGGAAAGCTTCAATCGACATTTTCAGGAACTAAGATAATTGCCCGCCGCTTTTACCGGGAAAACGGGTTTATGCATTGGATTGGATGTGATACAGACGGGAGTACACACCCTTTTGTGCGATAAGTTCATCATGTGTGCCGATTTCGGCTATTGAGCCTTTGTCAAGCACGATTATTTTATGCGCTTTCATCACTGTTGAAAGCCGGTGCGCAATAACCAGAGTTGTCTGCCGGCTGATGAGGCTTTCGATCGCGCGTTGAATAGCAGCTTCACTTTCCAAATCAAGCGCGCTTGTCGCTTCATCAAGGAGCATAATCTTTGGTTTTTTGAGTATTGCGCGTGCAATGCAAATCCGCTGCCGCTGACCGCCGGAGAGCGCCAGCCCCCTGTCGCCGATGATTGAATTATAACCATGTTCTCTGGTAATAATAAAATCATGAATGTCGGCACATGCAGCAGCATGAAAAACCTCTTCATCTGTTGCGGTGAGTTTCCCGTAACGGATGTTACTCATAACTGTACCGGGGAATAACACACTTTCCTGGGAAACATATGATGTGAAGCTGCGGATTTCGCGGAGGGATAGTGTCATGTAATCGGTGTTATCAAAAAGAATCGTACCGCGGGACGGATTTATCAGACGGGGAACTAAATTTATGAGTGTGGTTTTCCCGCTGCCCGAAGCGCCGACTATTGCGGCAAATTCTCCGGGACGGACGTCAAAGGATATATTTTCAACTGCGGGAGCTGATGCGTTTCCATAGGAAAAAGACACATTTTGAAAAACTATATTTCCGCAAAAATGTGAAATTTGTTTTTTAACCGTATTGGTTTGCTCGGGGGGATGACTGAGTACTTCCTGTATTCTTTCTGCATATACATCAAGCTGTTGTTTGGTAAGAATTGCCGTGCCCATCCGGCTGAAATACGGCGCGATATAAATTAAAATCAGGATAAATTGAAACATTTCCTCAATAGACATACTTTTGTGCCAGATGAGGTTTGCCGCATAAAAAATAATACCCACCAGCGCAAGTGTGCCGAACATTTCATTGATTGGCCGGTTTAGTTTCAACAGTGCGCGTTCCTGACCGGATGCATGAAGGAACTGTTTCAGCAGTTTTCTGAAATGTCTTTTTTCCCAGGACTCACGGTTGAAAATTTTTACAATATCGATACCGTAGAGGATTTTTTGAAGATGTTCGGTAATTGATGAAAGATTTTCCTGAACGTTTTTTACAATTTTTCTGAGTAAACTGCTGATTAGGTAGATGAGAAATCCTAATATGCAGGCAGTCAGTATAAGTATCAGGCTGAACTTCCAATTCAGATAAAACATGTACGCCAGCCCGATTGCGGTCATTGCAGGACCGAAGAGCATTGCTTCAAACATGATATAAATTGTTGCCTGAATGGAAAGGATATCATTCAGTGAACGGGAAATTATATCTCCGCTGCTCTGGTCTTTGAGATAGGACGAAGGCAGCATAATAAGTTCATTAAACATATGCTTGCGGATATCCGTGCACACTCTAACCGAAAGAAAGGCAGACGAAAAATCGCGGATGTAAATGAATGCCTGTCCGGATAAAATAATTATTAATCCGCCAAGGGCGAAAAAAATCAGAAACCGGATATCTTTCAGGGCCAGCAGGTACCGAACTGCCTCACGGTTGCCGTGGAAACGGAAAATACTGAATATTTTTTTAATTTCCTGTAGTGTGGATGTTTTTGTCTGATCGGCCGGCCTTGCCACTATAGTCCGGCGTGATGCGCGGATATTATCGGCGTTTACTGTGCCGGTAAGGACATTTGCGATGACGCCGGCTTGCATCATGGTGAATACCGCCGACATGACCGAAAAAACTACCGCAACTGTAAGCCAGAATTTATCTTTAAATAAAAATTTTAAAATGAACCGCATAGTTAAAAAGTGTTAGGTGAGTGTCTTAAGTAAGAAAAAACGTTAGTTTACTTTATCATTAAATTAGACATGGGACAAGTGAAGTTTTATCGCATAATACCCACTATCAGGGGCAAACACGAACTTCTGGTTTCCTTGGTATTTCACAGATTTTTAATAGACTTAGAGAAAAGGTTACAGAGACAGAGAAAAAACTGCCATCCAAATTTGAGGAGAATAACTTTCCTGCGGGGAATGACCTGCCGGAGCTACCTGAAATACAATTCGTTTTCCGCTTTTATCCCAATCGAAGTCCGAAACCAGGTAGCGTTTGTCAGCATCAAGGATTTTATTCATATCGGTGAGTTGTACTACATCACCATTACGCCCTTTCAAATATAGTTCGGTCCTTAGTGTGTTTGCTTTGGAGCCTGGAGCGCGCCAGGACTTGTCAAATCGACTTGAAATAAACGCCAATGTACCGCCCTGCGGTGAAAAACTTCCATGCTCTTCCCATGTAGAAGGACTGTTTATTAAATTTATTATTTCTGCACCATCACGATCACAGGTATACACATCATCAACATATGCCTTGCCGTCAGGGGTATAGGAAAAGATAAATCCTCCCTCATCAGTAAAGCCATGTGTTTCAAAAAATCCGCCTTTGTTTTCAAAGAAAGTTCTTACGCCTGTAAGTTTTTCAAGACCTTTAGCCTTAATATTAAAGTCAGCAGTATAGATGCACCAGCCATCCCAGGTATTTTCTCCGCCGGGACCAAATCTACGTAATGCCGGAGGAAGCAGTTTTCCTGTGGGAATGCGATAAGAGAAAATCAGTTTGGTGCCGTATTTGTTAAAATGAGAATGAAGAGCGGCATGATTTTGTTGACAAACAAATATTTTTTCGGCCTCTCCGGTTTCTATACTCAAAATCCACAAGTCTGCATTGATCCCCCAGGCCATATGATTATAAAACCTGTGCTCACTATAGGCGCCTTCAGCCTGAAGAATAATATGTTTTCCATCGGGATGCCATGAGGGTTGACCAATAAAACCTTTGGGGATTTTTGTCCGGCTGCTGATATTCTTTTTGCCAGTACCATCAGGATTCATAATAAATAAATCAGTGTTTTTTGTGATGTCGTCAATAATTGCATCAAACGCAATAAGCTCGTGTTTTTCGCCATGATACCAGGCGACTCTCCCACCCTCTTTCTGGAGTAGCATCATGGAAACTATGATTTCTTTTCCGTCAAGAAAAAGAGTCTTCTGTACCGGTTTGTATGTAGTCGCATAAATCTCAGCAAGAATTAGAAGTGACAGTAGAATAGATCGCCGCATCTTACCAGATCCTCATAGGATATGGTAACATACTCGTCTAATTTTTATAAGGAAGGTAAATTCTTATGAATTCCCACTAATTTTTGAATAGGCCATGTAAATGACTTATACGCTAATTGAGGCAGATGTTTGCTGGACAGATCGTTGCTGGTACCGCAGGTGGGCCCCGCAACTAATGAGCAAGGAAGGCGCACCTATCGGCACGAGGCCGTAAGAGAGCACGCCGGCAGGAAGCCGAATGAGCGTGCGACCCTGCGCCTGACGCCAGTCTTTTTCTACAGGCAGCGTGGAAGGGTTTTTCGCAATGCTGTGCCCGCAATGATCGGCGAAACCTCACCACTTAGCTATAGTAAAAAACTACTGATTAGGAAAATTTACCGTGCTGAATTAGTGAAGGTGAAACCCAGCCACAAAATCTATCTTTTGTTTCAATTTTAAATTGAAGATCTTCTCCCCGACACTACTGTTCGCGGCATATTGCCGAGTGCCCTCGTCACCGATATAAATGTCAACTGGCACGGCTCAGACGCTCTGACACTAGTCTATCGCGGTCCTGACGGTCGGGTAGCCGACGAAATTCTCTACCGGCACAATGAACAATTAATCGATATAGTTCAAGCAGGCAGACCCTGGTCATTTGACGGCGATGGCGCCATGTTCCGCCTTGCTGCCGAGGCTCATCGCATCCGGCTTGCACACCTCTTCGATCCTGTTCTGGCGGTACATACCTCACTGGTAAACCCGCTGCCCCACCAGATCACTTAAACATGTCAATATAAAAGCCGTTACAAACCACTAATAGTCATTTAATATAATCTTTGTTTTTATGTTTGCTATGAATATATTGAAAATTTCTCTGAACTGCTTTACGCTTCACCAAATTTTCATTTTGGCTGGTGAAGGGTTACAAACAACAGATTTTCGATGGCGTCAATCAGGAAAAAAAGACAGGATGTCTCATTTTTTTTCTGATTGTCGAGTGCCGCAGGCCGCCAGGACGGCGGCCTGCAAACGTCCATCGGAAATCTGTTGTTTGTAACCCTTCACGGAGCCATTAAAATTTATTTGAATTCATAAGCTTCGTAAGAAATAAATTTTCATGATATACTTCATACAAGATAGGGGCGTTTAGCTCAGTCGGGAGAGCGTCACGTTTACACCGTGAATGTCGGCGGTTCGAGCCCGTCAACGCCCATTTTTTTTCATGCAGAAAATAACTTACGGGGTAATCGGGACAGGGCACATGGGGCAATACCATGTCAATGTACTTTCCCAACTCCCCGGAGTTTCATTTTGCGGTATTTTCGATGTCTCTTCCGAAAAAGCCTCTGCAGTGGCCGCCAAATACCACACACATGCATTCAAATCACTTAACGAAGCAATAAACAACTGCGAAGCGTTTTCGGTCGCTGTGCCGACCACCGGACATTTTTCATTGTGCCGCGACCTCATCAATGCAGGTAAACATGTCCTCATAGAAAAACCAATAGCCGAAACAGCAGAACAAGCCTCCGAAATTTTATCTCTGGCCAAAAAAAATAAAACGGTACTGCACATAGGTCATGTTGAGCGGTTTAACGGCGCAGTACAGGAACTATCAAAAGTCACCGCAAATCCGCTCATATGGGAAAGCCGTAGAATGGGTCCCCACACAGGGAGGATACGTGATGTTGGTGTTGTTATGGATTTAATGATTCACGATATTGATATTTGTATCCGTGTGGTCAATAGTCCGGTTATCGATTTTTCTGCATGCGGTACCCGGATTCCAGGCAGCAAATATGAAGATGCCGCATGTGCGGTACTCCGTTTTCAAAGCGGCTGTATTGCATCATTGAGCGCTTCCAGGGTAACGCAGGAAAAAATCCGGACACTTTCCATCTCGCAGCCGGACAGTTACATCTTCCTTGATTTTACCACTCAGGATCTTCGGATTCACCGCCAGGCCAATTCTGCGATCACTACCTCCACAGACACAATACGCTACACCCAGGAAGCGCTCATTGAACGGCTTTTTATTCATAAAGAAAATCCGCTTCAGTCCGAAATTCAATTCTTTTTAAATTCAGTCAAAAAGAATGACATTTCCCAAAACGCGGGGAGTGCTGATATAGACACTCTGCGCCTCGCAACCCGCATCACTGAAACTATCCGTGCTGCATTTTCTGAATAAACAGTTCAGCCTTGCCAGTTTCGCCGTCGCAGGTTTTTTGGGCAAATGGCTGATGAAGTGTATATATTCGACCCTCAGAGTGTCCTACCACGGACCAAATGACCTGCACGGGCATATTCTCGGAGTCTTTCACCAGCAGTTTTTTATGGTAGGTCCCTGGGGAGTCGGAATGGGGTTAACCAGTTACAATAACCGCAGTACTTTTATTATGGTTTCCGATCACCGTGACGCGGAGTTTCTGCATAATATTATTATTCAGATGGGCGGACGAACAGTCAGAGGCGACGGAAGGAGAAAACCGCGTTCAGGTCTGAGGCAATTAATCCGCGAATCCAAATACGGGCACACCGTACTATTTGCGGTTGACGGCCCTATCGGTCCCGCCCGCAGTATTAAGCCCGGTATCCTTATGACCGCAAGGGCTGCGGGAGCACCTGTTCATATGCTGTTTTTCGCAAGCCGCCGGGCATGGTTTTTCAATAAAGCATGGGACAGATTTTTCATACCTAAGCCTTTCAGCAAAGCTCATATTTATGCCTCGCCGTCTTACGCAACTGACAGCACATTAGCTATAAAAGAGGAACTTGAAAAATTTACAAAATTTGTGAGGGATCAGGAAAACTGTTTCAGGAGCTTCTGCGGTTATTCCATTTAAAAAGATTATTTTTATATTTTTCAGCAAATTGTGTCCATAGCGCCAGACAGAGTGCGGCGGTCATCGGACCGATCAGAAATCCTTTTAATCCAAGCCAGGAAATACCTCCGATGGTCGAAAGCACAATTATTACGGGGTGAATACCGGATTGTTTTCCAACTAACTTTGGTTTAATGATATATTGACTGATTACGACACTGCCTGTTCCGATTACTAGGATTGCTATTCCAGAAAAAACACGCCCGGACATCAGGAAATAAACACCGACAGGGACGAGTACCGTGTTTGTGCCAACCAGGGGAAGCATGGAAAGTACACTCATTATTACTGCCCAAAACACCGGCGACGGTATACCAAAAATAAGAAACAAAATACCGCCCAGAGCGCCTTCCATAATGCTGATAACAAATGTGCCGAGTATGGTGGCATTAGTAACGTTGTGAATTTCATTAAGAAAGTTTAGTCCGTCCTTGTTATCGAGCGGTAAAAGTTCGATTATTTTATTTATTATTCTGTCTCCGTCACGAAGTAAAAAAAACATAATATACATGATAAAAATCAGTTTTATTCCCAAACTGGACATATTCACAAAGGCGGATCTGACCATTGGAAGAAAAAATTCAGTAATTTTATTAACCCAAATTCCTACTTGTGTGTAGAGATTATCTTCATCGAGCACATATTCATAATTTTTTAATAATCCGCTTGATCTGAGAGTCTGCATTGTCCGTGAATTGTTTATATCCTTGTATATAACCGGCCAATTTTCTCTGAAATTCGTAATACCCTCACTTGTTTCATTTGTCAGACGGATGCTGAGAAGAACCAACGGAACTGCGATAATAATCAAAGCAGAGCCCACTGTACTGATCGCGGCGATGTTTTTTTGCCAATGGATTTTCCCTGTTAAAAATACAAACATTCTTTTGAAAAAATTAGCAAAAATCAGAGCTAAAAAAACAGCTATCAGGAACGGGTAAATGACTTTAATAAAAATAGCGGTAATGCCCAGTAGGAATAAAATATAAAAACCATCCTGTAAATTAAATGAACTTTTTTCGTTATCGGCGTTGGTCATATGCTATATCCTGCATTACTTAGTTTTTTTTTTTTCGCAGCGTGCTTGTTTGCGGCCTCCTGCCGCAGGAGGGTCAACGGATTATCAGACCTCCTGTCAGCCGTTGACTCAGCGGCCTCCTGCCGCAGGGTCGCACGCTTATTTGCGCCTCGTGACGCAGCGTGCTTGTTTGCGGCCTCCTGCCGCAGGGTCGCACGCTTATTTGCGCCTCGTGACGCAGCGTGCTTGTTTGCGGCCTCCTGCCGCAGGAGGGTCAACGGCTTATCAGACCTCCTGTCAGCCGTTGACTCAGCGGCCTCCTGCCGCAGGAGGGTTTCTGCGGCGGTAATTGCTTTGTGCATCGATCTCCAGTCCGCTTTGTTTTTTCCTGCAATATCATAGGCAGTTCCATGATCTGCGGATGTGCGAACATACGGTAACCCCAAAGTTACATTGACAGACCCTGTTTTCGCGTACATTTTCAGCGGAATCAATCCCTGATCATGATAGCAGGAAATCACCGTACGGTGTGTGCCTTGCAGTATTTTCTTAAATGCGGTATCTGCCGGAAGCGGATCCGTGATGTCTATTCCGTTTTTTCGGGCCACTTCAGCTCTTTTTTTTAAAATCAGATCTTCTTTGCCAAGAAACCCGTTTTCACCCGCATGGGGGTTAAATCCAAGCAGGAGTATCGATCTGGAGTCATGAAATTTATTCTTCAGTACCTGCGCATGTAATACCGCGCGGTCTATATTATGAGGAGTGATACAGCTGCTGAGTGATTTAATGGGTACATGTGTGGTGAGAAGGATGAGATTAAACAGGTCTGACAAAAAACACATGGAACAATCCCGTATTTTTTCACGGATAGCAAAAAACTCTGTGTGTCCGGTAAAGACTTGTTTTTTTTGGGTTTTTTCAAGACTGTGTGTAATTGCAGTTTTGTTTACTGGAGCGGTAACCACACCCTGGAATTGTCTTTTATGGAGTCCTTCCGCACATTTTGTTAAAATATTATAACTATGAATTCCGTTACACGCCCCGATTTTACCCGCATCTTTTTGTGTAAACTCAGGCCAGGGCACATTCAGGAAAGGATACACTTTTACAGAGCCGTCTGCGGAAGAGATTCGCAGTTTGTACGCTTCCTTATCTTTCGGGCAAGACTCGATGGATGCGCGCAGTTTACAGCGTGAGATTGTCCATAAAAAAACCTCAGTTGAGCCGATGACGGATAACTCTGCATTGCTCGTTTTTGCATGTACAAGAGCTTTCAGTACGACTTCTGGACCAATTCCTGCATTGTCGCCTGAGGAGATAACAATTTTTGGTTTTGAATTCAGGATGATTTTTTTTAATTCAGGATGAAATCAGAATTTTCTCTTATTGCTCGGCTGTGGGGTTTGAAAAGCGTTAGGTTTATCGTTTTTAGTATAGAGATCTTCTATTAAGGTTTGCGCTGATGTGTTGTCTTCGTGAGTGATCTTACATTTGCCTTCAAAAACAACACCGTTTTGAATAATAAGCTCAGGAGTATAAATATCACCGAGTATTTTTGCAGTCGGAAGGAGAATTGTCCGTACTTTTGATTTAATTGTGCCGATTAGAATACCCTCAATTGTCGCATTGTGGGCATCGATATTTGTTTTTACCTTTCCGGAAGGTCCGATGACGAGCGAATTAACTTTGAGTTCGTCACCCTCAAATTTTCCGTCAACTCTTAGGTTGCCTTTAAGTTTAAGGGAACCCTGAAAATATGAGTTTTCGCCTATAACATTTTCTGCATTTAAAAAATCTTTTGCCAAAGTAGGTGCTCCCCGCAAATATGAGAATAATGTATTTTATCATACTGTAAATAAATATGCATGGCACTGATGAATTCATGGTATTATTCAAATCTGGTTTGCAAACGTGTTACAAATAAGGTAATTCAGCTCTGACGTTTGGCTATATTAATCTTCAAAGCACCGTGGAAGAGTTACAAAAACTAAAAATCACTCGGACGTTTGCCGCGGCCATCCTGGCAGCGGCTGCACTCGGCAAGCGTGGAAAAACTTAGGCCTCCTGGGCAGTCGGCGCTATAGCGCCTTCTTTGTTCGCAGTTTGCGGGACCCCGCCTACGGCGCCCGCAAATTTCTAGCCGTTTCCCCACGCTTGACGCCGATTGAATTTTAGTTTTTGTAACTCTCCCACTTTACTATTTTTCGCTTTTATTATAACAATTTTTCATTGCAATGGAATTCGTTATATTTTTTTATACGGGTGAAGGTGTTTCAAATTTTATCTTTCAGGTGGCGTCAATCAGAAAAAAAAGGCAGGAGGCCGCATTTTTTTTTCTGATTGCCGAGTGCAGTAGGCGGCCATGAGGGGCGCCTACCAACGTACACCTGAAAGATAAAATTTGAAACACCTTCACAATGCCATATCTAAAAATAAAGATATTCACATGCTAATCATGTTATAATTAAAGCAAAAAAGCGCCGGCTTAGCTCAATTGGTAGAGCAACTGATTTGTAATCAGTAGGTTGCGGGTTCAAGTCCCATAGCCGGCTTATTCCAACACTCATGTCTGCTGCTGTCAATTACAACCAAATACTCCGCACTCTGGATGAGCGTTGCGGAGAGTTTTTCGGCCAAAATAACAATTCAAATTCTAAGAGCACTACCTCATCCCGCCGTTTCTTTTTCTGTCCGGGAAAGGCCGTTATTATCGGCGATCACGTTGATGCAGACGGCGGAAGTGTGCTGCAGATACCGGTTCAGGAAGGTATTTATGCAGCCTGCTGTCCGGATAGTAGCGAAACAGTCACTGTGGTAAGCTCATTGTTTCCGCAGCCGGAAATTTTCGAGTTATCTCAGCTCATTTACGAAAAAAAGGGCAGCTGGAGAAATTACATTGTATGTGCGCTTCTGTATCTTAAACAAAAAAACATATGCCCGCTTACCGGAATGCAAATATATCTTCATTCCAGTCTTCCCGTTCAGGCAGGACTGAATGCCTCCACCGCCCTTGTGCAAATTATTATTTTTTCATTTTTAAAAATGCATGCCGGTGTGTCGCTGAATACCGAACAGGAGTATTTTGATTTTGCCGCGCATAGTTACAATGCGGAAAAGGCATATGCTCCCGAGGCGACACTTTTTTCCGATCATCTCTGCGCGCCCGCTGCTCAGCCAGGAAGTATCGTTCTGTCCAACACTCTGCAAAGAAGGTGTAAAAATCTCCCTTTTATCAATGAAAAATTATGTTTTCTCCTTGTAAATACCATGCAGCTCCGGCCGCGAAAAAGCGATGTTTTCCGGGATCGGATTCATTCAAATCATAAAAGTCTCCGCAAATTGCAGACTTTTTTCCCAAAGATAAAAACAATTTCCGAACTTCTTCCCAAAGACTTACTCACTGCCGATGAAATCCTTGAGCCTGTGGAGCACAAACGGATTATGCATATAGTGAGTGAATGTCAGCGTGTTATCGAAATTGTGAAAGAACTTCGCGCAAACGATTTTTTTTCAATCGGAATAAATTTATATAATTCTCATACTTCAATTAAAAACGATTACAATATGAGTACTGGTTTGTGTGACTCTCTTGTCGATGCGTCAAAAAGCATTCCAGGTGTAATCGGCGCGCGGATAACCGGAGCCGGTCTCGGAGGCTGCATCATCGTTCTCCTTGACCGGAATATTCTCTCACAGTATCAATCCAGAATTACTGAATTATTAAAAAAAAAGGAAAATCCGGCACCATCATTTTATTTAGCAGAAAACGCCGGAGGAATCAGAGAAATTCAGTATACATAATCCGGCTGTGCCGGCAGGTATGTTTAAATTATTTATCATTTTTATGAATAATGCGTCGTGGAAATTGTCACACGGAGGACGCTGAGGATACAAAAAATACATCCTCTCTGTGTCCTCTGCGGACTCTGTGTGAAATCCTTACTATGCTGATTTAAGACATACTGAGTTACTACATATTCGATTTACGAATGATTTTCGCTACTGGTTGCAATTTTTTTTCAATTCTCCAATTTTACTCCGGTTTGACTATAAACCGTTAGGTATAGTATAATCACTTACGAAAAATTGTCTGAAAGATTCAGAAAGTTTAAGGAGTCTCTATGAGCATGATAGAAATCACAAACCTGACAAAAATGTACGGGCCTGTTACTGCTGTAGATGATATATCCCTTTCAATTGGCGCAGGCCAGATAATGGGACTTTTGGGGCCGAACGGTGCCGGCAAGAGTACAACAATTAAAGTTCTCTGCAGTTATATTCAGGCAACCAGGGGCACCATTACCGTAAAAGGGCATAATGTCGAAACTGAGCCGCTCGAAGTAAAAAAGCTCATCGGCTACCTGCCTGAAAGTGCTCCGTTATACGGTGACATGATGGTATTTGACTATCTCGCATACGTTGCCGAAATCCGTGAAGTGCAGGATGTCGGAAAACGTATCCGCGAATTGGCCAATCTATGCGGACTAAGAACGGTCATGCATAAAAACATTAATGAACTTTCCAAAGGTTTCAAACAAAGGGTGGGTTTAGCGCATGCGATGATGAGTAATCCTGAAATTCTGCTCCTCGATGAACCTACGTCCGGTTTGGATCCCAATCAAATCATCGAAATCCGGGAAATTATTAAAGAAATCGGCAGTCAAAAAACAATTATCCTTTCGTCACATATACTTTCCGAAATTGAAGCTACCTGCAACAGAGTTGTCATTATCAACAAAGGCAAAATTGCTGCTGACGGCACTACCGCGCAGTTAAAGCGTGATTCCGGCGGGGAAAGCATCATTAATCTCGAAATAAGCGGTGCTGATTTCAATACCGCAAAAGCCGCGTTGTCACAAGTAACTGCCGTAAAAGAAATAAATCAGGTGCAGTGTAAAGAAAGCGGTCTGACCGGTCTCGCAATGGTCACCGGCAGCGCAGAAGATGTGCGGCCGGAAGTGTACCGGATAATTAAAAACTCCGATTGGAATTTGTTCACAATGCAAAAAGAAAGCCGATCGCTGGAAAATGTTTTCCAGCTGCTCACTAAAAATGTCTGAACTATCCCGCCGTTTATGTAACTACTATTTCAGGAGATAAAAATGAATGAGTTAAAAGAAAAATTCAAGATGACCCTTCACATCGCAACAAAGGAATTCAAATCCTACTTTATTTCTCCGGTGGCCTACATCGTCATTGTGGTTTTTCTTCTTGTTCAGGGCTGGTTCTTCTTCATGCCCTTTTTTCTTAAAAACCAGGCTGAGATGAGAGATTTTTTCTCTTTGCTGCCCATTATCTTTGTTTTCATTATTCCCGCCATAACCATGAGGCAATTTGCCGAAGAAATTAATACCGGCAGTTTTGAGCTTCTTGCCACATTACCTATCAAATACCGTGATATTGTGCTTGGGAAATTTCTCGCTACTGTGGTTTTTATTAAATTGCTGCTGCTCCCCACTCTTTTTTACGCATTCACTATTTCAATTCTCGGCGATCTTGATTGGGGACCGGTTATCGGAGGTTACATCGGCGCGGTTCTTCTGGGATCTGCCTATGCGTCCATAGGACTTCTTACCTCCACATTTACGAAAAATCAAATCATTGCCTTTATTATCGCAGTATCCTTGTGTTTTGCGCTATGGTTCATAGATAAAGTGCTGGTTTTTATGCCGGATGTAATGGTTTCATTCTTTCAAATGCTCGGGACAGACTACCACTTCCAGAATATTGCCAAAGGCGTTGTGGATTTTCGTGATTTGTTATATTTTATTTCTGTTACTTTTATGTTTTTATATGCAGCAGAGCTGTCTATTCAGGAAAAAAATTAAATTTTAAGTCCCCTATTTCTAATCACACAAAGAGGTTCATATGAATATGCATAAACAATCAACAATGCGCAATTTTTTCGGCAAGTACAATAATTTTGTCCTGATGCTTCTCATAATTTTTTTTCTCAATGCGGTAGGTGTCGGTCTGTTTAAAAGAATAAGAATTGACTTAACCAAACATGATGCGTACAGTCTTTCAAAAATAAGTAAAAAAGTAGTACGCAATCTTGCCGATCCGGTAAGAATCAGAGTATTCTTTTCGAAGAACCTTCCGAGCCCGCATAACGATACAGAACGGTATCTGCGCGATCTGCTTAGCGAATACAGCATTGCGGCAAATAAAAATTTCAAATATGAATTTTATGACTGTACCGAATCAAAAGGGGAAGATAACGAAAAAATTAAAAAAAATATTCAAACCGCTTCCGATTACGGCATTTACCCGGTACAAATCAGAAAAATAGAAAAAGATGAAGTACAGTTGATTAAAGCATACATGGGAGTGGTCATCCAGAACGGTGACATTATCGAAAAAATCTCTCCGCTTGAATCAACTGCCCGGCTTGAATACCGAATAACCGGTATTATCGAAAAAATGAATAACAAAATATCTTATCTTATTAAAGTACCGGGTAAAATTAATGTAAAGTTATATCTTTCATCATCACTCCAGATGATTGGTCCATTTATGCGCATCAACGGTATGGGAGAGTTACCTTCAAAAATAAAAAAAGCGGTAGAAGCAAAAAATCAGGAGTTTTTTGGAAAACTGCAGTTTTCTCATCTCGATTATACTGTTAATCCCGAAATCGAAAAAGAAGTGGACGCGCTCGCTCTTCGAAAACCGATGTGGGATTCTTTTATTGATCAGAGAACCGGTACGCGAATCCAGGCGGGAAGTGGATGCGCCGCGCTTGTCGTTGAGCATAACGGGAAAACGGAAGTGCTGGAGCTTATCAATGTGATCAATATGCCGATTTTTGGAACTCAGTATCAGCTTGAGGATATGGAAAATATCGGTGAGAGGCTGAAAAGTATTGTGGATTCTCTTCTCGCGATAAACGAAAAAATTGCGTATCTCGAAGGCAAGGGGTGTGTATCCATCGATACGGTACCGGACAATCCCTATATGCAGCAAATGAATCCCAATGCGCAAGCCGGCGAAGGGGCTAATTTCGGAAAAATGCTTGGTGAAAATTATAATGTTGAACGTATTAAAGCAAGTGATCTTACTGCCGATGTGCCGGTTCTGATTATTGCAGGTCCAAAAGAAAACTTTTCCGAATATGAATTATTCATTCTGGATCAGTATATTATGCAGGGTAAATCTGTTGCATTATTTATGGACGGTTTGGAAGAAATGGCTCCGCCCCAACAGCAGTACGGGTATCCGCAGCCTCCGACATACCGCCCCCTTTCTACCGGTATTGAAAAACTTCTGATGCATTACGGCGTACAGGTGCATCCTGCCTATGTAATGGACAAATCCTGTTACGAACAAATCAATAATCCCCAAATGGGCAAACAGATTTTATATTTTGCGCCGATTATTCAGGCCGAGTCAATAAATGAAAAACTCGATTTTCTTAAAAACATAAAAGGTTTTATTACGTTGAAAATATCTCCCCTTGAGCTCGACAACGAAACAATTAAAAACCAGGAACTCACCGTACGGACACTGTTTTCATCATCAAAAAATGCCTGGGAAATGCGTGATAGAATAATGCTCCATCCAATGTATATTCAGCCTCCCGCTGACAGCGAGTTAAAACAAATACCTCTTGCATATGTGCTGGAAGGCCAGTTTAACAGCTATTTTGCGGACAAAGGTATTCCTGAAAAAGATACGGAAAGTGATGCCGGGAAAGATAATAACGGAAATAAAGACGACCAGAAGGTTTTTAATAAAGTTACCGCTCAAAACCAGCTTATTAAAAAAGGTAAACCTGCAAAAATATTTATCACCGGCACATCAGATATGATAAAAAATAACCTTATTGACACAGCAGCGGACGGGCCTAACAGTCTGCTTGTAATGAATATTATTGACTATATGTATGGAAAATCCGACTGGGCGGTTATGCGCGCAAAAAGCCAAAAGTTTAACCCTCTTAAACCATATGACGATAAAGGCGGGGTTTTAGAGAAACTTTTTACCAACAGGTCAAGAGTAAAAGTGTTCAATATTGTTCTTGTTCCTGTTTTTGTCATTCTCTGCGGTCTCATTGTGTACAGAAACCGTCAGCGCCGAAAACGCGAAATAATGGACATATTCATGTAAATTACTTTTTATATTACATGCAGATGAATTACTTAAGTAAAAATGCAATATTCAGACTAAACTACAACAAGCAAGATAATTAAAACAAGAACATTTTATCAGAAAAGGGGAATTGGTATGATTCAAAAAATACAAGAAAAAATAAAGGATGTTTTTTCAAATAAAAACAACAGAAAAACAATTATTCTCGCCGGTGTGCTTGTTGTTCTTGTGCTTTCATATTTTGTAAATTTCTCCGGTACATCCGCAGATCTTTCCTGGCCGCTGCTAGAAAAAGAAATTACCAGGGTCACCCTCACCAAAGGAGCGCGAAAAATCGAATTGCTGCTTAAAGATTCGAAATGGATCATCCAGCCTGAAGGTTATGTTGCTGACGCCGCGCTCGTTGACACAGTCCTGAAAGTTGTCAAAGATGCGCGTGATTTTGAAATTGTCACTTCGCATCCGGTATATGAAAAGTTTGAACTTTCCGACAGCGAAGCGGTGCAGATTGCTGTTCTAAACGGAGATGAAGCGCTTCGCACATTTTCCATCGGGAAAGGCGCATCCACATACCGCCATACATTTGTACGCCTTCCGAATGATGAAAAAGTCTATCAGACCGAAGGGTACTTTAGAAACGATGTGGATAAAGAAAAAAATGATTTGAGGGATAAAAAAATTATCTCTGTTCTTCAGGCAGACGTCATGCAGCTAACACTTGTGAATGAAAAAGGAGCGCGTAAAACTCTTAAAAAACAATTTGCACCTCCTTCAGTCGTCCCTGATACAAATGCAGCTGCCGCGCCAGCCGGAGACACATGGGTTGACGACGGTGACAAAACAGTGAAAACAGATGAGATTAATGATATACTTAATGTGGTTTCGGGACTTACTGCGTCAAGTTTTATAGATTCTTCACGCGGTATTCTTGAAAAAGAAAAAGCTCTGTATACATGCGCGGTAAAAACAATCAGCCGCGACATTACACTGACTATTCTCAAAGAGAAAGATGGCGATAACTACAGAGCCTGGTCGACAGAAAGAACCTACGGTTTCGTTATATCTCAATTCGATGCAGAAAAAATAATGAAAGATTTTTCTGTATTGTATTAAAATATTCCGTCCACGCGCTCTTCTGTCGGCACATCCGAAAGTCATGCCGTGCATTCAGGAGGGGTAATGAACAAGCAGTTAATTTTCCGGCCGTTTCAGGCCCACGATCAGGATCAGGTCTACACTCTAATTCTTTCCATTCTCGAATCTGAATTTAAAGAACTTCCGCCGGAAAATTTTTTAAATGATGTTAAGGACGTGCATGCGAATTACTCAGAGGAGGACAGTTGTTTTTTTGTCTGTGAGTATCAGGGGAAAATAGTCGGAACCGCTGCAGTTAAAAGGGATGATGATAAAAACGCGCTTATGCGCCGTTTATTTGTTAATCCGCATATGAGAGGGAAAAAAATAGCCAAACGCCTTGTTGATGAGGTAAAAACTTTTTGTAAAGACCGTAAATTTAAAAAAATCATTTTCGTTGGAAACAATATCATGCACAGTGCGCACGCTGCACTTAAAAAACTCGGTTTTAACGAGGATGCTGATATTTTCATGCAGGGGTTGGAAATATTCAAATTAAGCTATAAACTGTAAACATGTTTTAATTACAGTATACGGTTTGAACAGTGTGTGAATGGTCATTCGTTTTCTTTGCAAAATTGTGTGCGATTATTAACCTCGTTCATTGCGCAATGATTATGCTCCCGATATGAGTATTATTTCGGCAGCCCCCCCCCCCTGCTGTGAAAGTAATTCATGTAACATTGATTTCAGTGTGCTTTCCGGTATATTCGGCATTTCACTGAAGAACAAAGAGTTATTTCAGATGGCGCTGACGCATAAATCCTACACCGGTGATGATTGTGTGTCCGGCAATAACACAAACGTGTTACAGCATATGGTATTCAAAAGGGGCGCCATCAATACCAGACTTGAATTTCTGGGCGACAGTGTTGCAGGAATGGTGGTGAGTGAGTATTTATTCCGGCAATATCCTGACCGCGCAGAAGGATATTTGTCAAAAATTAAGGCAAAAGTTGTGTCCCGAAGCAATCTTAGTAAAAAAGCAGTTGAAATTGAACTTGGAAATTTTACTTTGACGGGAACCAAAGAAAAAAAGGCCATGTACTCTGTGGCATCTTCATTGCCAGGCTGTATGCTCGAGGCGCTATTCGGTGCATTTTTTCTCGATGGCGGGTATGGTACTGCGCAAAAAGCGGTATTGTCCGTTCTGGAAAAAGACATGGCAGATCTCGGTACAGCCGGAAACATATCAAGTTATAAAACAATTCTTCAGGAATATTTGCAGAAAGAAAATCTGCCTTTACCGGTATATAAAGTGACCGGCAGTTACGGTCCTCAGCATAAAAAGAAATATTCCGTTTCGGTTTATTTCAAAGATATTTTATCAGCCGAAGGCAAAGGGTCATCCTTGAAAAAAGCTGAAAATGAAGCTGCAAAAAACGCATTGCAGTTTTTTCCCCCGGAGGAAAAATAATATGCACATCCGCACGCAATCAATCGTTATTCTTGATTTCGGTTCTCAGTATACACAGCTTATCGCACGTCGGATCCGCTCGTGTAAGGTTTTTTCAGTTATTCTACCCCATAACGCGGACAGGTCGCAGATTCTCGTGCATCAACCGGCAGGGATAATATACTCCGGCGGCCCGTCCTCTGTATATGATAAAAATTCTCCGCAGCTGTCTGATGATGTTTTCACCATTGATGTGCCGCAGCTCGGTATATGCTATGGAATGCAGCTGATTGCCCGATACAGCGGAGGGAAGATAATTCCTTCAGATGTCCGCGAATACGGTCATACAATGATATCCGTTCAGACATCTTCACCGCTTTTTCATGGCATTCCCGGTAAACTCACGGTATGGATGAGTCATGGCGACCGGATAGGAAAAATGCCCGGCAAGTACAAAGCAATAGCATCTTCTGCCAGCGCGCTTGCGGGTTTTGAAAATATACCAGCGCGGAAATGGGGAGTGCAGTTTCACCCCGAGGTGGTGCATACTCAAATGGGAAGCAGAATTTTATCAAATTTTATTTTTAAAATCTGCGCGGCAAAAAAAACCTGGACAATGCCCCATTTCATCGAAAATACCATCCGCGATGTGCGCGGTACAGTAGGAAAAAAGAAAGTAGTACTGGGTCTGAGCGGCGGTGTAGATTCATCAGTGCTCGCAGTGCTTCTTAATAAGGCGCTCGGTAAACAACTCATCTGCGTGTTTATTAATAACGGGCTGCTGCGTCTGAATGAAGAAGAACAGGTTCAACGGACTTTCCGGAAAAATTTTAACATTAATCTGAAATATATAAATGCGGAAAAAAAGTTTTTACAGGCGCTGAAAGGAGTTATTGACCCTGAAAAAAAGCGGAAAATTATCGGGAAAATTTTTGTGGAGGAATTTAATTCGGCAGTGACTGATTTTGATTATCTCGCGCAGGGAACTTTATACCCTGATGTCATAGAGTCCGTATCAACCAAAGGTCCGTCGGATACTATCAAAACACATCATAATCGTGTCACCCAAATACTCAAACTGAAAAAACAAGGTAAAATTATCGAGCCATTTGAAGAATTATTTAAAGACGAAGTCCGTGTATTAGGGAAAACTCTCGGTGTTCCCGATATTATTGTGCAGCGGCATCCTTTTCCCGGCCCCGGTCTGGCAATCCGGATTATAGGTGAGGTAACACCGCACAGGCTGGATATTTTAAAAAAAGCAGATAATATCGTAATCGAAGAAATAAAACGTTTCGGATATTATCAAAAGCTCTGGCAGGCATTTGCAGTTCTGCTCCCGGTCTGCAGCGTGGGAGTAATGGGAGATCAGAGGACGTACGGTTACACCGCAGCGGTAAGAGCGGTGTACAGTGTAGACGCGATGACGGCAGATTTTGCGTGGCTTCCGAAAGAAGTGCTCACCGCTGTTTCATCACGCATTATCGGCGAAGTAAAAGAAGTAAACCGTGTAGTATTTGACATCAGTTCAAAACCGCCGGCTACGATCGAATGGGAGTAATTTATACCATAGCAAAGGAGCATGTATGTCTGGACATAGTAAATGGGCATCTATCAAACATAAAAAAGGATTAATCGACGCAAAGCGGGGTAAAATTTTCAGCAAACTTATCAAGGAAATAACCGTAGCTGCCAAAATCGGCGGAGGTGTTCCCGAGAATAACGCGCGGCTAAAAGTAGCCATTGATCGGGCAAAAGCTTCGAATATGCCCAATAAAAACATTGACGCAGCAATAAAGAGAGGTGCGGGTACTGACGAGAGTGCGGATTATCAGGAAATCGTGTATGAAGGATACGGACCATCCGGAGTGGGAATAATCATTTCCTGTTTAACCGATAACAAAAACCGCACTGTAGCCGATGTGCGTTCTACTCTTACAAAAAACGGCGGCAATCTCGGTGAAACTAACAGTGTCTCATGGCAGTTTGAAAAAAAAGGAGTTATCAGTATTGAAAAAAAGGCTGCGCCTGACGAAGAAAAAATGATGGAAATCTGCCTCGAATGCGGCGCCGAAGACATTATTACTGAAGAAGAAGGGTACACGGTGAAAACAGAACCAGCTGATTTTGCCGAGGTGCTTAAAAAAATTAAAGAACAGAATATTGAAATTGCAGAGTCGGAAATAACTTACGTCGCCAAGACAACTGTTCCTGTCCCCGCCGAAACAGTACAAAAAGTAGATAAAATAGTTGAATTACTTGAGGATCTCGACGACGTGCAAAGTGTCTCCACCAATGAATCGACTTAATCGAATAAGCCTTGCATACCCGGCAAATCCGGCTTTGAATGTCTGATCTCTCCACACATGTCCTAATCGGAATAGACCCCGGCTATGACGCATGCGGTTTCGCGGTAATTCACGGGACACCCGGGAATATTAAAATTAAGGAATTCGGTATTATTAAAACCTGCAGAACAGAAAGAATTGAATCACGTCTGCATGAACTGCGCTGCGGACTTCTCGAAATTTTACGTATTCATTGCATCCGGGAAGCCGCAGTGGAAGAGTTATTTTTTAATCTTAATAAAAAAACTGCGGTTAAGGTTGCTCAGGCAAGAGGAGTAATATTAGAACTTCTGTTTGAGCAAAAAATTACTGTGTGCGAGTATGCACCAAGTACGGTTAAAAAAGCTTTAACCGGCAGCGGTTCCGCAAAAAAGGTACATGTACAAAAATCGGCAGCAATCCTCACCGGGTTGAAAACTATTCCGCGTCAGGATGATGCGGCCGATGCGCTGGCGGTCGGAATAACCCATCTTTTTTATTTGCAGCAGAATCAACAAATCAAGACACACCGAAAAAAATGATTGAAACGATAAGGGGTAAGCTCATACACAGCGGGAAAAACCGGATTATTCTCGAGTTACATGGGATAGGTTACGGTATTTACGTGACAGATCAACTCATATGCACAGTACAGCAGACAAACGCTGAAGATGTTTTTTTATGGATATATGACTGCATAAAGGAAGACCTGCACGAATTGTACGGTTTTGCTGCTGAATCTGAAAAAAAAGTATTTACGATCCTTCTGAGTGTCAGTGGAATAGGGCCGAAACTGGCCATGAAAATACTGAGTGATGCAGGGATTGAATTATTATTAAAAGCTATCCGTGAAGAAGACGTCTCGATGCTGCGGAGTATAAAAGGGCTGGGAGAAAAAACCGCATCACGTCTTATTCTGGAATTAAAAAATAAAGTCAGCGGATTGGAAATTTCCTGCAATGTGGGTCTGGAAAAAATCAGTGAAACATTTGCCATCAGAGCTGATGCAGCGCAGGCACTGAAAACGCTGGGCTATAAAGAACAGGAAATCAGGCAAGTACTGAAAGAGTGCAGCGGAAAAGCTTTAACGCTGGAAGAAACTATCCGCAGCGCGTTGGTATTTCTTTCAGGGAAATGATTTTTACTGAAATCCCCGGCTAATATATTTGCTGAAACATAGGCTATTTGAGTTTTTTTTTGAAAAAGCGCTGCAGAGCTGTATTTGAACCGTTCAGCAGAACAAGAGAACTGCAGAAAATAAAGAAACCATCTCTTGCAACGGTGAGAAAATCGATAGGATCGGCATTATCAGTAAAACCGCACCCACAGGAAATATCAAGATTGCGGGCAAGCGCATACGTGAGCAGCCCTAAAAAACCGATCATAAGCGCAGTAATGCACCATGCCGCCTCCTTCTGCCATTTACCGTAAATGATGCCAATGCCGATAATAATTTCAAAAAAGGGAAGTCCCGCCGCAATAAACGGGATTAAATACGCAGACCAGCCGGTCAATACTGCATAGTTTTTAATTTCTGTGATAAACAGAGGGATTGATAATAATTTATTAAATCCGGTGTATATAAATATTATTCCGATAAATAACGCGGCGCCGATTTGCGTACACGTATATTTAAACATTCCTGACCTGTAACTGAAATAGATAAGCAGGGCAAAAAGTGATGTAATGGTAATGCTTATCAGTATGTTTTTTTTGTTAAAATTGCGCACCTGATGCTGCAGCGCCCAAAAATCATATCCTTCGGTAAAAACTGAAATATTGGTAAAACCGAAATAATCCATCCGCTTTGCTGCTTCGTCTGCAGTATCGCAGCTTGGCCCGTCGCAGAATAGAATTATCGGTGTAGCGTGCCCGGGAGACGGAGACAGTGTATCGAAAATCCGGGGGATGTCTTCAAGCACAGTGTTCTCTGAATGCGGGATTGTACCTTTAAGAAATGATGCCCGCGGACGCACATCAAACAACCTGTATTCCGAAGGAATTTTTCCGGTATGGATAAGATCATTGAGTTTTGTGTAGGAAATGCGCGGGGCGACGAGGGTCTCGGCTGCAGGCAGAAGGGGTACATTTTGTATAATAGAGTTAATAAGCCCTGCAGATCCGGATATTACAAGGGCGGCTAATACTGCGTAAGGACAGAATTTTTTATTCACTCTGCTTTTTTGCAGACTCGCCGATTTCGGCTTTTATGTTTTTATAATCAGGAAATGTTCCGGGAATGAGTGATTCGATTTCGCTTTTCAGTACTGCTTCAAGATTTTTTATTTCTCCGACATGAATAATCCGCACGATACCTTCTTTGTCGATTATAAACAGTTGAGGCAGCACACTGTCTGCGCCGTACTTTTTTGCTGCGCCGAACGCATTTTGATCCCACAGAACAGGGAAAGTAACTTTTGTATCATCTTTAATGAATTTCCAGACATCCTGATGTTTCGCGTCTATGCTGATCGCATAAAAAAGAATTTTTTTTGCGGCAAGGTCGGAGTATATTTTTTCAAAAATGGGAAACTCGTTCTTACAAGGTGTGCACCACGTAGCAAAAAAATCATAAATGATAAGACCGCCCTCATTTTTGACTTTTTGCAAATCGCGGAAGAAGACATAATCATTACGATCGAGATATTTAATTTTAAAATAAGGGGCTTTGTCGCCGGATTTTATTACGGTGTTTTCAGCGGCGGACATTAATGGGAGACTTAACAGTACAATGGCGAGTATGTTCCGCGTGTGGTGAATAAAAAAATAGAAATTGCTTTTTGATTTAAATTCTATGTTAAAGAACTTAATTTTAATTATTCCCATAAATATTCCCCGATGTTAGTTTACTGTTATTTCTTTATTGTGCGTACTTTTTCGTCCATTCTTTAGCGGATAATTTGTTTTTCCGTAACTATTCTGCAGGTATGGTTCCGGAAGTATCCGGTGCGGGAATATCCGGCAGTGCGGCAGGCTGTTCCTGCGATGCAGGGGCTGGTTGATCTGTCTGGTCTTGTTTCTGACGGGTTTGCGCTGCTTTTTCAGCGGCTCCGGCATCAAGAATTGACTCTTTTGAACTCAGAATAGAAAGCACAACTGCGCCGGCTACAAAAATTATGGCAAACATTGTCGTGGCTTTGGACAGGAAGTCGCCGCTTGACGGACCAAGTACGGTATCGCTTGAACCGGCAAGCATACCCATACCGCCTCTGGTTTGCTGCAGCAGTACGAGTATGATGAGTATTATACAGAAAATAACATAGAGCGTTGTAACGAATACCATTAATTGCTCCGGTGCTATTTAAACTGAATAATACGTGTAAAGATATCAGCCTTCAGAGACGCCCCGCCTACAAGGCCTCCGTCTATATCCGGCATTGCCATTAATTCATCAACATTCTTTTCGGTTACACTGCCGCCGTATAAAATTTGAAGCTCAGCAGCCGTCTTTTTGGAATATAGCTTTTCAATGAGTGAACGAATAAAAAGATGCATTGCTTCTGCATCGCCGGGGCTGGCGGTTTTACCGGTACCAATTGCCCACACCGGTTCATATGCAATAATCAGCCTTTCGAGCATGTTTTCAGGTATTTGAACAAGACCCTCGGAAATTTGTTGTTCGACAATGTTGTTTTGAATATTTTTCTCTCGTTCCTGAAGAGTCTCGCCGCAGCACAGAACGGCGGTAAAGCCTTTTTCCAGTGCCTTTTTTACTTTTTTATTTATGAGTTCATTTGTTTCACCGAAAATAGCCCGTCTTTCGCTGTGCCCGATTATAATGTGGCTGACACCGGTGCTTTTGAGCATATCCGAACTTATTTCTCCGGTAAATGCACCTTTTTCTTCGTGGTAGAAATTCTGACAACCGAGTTTAACCGCGCTGTTTTTAATTTCGGAGAAGACCGGATTAAGGCACACAAAGGAAGGCGCGATCATTACCTGCCGTCCCTCGGGTATTTTAACCGCGGCGAGTGCGCGGGAAAGTGCGCATGCTTCTGTTACATTCATATTCATTTTCCAGTTGCCGGCGAGCATGTAAGGTCTCATAGTATGTTCCTCCAAAAAATAATTCGGTAAAGAAATATCAATTGTCTTTGTAAAATATAATTCATTGTATCATTGAACCCGGAAATATTCCAGTGCGCCCTGTCATCCAGGGCAAACGCGGACTTTTTGATTTATCAAAAATGTCCGCGTATGAACCATTATTTTTGGTTGTATCGCAGGAAAACGCGCACAGTTTAAGTGGTATTTCTCGTTTTTTGAGCGATTCCGTCCAGCAGTTTGCGGGGCCGAAGGCGGGTGCCCGCAAATTGCGAGCAAGGTAAGACACGATAGTGTTTTACTGTCACGGCCGTAATAATCAGAATATATACAAAGC
>Ga0180008_1000639_pt1 | contig 26981 bp, 24 predicted proteins | sample MM_PW_MetaG_FD_121121 | JGI IMG/M metagenome (GOLD analysis project Ga0180008, IMG submission 121121) | Groundwater microbial communities from the Aspo Hard Rock Laboratory (HRL) deep subsurface site, Sweden - MM_PW_MetaG | ecosystem: Environmental > Aquatic > Deep subsurface > Groundwater... | reverse complement strand
TGGCCACGACTATCACGGAGAGCGCGTAGGCGTCCTTCTTGGCGTACTCGCCGAAGGTGATGACGTCGACGTTATAGGCTATGCGCTCGACGAGGAGCGGCACGACGTTATACCCGAAGATCATCACGGCTATGAGCCAGACCTGGATGGCCGCGATGACGCGCAGTATCATGGCGGTGACTATGGTCGGCTTTAGTATGGGAAGCACGATGTCCTTCAGGGCCTGGAGCCTGTTGGCCCCGAAGACGAGCCCGGCCTCCTCGTACTCCTTGTTAAGGTTCTGGAGGCCGGCGAGCAATATTATCATGACCGCCGGGAGCACGGTCCAGGTATCGACGACTATGAGGAACAGCGCGGCCTTGAGGCCGCGGAAGGCCATCCAATCCACGGGGTTGGCCGCGTCCATCGCGCCTATGGAGCAGAGGAAGGAATTGATCCAGCCGAAGCGGTAGAGGCCCGTCTTCCAGAGGATGCCGACGGCCGCCGGCGGGAAGGCCATGGGCACGAGCGCTATGAAGAGCACGAGGTTCGAGAACCTGAATTTCTTATTGAGCCATAGGGCGAGCGCGAACGCGAGGAAGAACTGCAGGATAGCCGAGCCCGCGGTGAAGGCGACGGTATTGACGAAGGCCTCGCGGATCTCGGCCTGGGCAAGGAGCCGCGTGAAATTAGATAGGCTCACGGCTCCCGCGGCGTCGGTGAAGGATTCCCTGATTACGCGCAGGGTCGGCCTGAGCCAGAAGGCGGCGTAGTACAGGACCACCGGGGAGAGCAGCCAGGCGGGATGGATCCTCGGGCCCGCTCTGCGTAACGTTCTCATAACTGTCCACCTCGGAGGCGCGCCGCCCTCGAGGCGGCGCGCCGGGGAATCATTTGATCCTGAGCTTCTCCAGCTCGGCCTGCTTCTGGTCCAGGTAGCCCTGGGTCATCTCGGTCCCGGCCAGGATGTCGCCTATGACCTGCTCGTACAGCCGCTTGACCTGGCCCCAATCCTGGAACTCGGCCACGCGAACCCTGTCGATGAGGGTCGGGCCGGTCAGCGTCGCGAGGCCCATCCTCATGATAGAGTCGGCGGGGTCGTCCTTGAGCCTCGAGGTAACCTCGGCCTTGGAGGGAATCCAGGGGCCCGTATTCCTCATGACCGAGTACAGGATATCGTCGCGCAGGAAGAACTCGATGAATTTATCGGCCGCCGCCTTATTGGCGGATCCCGCTACGACGCCGATGCCGTGCCCGCCTATGATGCTGCCGCGCTTTCCCGAGCCGCCCTTGGGTACCGGGGCCACGACGAATTTATCGGGGGCCTGGCTGAAGGACGCGTTGGCGTAGGCCTGGTGGAACACCGTGATCCAGGCCTCCTCGGTGACGAGGGACGCCGTCGGGAAGTCTATGGTCTGGGAGGACGGCAGGATCCCGTCCTTCATGGCGGCTACGGCCTTGAAGGCTCCCATAGCGGCGGGCGTGTTGAAGACGGGGACGTACGAGGCGCCGTACGCCAGCTGCACGGCGTTGAATTCGTAGGTCGCGAACTTGCCGGCGAGCGCGGGGAAGACGTACTTGGGCGAGCCCGTCTCGCGCTTTATGAGGTTCACCCATTCGGCCAGCTGAGTCCAGGTCAGCTCGTTGATATCGTAGCCGAGCTTAGCCAGGTACGGCAGGGCCTTGCGGTTGGCGATGGTCAGGTACACGTCGGCCTGCAAGGGCACGAAGTAGCGCTTGCCGCCTTGGACGAAGTTATCGTCGAACTGGGTGATGTAGGTGCCGGCGGGAACCTTGTCGTAGGCCCGGACCGCCTGGTATTCCTGGACCGCGGTCACGGCGGTGGAATCGTGGGCTATGAGGATGTCGGTCGTCCACTTGCCCGTCTCCTTCTGGGCCTGGAGCGTCTTGTATAGCTCGCTGGCGTTAGCCACGACCTGCAGCTCCACCTCGACGCCGGTCTCCGCCGTGAATTTCGGCAGGATCTGCTCCTTGATGAACTGCTGCTGAGCCGGATCGTAGAACATCTGCGAGACGATCTTCAGCTTCGTCGGGGCCTGCTCCTTGCCGCCCATCGCGAAAACGGGGGACAGGAGCCCGAGGGCGACGAGCCCCAGGGAGAGCACCTTCGCGCAAGTCTTTCTCATTCGATCCTCCTTATGGATTTCACGGTTCCCCGTGAGGATAGCCGTCGCTGCGTTCCCCGGCGAGACTCTCGGCGACGCCCGCCCGGTATTCGTCCATCATCACTACGCGGCCCGCCGTCCTGGACTCCTCGGCGGCGAAGGCCAGCCAATGGCCCTCTATCGACGCCTCGATCCGGGAGCGGATATCCCAGGCTCCCTGGGGCCCCTCGAACGCGGCGGCGATATCCTCCATCATCGCGTCGTCCCCGCCGCTATGCCCCGCCTCCGGCGCGTTGAGCGCTACTCGCGTCCGCGACCCGGACAGGAAATCCCTGAGCTCCAGCCAGCCTTCCTTGAGATTGCCGATTATCTCGCCGGCCGAGCCGGTCACGCGGATGTCGCGGCTTATATCGGCGCTGAAGGCGCTCAGGGTAAAGCTCGCCGTCACTCCGTTCTTGAACCGGACGACCGCGTGCTGATGGTCTACGACGTCGTTATCGCAACGATAGACGCAACGGCCGTAGGGACCATCCTCCAGCGCGCGCGTCCTCGCCCGGAGGGAAGGGTCATCGCTTATGACCGAGGCCGGCCAGCCCTCGTCCGAGGTAAGGTAGAGGGCCGGGGCGTACCAGGGACAGGCCGCTCGGGCGGGGCAGCCTTCCAGGCATCGCGCCGGGGCGCCGGGAGGCGCGTTCTCGGGCCTGAACCACGCGAGGCCGCCTACGGACGCCACGCTATCCGCCCGCGAACCCGCGAGCCAGTGGAGGATATCCAGGTCGTGGCAGCTCTTGGCCACTATGACCGGGCACGAGCGCTCGGCGGAGCGCCAATTGCCGCGGACGTAGCTATGGGCGAAATGGTAGTAGCCGACGTTCTCCTGCAGGTCTATCGACACCAGCCTCCCGACGCGGCCCTCGTCGAGCAGCGCCTTGAGCGTCGAGAAGAAGGCCGTGTACCGGAGCACGTGGCAGACGACTACCCGGCTCCCCCCCTCCCGGGCCATAGTCTCCAGGGCCGCGCACTCCCGGACGCTCGCGGCGACGGGTTTCTCGAGCACGACGGCGCAGCCTTTATCGATGAAGGCCGAGGCCTGCTCGAAATGGAGCCTGTCGGGGGTGCAGACGAAGACGAGGTCGCCGGGAGAGGCGGCCGAGAGCAGCGCGCGCCAATCGCCGTGGCTCCTGCCTTCGGGGATGCCGTGCTCGGCGGAAAAGCGCGCTCGCCTAGCGCCGTCCGGGTCGGCGACCGCCGTGAACTTGAAGCGCCACGGATGGGACGACGCGTACCGTCCGTACGCGTCCCTTCCTCGGTTCCCCGCGCCTACGAGCAGCGCGCGTATCGGCTCGGTCCTCGTTTCCATAGGAGAATTATTAGGCCGTTCTCCCATTAAATAAATGATATAATCGGACTATCTTTTGATATTTCCGGTACTATCCGAGGGGCGACAGCATGGACGCGCCATCGATCCGCGCCGCCGCGCTACGGCGCATGACGGCCCCGGCCGACTACTTCGTCGGCACGGGACAAGCCAGGCCTATCTCAGTGAGCAACGTAGTCGCGTTCTGCAGGACGAGGAGCCGGGAGCTCGGCGACCGCAGGAACCTGCACCACCGCTTCGTCCTCTGCGTCAACCTGCCCGATTCCGAGCCTATACAGCTCGTGCTCAATACGGTCGCGCATCGGCTGCCTCCCGGCGGGTACGCGCTACTCTTCCCCCACCAGCTGCACGCCTTCGCCGACCTCAGCGACCGGGAGATAGAGACGCTCTTCATAACCTTCGAGACCGGCGACGAGAACGCGCTCCTTCACCTGCACAGCCGCATCTTCGCCCTGTCTCCCCAGGTCGAGTCATCGCTCGCCGCCTTCGTCGACGCCTACTCCGGCATGGACGGCCCGCGCAACGAGAGGCTCGTAGTGCTCGCCGTGCAGACCCTGCTCGAGACCATCATCATGAACGACCGCGATCGCGGGGTCGAGGCGATCGTCGCGATCCCCGCGCCTCTCAAGGACGCGCTCAGCAAGCTCTCCGGAGAGAGGATACCGACGGCGGTCTCAGTCGCCAAGGAAACGGGCCTCTCGGAGGCCTACCTCCGGAGGCTGTTCAAGCGGCACATGGGCATATCGCTCGGAAGGTACCTCGTCGAGATGCGGCAGAATAAGGCTCGCAGCCTCCTCGGCGCCTCCGACGAGAGCGTGTCGCGGATAGCGGAACTATGCGGGTTCGACTCGATCTACGCTTTCTCGAGGTCGTTCAGGGCGCATAACGATTGCACCCCCACCCGCTACCGCGAACGGAATCGCCATCCCGGCTCCCGCGCCAAGCCTCGATAGTAATCCGACGGTTCCCGAGGATTAGTGATTTTTCGCTTGCGCTAATCGTGAAACCATGATGTTCTATTAATAGAGCGAATGCTCGCTCGCTAATTGCACGCTGTATTCAAGGAGGTAGCGCATGGTCGATCAGGGGACGCTAGCGCGCGTCAACCTATTCGCGGTGCTCCGTACGCTCGAGGGGCTGCCCGCCCACGACGACGAGGCCAGGAAGATCGCGAACGGAAAGCGCGAGGTCATTCAATTCACCGTAGGCGGAGTCGGCAAGGCGCGGCTCGCCATAGGCGGCGGCAAGATAGCGTTCATGCCCGGAGGCGGCGGCGCTACCATCAACCTATGGTTCCCCGACGGGGCCAAGCTCAACGCCATGTTCGCCGGGACCGGCAATCCCATCCCCCTTAAGGGCCTTACGAAGATAGGATACCTGAAGGGGCCGTTCACCGCGCTGACGGATCGCCTGACCCATTACCTCCGCGCGAAGCCCGAGCTCCTCAAGGACGCTAAGTTCCGCGCGGCCAACTCGGAGCTTTCCCTGCACGTCGCCTTCTACGCGCTGTCCGAGATAGCCAACGCCGACCCGGACGGCAGGCTCAACGCGGGCCGCATGACGGACGGCGCCATCCTGATAGCCGCGAAGGGCGGGCCGGCCCTTACCATAGCCGTCAAGGACGGCAGGCTCGAGACGAGGAACGGCGACGTGGAGGTCCCGGGCAAGAGGGCGCGCATGGTCTTCTCCAGCCTCGACGCGGCGGGCCAGCTGATCCGCGGGGAACTGAGCTCCTACCTCGCCATAGGCACGGGAGACGTCTCCCTGGGCGGCTACACTCCTATCATCGACCACATGAACAAGCTGCTCGGCCTCGTGCCCCGCTACCTGAGCTAAGGAGGAGAGACGATGAAAACCTATACCTATCCTAAGAGCGCCGAGCTCTTCGCCCGCGCGGCCAAGGTCATCCCCGGCGGCGTCTACGGCCACCTGGGCCCGGCCGAGGGCTGCTTCATGCCCGTCCAGGCCTATCCCCTCTTCTCCTCGCGGGCCGAGGGCGCCTACTTCTGGGACGTCGACGGCAACCGCTTCATCGACTACATGTGCGCCTACGGCCCGAACATACTCGGGTACAACGATCCCGACGTCGACGCCGCGGTGCAGGCCCAGCTCAAGGACGGCAACTGCGTCTCGTTCCCGACCGCCAAGCTCGTGGACCTGGGCGAGCTCATGGTCGACACCGTGGACATGGCCGACTGGGCCTTCTTCGCCAAGAACGGCGGCGACACGACGATGTTCTCGCTGATGATTGCCCGCGCAGCGACCGGCCGCAAGAAGGTCGTGCTGACCAAGGGCGGCTACCACGGCGTCGCCCCGTGGACCCAGAAGGCCGGGCACCCGGGCATTACGCCCGAGGACGTGGCCAACAACCTGTACGTCGACTTCGGCGACTTCGAGGGGCTCGAGAGGCTCTTCGCCGAGCACCGCGGCGAGATAGCCTGCTTCATGTCGACTCCGTACTACCACCCCGTCTTCGACGACAACCGCCTGCCGCCCGACGGCTATTGGAAGAAGGTCCGGGAGCTCTGCACCCGCGAGGGCGTCGTCCTGGCCATAGACGACGTCCGCTGCGGCTTCCGCCTGGACGTGCGCGGCTCCGACGCCCACTACGGCTTCGAGGCGGACCTCGAGTGCTTCTGCAAGGCCCTGGCCAACGGCTGGAACATATCGGCCGTATGCGGCAAGGACTGGCTCAGGGAGGCGGCGGGATCGGTGATGTATACCGGCTCGTACTGGCTGTCGGCGGCCCCCATCGCCGCCGCCATCGCGTGCGTAGGCAAGATGAGGAAGATGGACGTCGCCAAGGTCTGCACCGAGAAGGGCAGGAAGCTGACGAGCGGCCTCGCGGAGGCGGGCAAGCGCCACGGCTTCGACCTGAAGATATCCGGCGAGCCGGCCATGTGGTTCATGCGCATAACGGACGATCCCAACATGGACCACCATCAGGCCTGGGTCGCCGAGTGCGTGCGCCGCGGGGTGTTCTTCACGAACCACCATAACCTCTTCATCAACGCCGCGCTGACTGACGCGGATATAGCCTTCACGCTGGACGTGGCCGACGAGGCCTTCGCCGCCGTGAAGAAAGACGGCCCGTTGTCGGCCAGGAAAGGTTGGTAAGCATGGCTCTAGCTACTGAAGAGAGGAAGAGGCTCGAGGAGAAGGCCCACGAGCTGCGCTCGCTATGCGTCGACACCGTCGTATGGGCGGGCTCGGGCCACATAGGCGGCTCCATGTCGGCCATGGATATCATGACCATCCTGTACCATAAGTACATGAGGATAGATCCCAAGCAGCCGGCCATGCCCGGCCGCGACCGCTTCATCCTGTCCAAGGGCCACATAGGCGTGGGCTACGCGCCCGTGCTCGCCGACCTCGGGTATTTCGACAAGGAGCTCCTCAAGGAGTACAACCATACGGGCAGCCCCCTGGGGATGCACCTGGACTCCAAGAAGGTGACGGGCGTCGAGGCGTCGACCGGATCCCTCGGGCACGGCCTGGCCATAGGCCTCGGCATGGCCCTGGGGGCGAGGATCAAGGGCGAGTCGTGGAAGACCTACGTGCTCCTCGGGGACGGGGAGTGCGACGAGGGCGCGATATGGGAATCGGCCATGGCCGCGGCCCACTTCAAGGCCACCAACCTGGTAACGATAGTCGACCGCAACCGCTGCATGATAGACGGCCCGACCGAGGAGGTCATGGCCCTCGAGCCCTTCGCCGACAAGTGGCGCGCCTTCGGCTTCGAGGTTATACAGGCGGACGGCCACGACTTCGACTCGCTCGCCGCGGCGCTCGACAAGGCCGCGTTAGCCGAGGACAAGCCGGTCGTCATACTGGCGGACACCATCAAGGGCTGCGGCATCGACTTCATAGCGGGCGACTATAAGTGGCACTACGGCGGGTTCGACGGCGAGAAGACGGCCAAGGCCAAGGAGAGCCTGGCCAGGTACCGCGAGGCCCGCCTCGCCGCCTCGGGCGCGAAAGGAGCCAAGTAATGAGCGGAATGACCTTCACCATGCTCGACGCGACGAAGATGTCGACGGCCGAGATATACGGCAAGACCCTGTGCGACCTCGGGGACGAGCATCCCGAGATAGTCGGGCTCTCCGCGGACCTCGCCAAGTCGACGAAGATAGGCATGTTCGGGGAGAAATTCCCCAAGCGCTTCTTCAACGTGGGCATAGCGGAGCAGAACATGTTCGGCATGGCCGCGGGCCTCGCCAAGACGGGCCTCGTGCCCTACGTGTCCACCTTCGCCGTCTTCACGTCGATGCGCGCCCTCGACCAGGTGCATACCGACATCTGCTACCAGAACCTCGACGTCAAGATGATCGCGACGCACGCCGGGCTGTCCTTCGGCCAGGCCGGCACGACGCACCACTGCACCGAGGATATCGCCATCATGCGCTCCATGGCCAACATGACCGTCATAGTGCCGGCGGACGGCATCGAGACGGCCCACGCGGTGCGCGCGGCCTACGACCGCAAGGGCCCCGTGTACATCCGCATTAACCGCGGCTTCGACCAGACCGTCTACGAGACGCCGGACTACGGCTTCGAGCTCGGCAAGGCCGTGACCATGCACGAGGGCAGCGACCTGACCCTCATAGCCTGCGGGGCCACCGTATGGCGGGCCCTCGAGGCGGCCAGGATGCTGGAGAAGGTCGACGGGCTCAAGGTGCGCGTCCTCAACATGCACACCATCAAGCCGATCGACGCCGAGGCCATAGAGAAGGCCGTCAAGGAGACGAGGCGGATCATCACGGTGGAGGACCACACCACCATAGGCGGGCTCGGCAGCGCCGTCGCCGAGGTAGCGGCGGGCACGGGCAAGTCGTTCAGCTTCAAGCGCCTGGGCATCCCTGACTGCTTCTCCATCATAGGCCTGCACGAGGACCTCCTGGCCCACTACGGCATAGACGAGAACGGCATCGCCGCCTCCGTGCGCGAGATGATGGGCAAGGACTTCGAGGCCGACGAGAACTGGGAAGACGAGGTCTAGCCATGGGCGACGATGAACTGTACGCGTCGAGGATATTCCTCAACGCGGCCCTCCCCCTCCTCAAGGTGATAGCCCAGGACAAGGAGAGCGTCAAGAAAGGCTTCGCCGGCAAGTCGGGCACGGTACAGGTAAGCGCGCTGACCGGCGCCAGGGAAGCCGTCTACGGGGCGCCCAAGGTAGGCACGCACTTCTTCGTCGAGGACGGCGCGCTCCGCTTCGCCAAGGGCCTCTACCAATCGCCCGACATAGAGCTGGAGTTCCCGACCGTGGCCGGGCTCAACGGGTTCTTCTCGGGCAAGTCGAAGAAGCTGCCCAGGATCAAGGGTGGCCTGAGGCATCCGGCCCTCCTCGTATCCACCTTCAAGGCCCTGCTCTCGATGGCGGCCGCCCTCGGGGCTACCGAGGCGCCGGCTGGCGAGGAGGACCGGGCGCTCGTCGTCAAGATGTACTTCTACCTCCTGTCCTCGGGCATCAGCCAGCTCAACAAGGCCGGCCATCCCGAGGTGGCCAAGTGGATAAAGGCGAGCCCCGACCGCGTCTACGCGTGGACGGTCGAGGGCAAGCCGGAACTGTCCGCCTACCTGCGCATCAAGGCCGGCAACAGCCGCGCGGCCCGCGGCGTCTACGAGCGCTCGAAGCCCTTCTTCACCATGAGCTTCGACAGCGCCAAGAGCGCCCTCGGCATACTCCTGTCCACGGACGACATGGTAGAGGCGACCAAGGCGGGCCGCATCATCATGAAGGGCGCGCCCGAGTTCGGCGCGGCCATAGGCGAGTACATGATGCTCGTCGGAAGCTACGCGAAGTAGGAGGGCGCATGAAGGTACATTCCATATGCCACGCGGGCCTGACCGTCTCGGATTTCGAGGCCGCCGTCCGCTGGTACCACGAGACGTTCGGCTTCCTCCTCATATCGGAGGACGTCCTCGAGCCGGAGGCGACGAAGAAGCTGTTCCCCCTGTACAAGGTAGAAGGCGCCAGGGTCAGGCTGGGCTTCCTGAGGGCGCCTCGCGGCTCGGTACTGGAGATCTTCGAGTTCAGCCCCAAGAAGCCGTACCGCGACGCCGAGTGGAACATGCCCGGCTTCACGCACGTGGCGCTCAACGTCTCGGGCGTCAAGAAATGGTACGAGCGGCTCGGGGCGGAGGGCGTCCGGTTCGTGACGCCCCCCAATACGACCGGAGGCGTGGACTGGGTATTCCTCAAGGACCCGGACGGCAACCTCGTGGAGCTCATCGACCTCAAGGCCAACCGCCCGGCCATCCGCCTGGTGGGCGCGTTACTCGGCTCGGTCCTCAAGGGAGGGAAATTCTCTTCCTATTATAAGAAGCGCTAAGGTTAGGACCTGTTCCCTCCGCCCGCGGCGGCCCTCGCCGCGGGCGGAGTCTTTACGAACCCATCCACGGAGACCCCATGAGCACTTCGAACGATTCAGGGGACGCCGCGCCCCGCTTCCATACCGACACCTTCGAGAAGATGGGGCCCGCCAGGCGGGAAGCCCTGCTCTCCGTCGCCCTGGGCGAATTCGCGGCCAACGGCTTCAACGGCACGAGCATCAACGCCCTGGCCAGGAAGGCGGGCGTGTCGATAGGCGCGCTCTATAGCTACTTCCCCTCCAAGGAGGACCTGTTCCTCACCGTGGTCGGCATGGGGCGCTCCCTCCTGGCCGAGGCGCTCGCCGACCTCGATCCCGGGGAGCCGTTCATGGACGTCTACGCCTCCCTCGTGAGGAAGGCCCGGGACTACGCGAGGGCCAACCCCGAGCTTAACCTGGTCTACCTCGACGCTACTACGCAGGGGTTGCGACACCTGTCGTCGAGGCTATCGGGAAGCCTCGAGACCCTGACCGTCGACTTCTATTACAGAGCCATCGCGGCCGCCGTCGAGCGCGGGGAGCTGCGGCGGGGACTCGACGTAGGCGCCGCGGCCTTCTGCCTGGACAATATCCTGCTCCTGTTCCAGTTCTCCTTCGCGTCGGACTATTTCCGCGATCGGCTGCGGCTGTTCCTCGGGCTAGGGGAAGGCGGCGCGCTAGACGAGGAGGCGGTCATGGCCGCCATAGTCGACTTCGCCAGGCGCGCCTTGAGGGCATAGGCGGGGCCGGGGCATAGGCGGGGCCGCGGCTCGTCGAGGCCGCGGCTCGTCGAGGCCGCGGCTCGTCGAGGCCGCGGCTCGGCTATTCCTCCAGGACCGAGGGCCTCATGACGAAGAGCCGCCTCGGCATACCCTGGACGAGCGCGAGCTCCGTACCGCCCCGGACCACGGCCGCTCCGCCGCTATCGTTCTTAAGGAAGCGCTCCAGCTGATCCAGTCCGTCCCAGTGGGCGGGCACGACGGTCCGGGCGCCGATGGAGGCCATGAACGCCATGATATCCTCCTGCGGATAGACGGAGTTGCCGACGTTGGCGATCACCGCGTCGGCGTCGGATATGCCGGCTATGATGTCGGGATCGGCTATGACGCCCGAGTCGCCCAGGTGGACGACCTTGCAGCCGTCGCGCTCGAAGACGCTTATCATATTGGGGCCGCTCTTGAGCCCGGTGTCGACCTTCCCCGGGACGCCGTGCCTGCCCGCGTAGAGGGTGACCCTCAGGTCGTCGAACGCGTACGTCCCGGCGGCCCTGATCACCTCGGGCTTGCCGGCGACGCAGCCGACGTAGTTGTGGTCGGCGTGATTATGGCTTATCACGAGCGCGTCGGCCTTCAAGCCGGCGGGTATCGCGGGGAGGCCGAACTGCTGGCCCGTCTCAGGCCGGTACAGGTCTATCGCCACGACCCTGCCCTTCCCGGTCGTCAGCGTGAACGCGTCATGGCCGATGTACCTGAGGACGAAGGGCGGCTCCGGCTCGCGGGCGCACGAGAGGATCGCGGCTAGCGCGGCGACCGCGGCTAGCGCGGCGACCGCTAAGGACGATGCGCTGACGGTCCTCGACAGCGGTCTTTGCTTCGCGGGTTTCATGGTGGCTCTACCGTACGACGGATTCCGCGGTACGGCAAGCGTTTCCCGCTAAGGGACGGAGGAAAGCGCGCGGACGCGGCAAGGCCTCCTAATCCTCTATCACCGCCTTGGTGACGTAGGGCGACGTCGAGGCGGCGAGCAGGGCGCCGTAACCGGGAGCGAACGCTATCTCGTCGCCTACCTCCACGTCCCAGGGCGCGTCCTCGACGTCCAGGAGCAGGTGATCCGAGCTGCCGCCCAGCACCCGGATGCCCTTGCTCTCCGGCTCGAGGCCGTCCACGACGGCGTCCTGCCTGCCTATGGCGCAGATGGCCCTCTTCCGTATGCCCCTATCCTCGAACTCCTGGTAGCCTCCGAAGGCGTCCTGACCGCGCTCGCCTATGGGCACGGAAGGCTTGCGGACCGTCTCTATGACCTCGGCGACTATCCTGAAGGCGTCCTGGCGCGTACCGGGCCAGGGGCTGCGGTCCAGCACGTTGCGGCCCAGGAGGACGGACTCTCCCAGGCGCAGGTGGTTGATCTCCTTGGGCATGCGGCCGGAGGCCAGGAGCGGCAGGTTGGCGCTATTGCCTCCCGACAGGAGCCCGAGCTCGAGCCCGCTCTTCCGCCTGCATAGGTCGCGCACCTCGACGAGGGTCCGCATATTCGCCTCGCTAGGCACGACGCCGCCGTAGCACGCCAGGTTGCAGCCCATGCCTATTATCTCGATACCCTTGAGCCCGGCCGCCGCCATCACGAGGGCAGGCGCCTCGTCGGGCCAGACGCCCTCGCGGAGGTCCCCGACGTCGACCATGACGATGACCTGGTGCTTTACCTTACGGGCCAGCGCCGCCTCCGACAGCGACTTGAGCGTCGCGAGGCTCGAGTTGAGGCTTATCTCGGCGTCGCGGACGACGTCCTCGATCTCCGAGCGCGACGGAAGCCTGAGGAGGAGCCGCGGAAGCGCGATACCGGCCTCGCCTATCGAGCGTAGGTTAGCGATGCGGCTATCGGCCAGCATGTCGGGCCCGGCCGAATATAAGGCCCGCGCCACGCTCCGGTGAGCGCATACGACCTTGGTCACGAAGGCGACCTGCACGCCCGCGTCACTGCAGTAGCTCATGAGGGAGCGCGCGTTTGCGGCGATGCGGGCGGGGTATATCTCTAGTCTCGGGGTCCTGAATCTCATGTCGCTCTCCTTTTGATAGCGGTACGGAGCCATTTCTGCCGGGCGCTCGGGCGGGGCCTGGCGCGTCCGGGCCGTCAGGCCGGGAATTCGCCGCGCACCCAGGCCTCGAAGGTCTGCTTGACGTCGGCCGGGTAGGCCTGCGATATGGTCCCGAGCGCCGAGAAGCGGTATTCCTTGTCTATGAGTATGCGGGCCTCCGGAGGCGGCAGGAGGTGCTTCTTCGGTCCCGTGCAGATGGAGCGCAGGCAGTCCGCGGCCCCGGCGACGCGGGTAAGCGCGCCGCCCGTGGCTACGACCCACTTGATCGCGGAGAGGTCCTTGCCCTTCACTATCTGCCGCTTGCCCGTAGGCGTATAGAGATCCGATACCTTGCCGGCGTGCCGCCTGGCCCCTATATCCACGGCGCGCGCGCATAGCCACCTGGTGAGCTCCCGCTCGCGCTCGGTGGCCGGCATGGCCTTGAGGTCGCCCATGCGATCGCCCCAGGCCTGGTCGCCCGTGACGTGCACGATGTTGGCCGCGTTGACGAAGACGCCCAGGTCGCCCTCTACCGTGCGCTTGGCCCGGGGCTCGGGCTCTACGGCCTTGGACTGGTACTCGGGGTCGCCGTCGGTGACGCTGTGCACGTCGGTGGTCGCGCCGCCCACGTCGAAGACGAGGCAGTCGCCCATGGCCTCCGCGAACAGCTCGGCGCCGCGAAGCACGGCGCCCGGCGTGGGCAGGATGCCCCAGGGGCTCATGCCCTCGAACCTGGCCATGCCCGGCGCGTGGACTATGTGCTTGCTGAACACCTCGTGGATGAGGCGGCGCAGGGGCTCGATGTTGAGGACGTCGACGTCGGGGAAGACGTTCTCCGCTATCAGCACCTCGATGCCCGCGTCGTGGAATAGTTTCTGGATGGGCCGGTGGAGGGCGGAGTTGCCTGCGTACACGACGGGAGCCGGCAGGCCGAGGGCCGCGATGCGCTCGGCGTTGCGAAGGACCGTGGCCTTCTCTCCGAACTCCACGCCGCCCGCTATGAGGATGATGTTAGGGTTTATACCCCTCAGCTCCTCGAGCTCGTAGTCCTCGAGGGCTCCGGCCGTGACCTTCTTGACGATGGCCCCGGCGCCTAGCGACGCCTCGTGGGCGGCCCTCGCGGTCATGCTGTAGGTCAGGCCGTGCACCGTCATGCGGAGCCCTCCGGCCGCCGAGCTGTTGACGAAGGTCTCGGGCTTCCCTACGGGGGCCCCGAGGGCCGACTCGAGATCGGCTATAGCCTCGGCCACGCCTATGCCTACGTCCCCCGCGAGGACGGAGGTCTTGGCGAAGCCCTGAGCGTCGTGGGAGAAGCCGCCCTCCGGCAGGAAACGGAAGCCGTTGGCCTTGGTGATCGTCGAGCCGACCTCGATGGTAAGGATGTCTACGCTCTCGCCCACGTTGTACTCCGGAATAACCTGCTGAAATTCGCCGCGGGGGCACTATGCCTCCGCGGCTTGCCTATACTCTCGATCTATCAGACGACGCCGCGGGACTTGAGGGTCTTCACGATGGCGTCCACGACGTGGATGCCCTTGGTGCCCCGCCCGAAGGTGGCGTCCAGGCCCGTCTCGGCGGCCATGTCCCGGTTGACCTGCGTGCCCCCGGCTACGAGGACTATCTTGTCGCGCACGCCCTTCTCCTTGCACAGCTCGGCGAGCTTCCTCATGTTCTGGCGGTGCACGTCCGAATGGCTGATGATCGTGGAGATGAGTATGGCGTGCGCGCCTATCTCGATGGCCGCGTCGACCAGCTTGCCTACCGGCACCGAGGTGCCGAGATAGCTGTACTTGACGCCGTACTTCTCAATCCCGCCGTGCTTGATGTCGAGGATCTCGCGGAGGCCGACGGAGTGCTCGTCCTCTCCTACCGTGGCCGCGACGACCTTCATGCCGAGCGTCTTGACTGCGGACCGGATCTCCTCCTCGTCCAGCATCACTTCCTTGGGCGGTATCTTGAGCTCCGACTTCTTGATGTCGAAGGCGACCTTGCCCTTGACCTCGACGAAGCAGCCCTCGGCCGGGTGCATCACCTGCAGGTTGACGACCTCGGGGTCCTTGAGGCCCATCTTGCGGGCCATCTCGAGGCCGGCCTCGCGGGCGAAGTCCTCGCTGTCGGGAACCATGAACTGGAGGAGGACGGTGCCGTCCCCGGCCCACTCGGCCTCGGGGCGCAGGAGGTCGCCCGACCGGTACGGCAGGGTCCGCTCCAGGCGCTTGTCGGCGTTGTCCTCGGGGTCGAGCTCGTCTATGTAGACGATCTTCCCGGGCTCGCAGAGCGTACAGCCGCCTATGGGGTCGCAGGGCCTGGAGAGGCCGGCGGGAACGTTATTGTCGCCGAAATGGTCGCAGACGGGGGCGTAGTAGTCGGGGTCGCGGGCCACGATGGTGTCGACGCCGACGCCTCCCTTTCCGTCGCGGGCTATGCCGTCGCCGTTGCGCTCGGGATACTTGGCGGAGTCGACGAAGAAGCCCTTCTCGACCGCGGCGAAGTAGCCGCCTACCTCCAGGAGCTCCTCGAGGAAGGCCACGGCCCGTTCCTTGAGGTCGCGCACCATCTCGCCTAAGGGGCCGGCCATGTTGAGGCTGACCAGGTCCTTGATGCCGTCGAGCGCAGCCCAGGTCTGCTTGACCGTCTGCACGCCGCGGATGTTGTTGTAGTGCCAGGGCACGTTGCGCCCCTCGTCAGGGGTTATGGTGCTCTGGATGTCGGCGCTGGTCAGCATCGATATGAGGGTATCGATGGTATGGGTGCGCACGGCCTCCTCGATGTCGGCCTCGATGTAGCGCGTGTTCTGCTGGGCGCGCATCTTGAAGTCGCTGAAGAACTCGCGGAGCGCTATGGCGTAGGGCAGGTCGTACCACAGCTTGGGGGCCGGCGGCGCGTCGGGCGGCACGGTGGACAGGCCTATGAGGCTCTTGTCCATGCCCGCGGCCACGGAGAAGGCGCAGTTGATGCCGTGCTGGACCATCAGCTCGGGCATGACGAGCCACCCCGCCTTGGCGGTGGCGTTGGCGTTATGGGCCCCGTCTATCTGGAATATCCGGGCCCCGGACATGACCCTCTTGGCCTCGGCGGCGTCGACGAAGGATCGGTACATGTTGACGTTGCGGTACAGCACGTTGTACTGAGGGTCCTGGTGGGCGCCGTTTATGCCTTCCTCGGCGAAGAGGACGGCCACCTCGGGCCCGGCCACGCCGGAGACGTAGCTGTGGAAGTTGATCGGGCGGCCGACCTCCTCCTCTATCATGTCGCAGGCCTTGCGGCTGGCGCGTATCTGCTTGCGGGTGATGGGTACGCCGCCGGTGCCCTCGGGCGTACCTTCCATGAGGCCGTCTATGTGGCTCTGGCCTGTCGTGCGTATAACCATCAGGTGGTCGGCGCCGTGCCAGGCGGCCATGCGCATGCGGCGTATATCGTCCTCGAAGCGGCCCGAGGCTATCTCGGTTGTCACCACGCAGGAGGGCTGGGGGTCGATATGGTCGAAGTACTTGGACGCGGGCAGGCCTATGCTCCGCTTCAGGGGCTTGGACATGTTGCGATAGAGGAAGGGCCCCATGCGCACGCCTTCCGCGGGCACCTCGCGCCAGGTCCAGCCCTTGCGGGGCGGATGGTACGAGGCCAGGTCCTTCATTATATCCTCTATATCGAGCTTCTTAGCCGGGTCTAATTCTTTGGTAGCCATAGTCGTATTCCTTGCTTAGAACAGGCCGTGCAGGACGGTCTTATCGTCGATGATAGCCTGGGCGGCGCCCCTGATATCCTTACCCGTCTTCCGCGACAGCCTGAGCACCACGTTTCCAGCGCCCTTGCCCAGGAGCCCGGCCTCGAGGACCCTCGTCACCACCGCGTGGGTGGAGACCGAGTCTATGCCCATGCGAAGGAGTACGGAGCGCTCTATCGAAGGGGAGGTGTGGGTCTTGGCTAGGCCCACGATGGGCTCGACCATCTGGTTACAGAGCTTCCAGAAGCGATTCTTAAGCTCCTCGTCGCTCATCTTCTTGAGTTCCGCCTGCCTCGTTTCGAAGCGGGCTATCCTATCGTCTGACATCGATCACTCCTTGTAAGTAGTTCCGGTACGCTGTTCCGGTACGCTGTTCCGGCATGCTGTTTCGTCACGCTCTCCGGCACGGTCGTACGCTACGGCCTATAATTCCTTGACGGCGGCCCGCACCCAGGCGACGTCCTTCTTGACGTCGGCCGCGAGGAACGCGATATCCTCGGGCGACCACGACTCGGGCGGGTAGGCCTTGGCCGCGTTCTTAAGGTACGAGGCGCGGAGCCTGTCCATGTCCTGCACGCGCCCGCGAACCTGCTCGAGGCTCTCGGGTATCACGATGGCCTTGCCCGGCACGTTGTCCGCGGGGTCGCCCCGCCTGACCTCGATGCCGTTCTGCCTGGCGAAGGACAGCTGGCTGTTGTGGTGCTTGCCCGCGCCCGTATACTCGGTCTCCTGGACGACAACCACCTGGTCGCGGTCCATCTGCCTGGCCAGGGTCACCGCCGCGGTAAGGCTCGTGTTGCCCGCCGGGCCGCGCTCGAGGCCCTCCATCTTGGCCAGGAGCTCGGTGACGTAGAAGACCTCGCCCTGGGTGACGAGCTGATACTCGTCCATGTAGCGCAGGGGCCTCGCGGCGTTGCGGGGCACGTCGACGCGGTCGGGCCAGGTGGCGAACGGTACGCCGAAGCCGGTGTGGCCAGTCGTGAACGATTTTCGGTTGAAGTCGCGGTCGCTGGCCATATGGAGCCCGCCAAGGTCCACGGAGCAGGCGACGACGCGCGTGCCCGCGCAGCCGGCGAGGGCCAGTCCCCGCGCGGTACCCGTCAGGTTCCCGCCGCCCGCGTGGGTGATGACCACGGCGTCGGGATCCTTGCCGCAGCGCTCCCGCACCTGGGCGGCGACCTCGGTGCCCAGGGTCTCCACGCCGCGTATGCCGAAGGGCGTATAGAGGCTGGCGTTGAAGTAGCCCGTCTCCTCGAGGGTGCGGAGGAGGACGTAGAACAGCTCCGGCCCCACCGATAGCCTCAGGACCTCGGCCCCGTAGGCCTCGCAGGCGCGGCTCTTCTCGATTATCTCGGGCTGGCCCACGCCGCGGCTGTCGAACACCTCCTGGACTATGATGCACTTGAGCCCGCGCTGGGCCGCCTGCGACGCGACCGCGGCCCCGTAGTTGCCGCTCGTCGCCGCGATGATGCCCTCGTAGCCCTTCTTGGCCGCCTCGAAGGCGCTGATGGACGCTCGGCGCGCCTTGAAGCTGCCCGAGGCGTTGGCGGCCTCGTCCTTTACGAATATGCGCGCGCCCTTGCCGGGGCCGGCTATCTTCCTCACCGCCTCCGTGAGGTTCCGCAGCTCGTACAGCGGCGTGCCGCCCACCTTGGTCTCGGACTGGATGCGCACGATGTCGTCGTGCGAGTAGCCCGTATCGCCCATGAGGCGCTCGTAGTCGAAGGCGACGGGGCTCGTCACGAACGACTCGTAGTCCATGCCCATGCTGGCCTTCATGATATCGTTCTTGCGCGCCGTCACGGCCGCGTACGACATGTCCTTGCCGCTCATAGCCCGGCCTCCGCGCCTATGGTCAGGAGCTCCGGAACCGTCGTCCCGAAGCTATGGCTATAGCTCGGGTTGACCGTCCGCAGCGTGCCCGCGAGCCGCCGGCCTATGATCGTCTCCACGGTCGCGGGCGCGCCCAGGTCCCCGCCCTCGACGAGGAACCCGGATACCCGCATCACGAGCGGCGTGGCCTTGGTGTCCTCCGGCAGGGTCGGCGCGCGCTGGGAGGGCTCGAGGATAGTCTGCTGTATCTCGACCCACGCGCCCTTCTCGGCGGCCGCCATCTCAGGCCCGCCTGATCTGGTCGCGGAAGTCGCCCATGATGGCCCTGGGCACCGGGAGGTCTATCATCGTCTTGAGCCCGGGCGTCGCGTTGATGACGTTGGGGATCATGTTGACGCACATGGCTATGGTCCCGAGCCCTCCCTCCACCTCGGGGGTGTTGGCCAGGTTGATGGGCGGGGTGCCCTGTATGGTCACGTAGTCGCCGGTGTGGGTGCCTTCCATCTCCGGCTCTATCTGCTGGGGGTGGATCATGTCTATCCTGACCTCGCCGCCCACGTAGCCCTGGCCGGTCATGTTGACGCCGGCGACGTCGCCGGCCTTCGCGAAGCCGTGGGGGCTCTTGCGGTCTACGGTGGTGACTATGGGCTTCATCTGCTGCTCGAACTTGTCGACCTTCCAGCCCAGGGCCGCGCCTATCATGGCGACGGACTCGTGGAAGCCGACGTGGCCGGCCATGGTCCCGTCCTTGACGGCCTTCTCGAAGGCCTCGACGGTGAACCCGACGCCCTGCTCGTGCATGACGGTCGGGCCGAAGGGCGAGAGGCTGTTCACGCGCTTAGCCTCGATATGCCGGACGTCGACCATGCACCCGGTCATCGCTATGACGAGGAGGTCCATGATGAGGCCGGGGTTGATGCCGGTGCCGAGGATGGACACGCCGTTGGCCTTGGCTATCCTATCGAGCTCGGCGGCCAGCTCAGGGTTCTTGGCGGCGGGGAAGGACATCTCCTCGGCGGTCGAGATCACGTTGACCTTGCGCTCCAGGCAGAACTTGAGGCGGGGGAAGGCGTCCTTGGTGAACGAGTCGGTCGCGCAGAGGGCTATGTCGCAGCACTTCTCGGTCAGGACGTCCGCTATCTCGCCCTTTATCACGACGGGCGCGCCGTCGCCGCGAGGTACGCCCAGCACGTCGCGGTAGTCTTTCCCTACCCTGTCGGGGTGCATGTCGCAGACGCCGACTATCTCTATGCCCTGCTTGTTCAGGATCATACGGGCCATGCCCGAGCCCATGGCGCCGAATCCCCATATCACTACCCGTACCTTGTCCATGAAACCCTCCGGATTATTCTCGTGCGTGTTAGATGGTCGTACTAACTGTCACACTCAATAATGCAAGAATCGTGCCAGAAGAAGGCTACGGTATAGCGACATAGCGAGGGTAGGCCCACGGCGCATGCCACGCCGAAGCGCGAGCGATTGCATCTCTTTTAGAGGCATGGGATTAATAGGTTTTTTCCGAGGCGGCTACGTCGCGCGACGCCGCGCTATGCCCCGCTGCGCCGGGGCGGCTATGTAATTACGAGAAGAAACAAGCCTATCGCCAATGGCAATATTTTTTGCGCTATTGCAATATTTTTTGCGCCTGTCTATGGAATAACGATCGGCACGCCTAAGCGCTTAAGCTTGTACTGCAGGCTCTGGCGCGAGACGCCGGCCAGGCGGGCGGCCTTGGAGACGTTGCCTCCGCTCCGGCTCATGCAGTCCTCGAGTATGGCCCGCTCCACGCGCTCGAGGTAGGCGGCGAGGTCCCCCTCGAAGGACTCGGGAGGCCGCGCCCGCTCCTGCCTCTCCAGGAGGTCCACGTGGGGAGGCAGGTGCTCCACGCCCAGTACGTTCTCGTCCGACACCATGGCCATCGCGCTCTCTATGACGTTCTGGAGCTCGCGGACGTTGCCTACCCACGCGTAGTCCTTGAACGCCCGCTCCAGCTCCGGGGAGGGCATCCAGACGTCCTTGCCCAGCTTGCCGCTATAGTGCCTGATGAAGTGATCGGTAAGGAGCGGGATATCCTCCCTCCTGTCACGGAGCGCGGGAATCTGGACGTTCATAACGTTGACGCGGTAGTACAGGTCCTTGCGGAACGCGCCTGCCTTCATCATCGCGTGCAGAGGCTCGTTGCTCGCGGCGATTATCCTCACGTCGACGAAGAGGTCCTTGAGCCCGCCCAGGCGCCGCACGGAGCATTCCTGCAGGGCGCGCAGTATCTTGGCCTGCAACGGTAGGCTCATGGAGTTTATCTCGTCGAGGAACAGCGTCCCCCCGTTGGCCTGCTCGAAGAGCCCGGGCCTATCCTCGGCCCCCGTATAGCTCCCCTTGGCGGTGCCGAAGAATATGCCCTCGAGGAGCGTGTCAGGCATGGCGGCGCAGTTGACGGCCACGAACGGCCCGTCGCGCCTGGAGCTATCGTTATGGATGCTCTGGGCGAACAGCTCCTTGCCCGTACCCGTCTCTCCCTCTATGAGCACGTTGGAATCGGCCCTGGCGGCCTTCTTGGATATGCCTATAGCGTTCATGTAGAGAGGATGCCTGCCTATCAGCATGTCGAAGGTATACTTCCGGGGCGTCCGGCTCCGGGCCTTCGGCGGATCGATCAGCTTCTGCTGGAGGTCCATGATCTTCTCGGACAGCTGGTCGACCTCGGTATAGTTCTTGGCCACCTCGACCGCGCCCAGGATGACGCCGTCGCTCAGTATGGGGAACGTCGTGTTGATCGTGGTGATGCGCCGCTTGTTGAAGTTGAGGTACGACTGCCTGCGCTGGTCTACGGTCCGGCCCGAGGAGAGGGCGGATAGGAGGGTGCTGTCGGAGGCGCTCCACGAAGGGAAGACCTCCAGGAGGTGCTTCCCGAGGACGTCCTCCGCCGACAGCCCCTCGATGCGCGCCATGGCCTCGTTATAGAGCACGCTCCTGCCGTCGGAATCGACGATATGGATGCCTTCCTCGAGGGTCTGCAAAATTATTTGCATGGCATTGAGGAATAACGTCGTATCGATCATCTCGCCCTCCCCCGGTTTCAGCTACTCGATGCGCTTGATCTTGAGGATGGAGGGCACGTGCCTCAGGTTACGCTCGGAGGTGCGCGCGTCCTCGGCGCTGGGATACGCCATGGTGAACACGCCCGAGAGGCTGTCGTGGCCGTCCTCGAGCCGCCCCTCCACGAGCCGGCCGCCGTGCTTCCGGACGGCGTTCTCTATCTCGGAGAACAGGTCCAGGACGCGCCTGCCCGTGACGTGGTAGCGCCTCGTCAGCGAGGGCGCGGATTCCCACGTCACCTCGACGCTACGCTCGGCGAATTCCTTTATGGCGGGCAGGTTCTTGCAGGAGGCCCGGTGGACGATGATGCCGCGGCCCCTGGAGACGTAGCCCACGATGCGCTCGCCTACGGCGGGCTTGCAGCAGGAGGCGAAGCGTATCATCAGGTCTCCCGCGCCGGATACGCTTATGCCCGCCCTCGTGGAGTCGGTGGCCTCGCCGGGTACGTAGGGCCTGTAATCCATGTGCGCGACGTTAGGATCGGTCGCCTCGGGCTTCTTCTGTTCGGTATGCTTGGCCTCGCCGTGGCGCACCTCGAGCTCCAGCTTCCGCTCGCCGGGATGGGCCTTGGGCTTCTCGTCGTGCTTCGCGTCCCGCCGGCGCGCGACGACGTTCCTGTCTATCGCGAGCACGGAGCCCTCGGCGACGAGCCAGGCCCGTATCTTGGACCGGGCCTTGCTCGTCTTGACCGCCTTGAGCCAGTTGACGTTGGGCCTGGCGGTCGCGCTCGTCACGATCTCCACGACCTGGGTGTTCTTGAGCTCGGAGTCGAGCGACACGATGGCGCCGTCCGCCTTGGCGGCCAGGCATCGGTTGCCCACGTCGCTATGTATGGCGTAGGCGAAGTCCAGGGGCGTGGCGCCGGCGGCCAGCTCTATGGCGTCGCCCTTGGGCGTGAAGACGATTATGGAATCCTTGAGTATCTCGCGCTTGATGTCCTCGAGGAAGTCGGAGCCCGACTCCAGCATGGCGCCCCAGTCCTTGAGCCTGTTGACGATCCCGACGTCCTCCGGCCGGACTATCTCGGCGCTCGTGCCCTTCTTGTACAGCCAGTGGGAGGCGACGCCGAACTCCGCCACCCTGTGCATGTCGCGGGTCCGTATCTGTATCTCGAGGAGCATGCCTCCCTCGGCCATCACCGTGGTGTGGAGGCTCCGGTAGCCGTTTGACTTGGGCATGGCGATGTAGTCCTTGAACCGCCCGTCCAGGGGCTTCCAGAGCCCGTGCACTATGCCAAGCACGGCGTAGCACTCGCTCTCCTCGTCGCAGAGGACGCGCATGCCTGACAGGTCGTACAGCTCGTCGGCTCCCTTGGCCCGCTTCCTCATCTTCTGGTATATCGAGTAGAAGTGCTTGGCGCGCGACATCACGTCGACGCCGATGCCCTCCGCCTTGGCCGCCGACTCTATGTCGCCCCTCGCGCGCTCCAGGAAGGCCTCGCGCTCGGGCTTCTTGGCCGCGACGAGCAGCTTTATCTGGTCGAAGGCCTCGCGGTTGATCTCCTTGAGCGCGAGGTCCTCGAGCTCGTCCTTCATCCAGCTTATGCCCAGGCGGTCGGCCAGGGGGGCGAATACGTCCACGCACTCTGCGGCTATGCGGCGGCGCTCCTCCTCGGGCAGCCACTTGAGGGTGCGCATGTTGTCGAGCTTGTCCGCCAGCTTCACGATGATGACGCGGAGGTCGCGGGTCAGGGCGAACAGCATCTTGCGTATGGCCTCGGCGGCCTGGATAGTCTTGTTCTTGGCCTTGAGCGCGGCCATGCGCGACAGCTCCTCGACGAGGGTCCCGACGCGCTCGCCGTAGCGCTCCTGGACGGTCTTGCCGGTAGCGAGCCCGTCCTCTATGGCCTGGTGGAGGAGGCCCGCGACGACGCTGTCGGCGTCCATGCCCATGCCCGCGAGCACCGCGGCCACGCGCTCGGGGTGGGTCACCGTAGGCTCCCCCGAGGCGCGGAAGCTGCCGGCGTGGAGCTCCGCGGCCCAGGCGCGGGCCGCCCTGATGCGCTCCGCGTCCGCGTCCGAGAAGCGGCCGAGGTAGTCGTCGAGCCTATCGTCGTACTGCATGCTTGCTCCCGGAGACCACGCGGTCGGCTCCCGCGAGGTCGGCGCGTATCTCGACGCCGACGAAGCCGGCGTCCTCGAAGATCGCCTTGACGGCCCGCCCCTGCTCCTCGCCTATCTCGGCGACGAGGGCGCCGCCCTCCGCCAGGAGAGCGAAGGCCTGCCTAGCCAGGGCGGGGTACAGGTCGAGGCCGAGCTCGCCGCCGTCGAGGGCCGACCTCGGCTCGGAGCCCCCCGCGGCCTCTATCTCGTCGGTCAGGACCGTGCTCACGTACGGGGGGTTGGCCACGACGAGGTCCAGGGGCCAGGCGGCGGCCGACAGGACGTCGCCTATACCGAGTTCCAGGTCGCGGCCCAGGACGGCGCGCGCGTTGGCGGCGCATACGGCGAGGGCGTCGGGAGAGGCGTCCGACAGGCTCACCTCGACGTCGGGGCGCTCGGCGGCGATAGTGATGCCGACGCAGCCGGAACCGGTAAAGGCGTCATGGCAGCGTACCCTGCGGGAAGGTATCCCGCCCGCCGGCGGCAGCAGCGCCAGGGCCGTCTCGACGAGGATCTCGGTATCCGGCCTGGGTACGAGGACGCGGGGATCCACGGCGTATCGTCTCCCGTAGAATTCCTTATAGCCGAGGATATAGGCCACGCTCACGCCGGAACGGCGGCGCGACAGGAGGGCGCGGTACCGCTCCAGAGGGCCGGGAGGCACTTCGTCGGGCATGGAGGCGAGGAGCCTGTCCCGCTCCATTCCCATGGAGGAGGACAGGAGGAGGGCGGCGTCCAGGAAAGGCGATCCCGGGCAGCTCCCCTCGAGGGCGCCGGTTCCTTCCGCAAGGGCCGCCCGCACTGTCATGGCGTCGGCTCCGCTTCCCGGATCACGGCTGCTCTTCCTTCATCGCGTCCTCGCGGGCGCGGAGGGCCAGGCCTTGCACGATCTCGTCCATGTCGCCTTGCATGAACAAGTCCAGCTTGTACAGCGTCACGTCGATACGGTGGTCGGTGACGCGGTTCTGCGGGAAGTTATACGTACGGATGCGCTCGGAGCGGTCGCCCGAGCCTATCTGCCCGCGCCGCTCGGCCGCGCGCTCGGCGTTCTTCTTCTCTTCCTCGAGCTCGTATATCCTGGATCGCAGGATGCGCAGGGCCTTGGCCTTGTTCTTTATCTGGCTCTTCTCGTCCTGGCAATGCACCACGAGGCCCGTCGGGAGGTGGGTGAGCCTGACCGCGGAGTCGGTGGTGTTGACGCACTGCCCGCCGGGGCCGCCGGCGCGCATCACGTCGACGCGCAGGTCCTCCGGGCGTATATCCACCTCGGTCTCCTCGGCCTCGGGCAGGACCGCCACGGTGACGGCGCTCGTGTGTATACGGCCCGAGCCCTCGGTGGCGGGCACGCGCTGCACGCGGTGAACGCCGGACTCCCAGCGCAGCTTGCCGAAGACCTGGTCGCCGGAGACGGCCAGGATTATCTCCTTGAAGCCGCCGAGGCCGGTCTCGGAGCTCGACATCACCTCTATCTTCCACTTCTTATCGTCGGCGTAGCGGGAATACATGCGGTACAGGTCGGCCACGAACAGGGCGGCCTCGTCGCCGCCGGTGCCGGCGCGTATCTCCATGATGGTGTTCTTGTCGTCCAGGGGGTCGCGCGGCACCAGGAGCTCGGTGACGAGCTTCTCGGCGGCGGACAGGCTCTCCTCGAGGCCGCGGAGCTCCTCGCGGGCCATCTCCTTGAGCTCCGGGTCCGGCTCGTCGCGGACCATGGCCTTGGCCCCCGCTATCTCGCCCTCCAGGCGCTCGTAATCGGCGTAGGCCGCCATGATCTCGGAGAGGCGTGAGCGCTCGCGCATCGTCTCCTTGTAGCGCTTGGCGTCGCGGGCCAGGCCCGGATCGGATACGAGGTCCTCGAGCTGCCTGAGCCGGGCCGCCACGATCTCCAGTCGCTCTATCACGATGCGGACTTCTCCTTGAAGTAGGGGCAGGAGTAGACCACTATCTCCATCTCGTCGTCGGCCGACGGCCCTAGCTCGCGGACGTTATCCGCCAGCTTCCGCTGCACGAGGCACGAGCCATGCGATACGCATATGGGGCAAGCTCCGTTGCCCCTCGGGTTTATCTCCAGCTTCATGCCTGATAGGGTACCAAAAAAAGACCGTTGAATACAAGCTACCTTTAGTCTATGATCGTCCGCACCATGCTAGACTTACGCTTCATAAAGGACAACCTGGACGCGGTCAAGAAAAACATAGGCGACCGCTTCATGAAGGCCGACGCCGACCTCGTCGCGGCCCTCTTCGACAAGCGCAACGAGCTGCTCAAGCGTCTCGAGGACGAGCGCCGCTCCCGCAACGAGAACGCGGCGGCGATGAAGGGTAAGCTCGAGGCGGCGGTCCGCGACGGGCTGATAGCCGAGGGGAAGCGCCTCAAGGACGCCATAGCCGCGCTGGAGGCCGAGGCCGAGGACGTATTGTCGCGCCTCGACGCCGAGCTGCGCCGCATCCCCAACATGGCCCACCCCGACGCCCCCATAGGCAAGGAAGACAAGGACAACACAGAGGTCAAGCGCGTCGGGACGCCGACGGAGTTCGACTTCGAGCCCAAGGACCACGTCCAGCTGGGCCAGGACCTCGATATAATAGACTTCGACGCCGGCACCAAGGTCTCCGGCACCAAATTCTACTACCTCAAGAACGAGGGCGTATTCCTCGAGCTGGGCCTCGTGCGCTACGTCCTTGATATCCTCGCGAAGAAGGGCTTCACTCCCTTCATCACGCCCGACGTGGCCAAGACCGAGATACTGGAAGGCATAGGCTTCAACCCGCGAGGCGCCGAGTCTAACGTGTACACGGTCGAGGGCGACGGGACCTGCCTCGTAGGCACCGCCGAGATAACCCTGGGCGGGTACTACTCCGACACGATCTTCTCCAAGGACAAGCTGCCGCTCCGCATGGCGGGCCTCTCCCACTGCTTCCGCCGCGAGGCGGGCGCATCCGGGCAGTTCTCCAAGGGACTCTACCGCGTGCACCAGTTCACCAAGCTGGAGATGTTCGCATACTGCCTCCCGGAGGACTCGGGAGCCATCCACGAGGAGCTCAGGCTCATCGAGGAGGAGATATTCTCGGGATTAGGCATCCCCTTCCGCGTCGTGGACACCTGCACCGGAGACCTCGGCGCCCCCGCCTACCGCAAGTGGGACCTCGAGGCCTGGATGCCGGGCCGGAACGGCGGCGAGTGGGGCGAGGTGACCAGCACCTCCAACTGCACCGACTACCAGGCGCGGCGCCTCAACATCAAGTACAAGGACGACGACGGCAAGAACAAGTACGTCCACATGCTCAACGGCACCGCCATAGCCATAAGCCGCGGCATCATCGCCCTCCTCGAGAACTACCAGCAGGCGGACGGCACGGTGAAGATTCCTCCGGCCCTCGTGCCCTACGTCGGGTTCGAGACGATAAAGAGGAAATGAGGATGGGGGGGATCTTCTCCGGGGGCGGATCCCCCCCGCCCCCCCCCCCCCCCCCCCCCCCCCCCCCCCCCCCCCCCCCCCCCCCCCCCCCCCCCCCCCCCCCCCCCCCCCCCCCCCCCCCCCCCGCGGGCACAGGCGGGGGGGGGCCCCGCCGCAGGCTCCCCAGCGGCACTACCCTCTC
>Ga0180008_1000637_pt1 | contig 27080 bp, 23 predicted proteins | sample MM_PW_MetaG_FD_121121 | JGI IMG/M metagenome (GOLD analysis project Ga0180008, IMG submission 121121) | Groundwater microbial communities from the Aspo Hard Rock Laboratory (HRL) deep subsurface site, Sweden - MM_PW_MetaG | ecosystem: Environmental > Aquatic > Deep subsurface > Groundwater... | reverse complement strand
ATCGCCAGGACCGGCCACACGGCAGGTCTCTACGACTTTCACCCGAAAATGACCGACTACCGTGCCCAGGACCTTTGAAATCGGGCCGATGACGACCACTGCGACGCCTTTTTCCGCAACCTGTTAAGGTCTGGAATAGTCGCGCTTCCATAGCGCGGGCCTGGGCAATCTGATCCTGCCGCACTTCCTTGAGATCGAGGCGACCGGCGTGCTTGGCGCTACCAGATTCGGCGACCTTGCTGAGATCGAAAGGTCTGCGCCGACGCCGTAGGTTGCAGCCATTTCGCGCAGGACAAACTCGATCGCCGACAGGATCGACGCTATCGGGGCATTGGGCGCAGCAAATCCAAACTGGCCGTTAGCAGGCAACGCTACGACGCGATCCGGCCCGAACTGCAAAACCTCATTGGCGCTGATACCCGATGCCCAGGCTTGGCCGTGGGCCTGATGCTCGACAGCGCGCCATAGATTGGCAAGGCCGACATTGACGGCATCTTGTGCGGCGTAAAGGTCGGCACCGCCGGGCAGAAAGAACTGATCGTCAGGCAGCCGGTCGAACCAGGGAACGAATGGCAGCATCCCATAGGGATTGGCGTTACCAGGGTTGCCAGGGACAGCCTGGGCAGCTCCTCGATGGTTCAGCAGTCGAAAACTTTTAGCTGTCCAATCGGCATAAGTGGTATCTTCGACCCGATCACCGGGCATCGTGACAATGATCCGGTCGGGGCGTTCGGGGGTGGTATAGATCGCGTCCAAAACGTTGGGCGTCACGACGTGTAGGGTCGGAGTGCCAGTTTCGTCGTCCCAGCCTACTTGCAGCGCGACCGTCTTGCAGACTTCAAGATAGCGCGATGCTTTTTTCAGCACGGCGTAGGCGTTCATGGCGCGGTAGAGTTCATCACCCTTGGCTTGATCCAAGCCGCTGAATACGCGCCTGGGCGGCAGGCGATATGTTCCAGCCCGCTTGTCCACGATGGCGCGAACAAGGTTGACGGAGAAGATGCGGAATTGATCGGGACGGCTGAACCGGCTTGCGATCAAACGGTAAGCGTCGTCGTGGGAGGCATCCCAGTAATAGCGAAGGCGGCGATCGCACTCGTCTTTCCGTTGACGCGCAGACGATGCGATCTTAACAACGTCAGACAAAGGTGAACCGAACTTAATCACACAATTCCCTAAATAAAATAACGTGTTAGTAGTATAACCTAATTTAGAACGAAACGGAAACGGAATTATCGCGGCAACGTATGTGAGCCGATATTTTTGACTTTGCTTTCGATGAAGGCGGGCAGTTCGACCGGCGCGACCGGATTACGTGCGAAATAGGCAGCATAAAGCCGACGCACCTCTTCCATGGATCGGCATGCGTCAGCGCAAGGCGGGATCATGCCGCCTCCATTGAGCGCGCAATGTGCAATGGCAGCACCGCGCCCGCCGCATTGGATGCCCTCAACCTCATAGGGGTTCATCGTCACATGACGCAGGGAATAGGCCGCCCAGGCTAAGGCGTGGATATAGTCGTCATGAGCGCCGCGAGGGTGGCTGAACTTGGGAATGGCGGCTTGGCCGTCCGTAGCTTTGCCATCCTCTATAACCTCAAAGATCGCCATTTCCGCGACAAGGTCTTTGAACGCCGGATGGATATGTAAGCGCCCTTCAGCGGCGGCCTGATATAGTCCGGTGAAGGCAGCGTATTTCGTCGCACGGGACGGATGGATTGTTTCGACGCCACCACTATAGGGCTGCGTGGCGCACCAGTCGGCAACATCCTGCGCGCCGTAGCTTTCCAGCGTGGCACGCGACATGCTGTAAGCCCGGTGGTAGGTTTCGAGGCGCTTCTTGATGCCGCCCAACCGCCCTAGAAACACTGCCTCCGCGTCCAGAACGAACAGATGCTCTTCGTCATCCAGAGCGATTTTTGCGACACATGCCGTCACGGTCGCGTCACCATGTCGCGAGCCACCGAATGCACGGTCGAGGCCACCGCCGACGACATAGGCGCTGCCCGCAGCCAGCGCAGTCAGATCGAGAGGATATTCCTCAACGCAAGATTTCAGCAGGTCAGCGGGGAATAGCGCGTTTGCCGCGTCACCCCATCGGTTCAGGTGCAACAGCGCAAACTTATGAGGCAACATCTGGCGCGACAATGATCGCAGCTTGCCAGGGGCTATCCAAGACGGCGACTTGCGACAGGCTTCGTCCAGATCGGCATATTCGATATGAGCGAAGGCAATCGACGTGTCGGGATCAGTCGGATGCGTGGCCGACTGGTAAAGTTCAAATAGCTTTGAGGATCGCGGCGCGACGGTGGAGTCGATGATAAGCAGGCTGCCTTTGGTATCGAGCAGCGAGCCAGCCAAAGCCTCATAAACATCATCGCCGCCGTTCTTGGCAGCGTGGATTTCAGAGATTTGGGCAGCGGTTAGCTTCATGCCCCAAAGGGCTGCCGGATTGCTGGAATACGCTTGGATAATGCTGCCCGTCGTCGGCATTTCAATCCGATCAGCACCGATCTTAATTGTTCCGATGGATACCAACCGTTGCAGCAACGGCGTTTGCTCGAAAGCGGTTTTGATGGTCTTGAACGCAGTCGATGCAACTTGCTTTTCGGAGTTGGCGACCACCGCGATATTCTCGGTGGGCCGGGTCAGGAACCGCCAAGTGATGAGCATCGCGGCTAAAACGGTCTTGCCATGTCGTCTTGGGAAGCTGAACACCGCGACCGAAACATCGGGATTGTCGAGAGCCTTGCGGACTTCGGACCGGATGCGATCATCCAACTCGAAGGGGGTATAACCACCGTTCGCAGATGGCACACGCGGCTGCACATCGATGAGAAACTTGAAAAAGCCCTCAGAACCATCACGCCAAGACGCGATGGACGCAGCAAGATTGGATATGGACGACGAACGCGACAAGGGATTGCACCGGAGATCAGAGATTGCAGATGCCGCTTGGTCAGCGGGATCGCCTGATAGCACCCGGCTTGGGAGGCCCATTCTGGGCTGGGCCGCACGCGGCCCGGTTCTATGTCGATGCCCCTAAGAGCAAAGCCCCACATCGAACCCGTGAGCGGTTTTTCTGCTGCCCATCACTTCCGCAGAACGAACTTTGTGAGCGCATTATATCGAGAATAGAACGGAAACGCAATCAAAATCAGTGGCTTGTGGGATCGACCAGTTACGGCACCGACGAGGTAACCAAAATTTCCGCGACCCCCTAGCGCGGATGTGCGCGCATAATGCGCGCACACGTAGCGCGAGCGCGCCACTTAAATAAATATAACTAATTTATATACTTAGACTCTTACATTTATTAAGTTTTGTGATTCTGTAATTCTTCTCACTTCGTTCGAAGAATAAGCCGCGATTTTTCGCTTCGCTCAAACTCGCGTCTCAATCACCGGTGGTGGGGTTATCAACGATTTCACCTAGCGCTCGACGATCCGGCGTTGACACGGAACTCATCACGGACCAGCATCTGGCTAAGGCAATCTGCGCGCCACCAGGCCCGCCACGGAGTTGCATGGCCTCTAAATTGCCCCAGGAGCGTCACCAGGCGTGATTTCGGCCATTTTGCGGACATGGGTGTCATTTTCATCAATACGCGCCACAGGGTGCCTCTGAGCGCATTTTAGGATATATCGTCATATTTGCGATTTCCGGGGATTAAATGTGAAAATTCGACACCTTCAAACCGGACGGCGTCGATCCACTCCTTCAACATCCGCGCCGTGCCTTGCGCGATTGCGCCATATCCACCGGTAGTGCTGGGAACGCTATGGCCCAGGATAATCGCGATGTTGCTGTCAAACAGTTCGGCCTCGACCCGCAAACGGTCTGCCAGTGTATGTCGGAAACTATGTGCGCCGAACCCGTCAGCGCCATCCTTGACGCCGATGTCGGCGAGATAATCGCGCCACCAGCGGGACGGCTCCCCACTTATCTGCCCGCGTGCATTTGGTTCCAGTTCAGGGAACAGGGGCGCACGGAGGTTGCCACCCGCCCGATCTAATTGACGAGCATGAAATGACAGGAACCCGATGGCTTCCAGAGTGGCGTGAACCAATGCGGGGCGATCCTGACGGCTTTTTGTTTGTAGCCCTTCCGCTTCATTCTCGCGGATACGGATGAACCACATGCCATGCTCTTGCATGACGTCACCGATGCGAAGCTGGGCTATTTCTCCGATCCTTGCGCCCGAAAACAAGCAGACCAGCGGAACCCATTTGCGCCAGTCATCAGCATGTTGATTGCCGGGAAGATGCTCCTTGCCGTCACGCAGGAAGCCGGTGAACAACGGGGATTTTAGGATCGCGTTCAAATGATCAGTCGAGAACGACGGACGGCGGTTTTTGCCCTTCACTCCTCTATGAAACAGGCCGTCGCAGGGGTTGCGCAAGCCCGCCCATTTCGGCTGGGCCGCCAGAAATTTGAACAGCGGCGATATGGTCGAAAGGTGACTGTTTACCGACGTGAAAGCAGCTTGCGGAAGCTGCAATTCCCGCGCCTTAACGGCTGCCTCACGGATAGACAGATGCTTCAAATGCCGATTGCTCGCCCACTTGGGCGGGAGGTCGCGAAGGGTATCGCGATATTCGGCCACCTCTAGCGGCGTGACGCTTCTAATGGAGCGATCGACACCTACGAAGCTGACAAACTGCTCCAGCTTCTTTCGGTCCTGGTTGACCGTATCTGCCCGCTTTTCACCTTTAGCCAGCGCATCGGTCGCCCAACGCTCGAACAGGCTCATAATGTCTTCACCGGGGGCCGCCTTGTTGGCAGCTTTCGCTTTCGCTTCCCGCACCACGGACGTTCGAGCCGCAGCATCCAATTCACCGCCATGCTTTCGGTTGAACACGTCGAGGGCATCGAGGCTTGCATGGGCGAGCGACTGGACGAAGCTGGAATATTCTGGATCGCCACGCTGAATAGCGTAGTCCTCCTTCGCGATCACGCGATCCGCCATGTCTTCCCAATGAGCAAGACTTCCGTCGGCGATGCGACGGCTGAGTTTCCGGGCGTCATTCTGCCGCTTGGCTAGTCGCTCGACGTAGCCCTCATCATCATCCGGCCATGCCTTCCTGCTGGCTTCCAACGCCGCCAACATCCCATCATATCCTACCGTGACTGCGTGAAGCGACGGGTCCGATGCTGCGACCTTGCGGCCAACTGGGGCAGTCAGTCCCCATTTCAGGTCTAATTCGACACCATGGTAGCGAACCATCGCCTTGGCCTCTTCGCGATCGGTCGTGCCAAGGCTGAACTGAACGACTGATCGCCCTTCCACATCCCTAAGATGCTTCGGCACGGCACGGCTGAACCAAAAGCTATCGGTGTTCGGGCGTTCCCAAAGGTAGGGCGTTTTGCGGGTCGATTTCATACCCGCGACATACGTTACTCAGACCAAAATTGACAGTGAAATTGACAGCAGAATTGACAAACGAGAACATAAAAAGCACTTAATATCAACGACTCGCGGCGTTTTCGATGTCAAGAGAATTGCGTGATTCTCATCCTGTCTCCCCGACCACTCATCCTTTTCCACCGATCTGGCCTGTCCTGAAGCGCCCGCTTATGCGGCGCTTGTCGGGCGGTGGAAGGGCATGTCATCCCGATCCATTCTCTTGATACCATCGTAGCGGCCCGCGCCACCGGCTTGGTACGCGACGCCCGCTCACTGTCGGGCGATGCCTATGCGGCGGCTGGTCGGCGATCCATGCTGCGCGCACAAACAAAAAGGGCGGGCCATAAAGGCCCGCCCTTCGGAAATCTCGCTAACGCGAAGATTAGTGCGCAGCGTTCGCGGCGTTCTCAGCAACGTTGGCGGCGTTCGCAGCAACATTGGCGGCGTTCGCAGCGTTGTCGGCAGCGTTAGCGGCGTTTTCGACAACGTTTTCAACAACGGCGTTCGAAGCGTTCGCGGTTTCGTTGGCCGGCTTCTCACCGCAAGCAGCGAGGGCCATCAGGCTGGCCGAAGCGAAAACAACAGCGATCTTCTTCATTGTGTACGGCTCCCATAGCATTATGCCGCGTCTGGCACGTTACAAATGTGACCCTACGCGAGCGACCCGCATTAACGTGTGCGTTGCACAAATCAATGCTTTTCTGCGCCGGTGAGACGATGGAATCACGCGGCAGGGCGTTCTCTACTATAAAAGTTCAGTTAACGCCCATGGATTCTGGCGCGTTGGCGACGCTATCGAGCGTGACGGCCCATGCCGCGACATTCTGACGCAACTGCGCGGGATCCACCTTGTCCAGCGTATCGTCCGGCGTGTGGTGAATGTCGAAATAGCGGGTGCCGTCCTGTTGCAGGTCGATCACCGGGACGCCGGCCGTGACCAGCGGTTCGATGTCCGATCCGCCATGGGCCTTGTCCTTGCTCGGCACGATGCCAAGCGGGGCCAAGCCCTGCGCAATGCGCGCGGTGAGGGCGTCATGGCCGGTCGGCAGGGTGAAATCGACCCGCCACACCTTGTCCGCGCCGAAATCCGATTCCGCCACCAGCGCATGCGGCTCCTTGCCATGAGCGGCGAAATAAGCGCGGCCACCATCGCCGCCCACTTCTTCGGCACCGGCAAACAGAACGCGGATGGTGCGGCGCGGCTGGCCCGCCTTCGCCACCTGCAACGCGGCAGCGGCGATGATGCCGCAGCCCGATGCGTCGTCGATCGCGCCGGTGCCCTGATCCCAACTGTCGAGGTGGCAGGCGGCGACGACCAGTCCGGCCTTGGGATCGGTGCCGGGGATTTCGGCGATGACATTGCCCGAAGGCTGGTCCTTCAATCGCTTCGACACGGCGGTCAGATGCAGGCGCACCGGCTTGCCGCGCGCGGCGATACGGGCCAGCTGCTCGGCATCGGGCACGCTCAGCGCCACGGCAGGGATCGGCGTCACGCCTTCGGCCCACATCTGCACGCCGGTATGGGCGATGCGGTGATGGTCGGTGCCGATCGACTTGACGAGAATGGCGATCGCGCCCTTCTTGGCCGCCACACTCGGTCCCTGGCGGCGGGCCGCACCAAAATAGCCATAGCCCGAACCGTCCTGCGCCGCCTTCATCTCATGACTGACAAAGGCGATCTTGCCCTTCAGGCTGCCGTCGGGCGCCGCCAGCAGGTCGGCGATGGTCGGGAAATAGACGATCTCGCCTTCGATTCCCGCTTCGGGGGTGGAACCGCTATTGCCCAGCGCTGCCACGACCAGATTTTGCGGGAAGGGGCTGACGATATGCGCTTCGTCGCGCACGCGCTGCCACACCGGCATCTTATAGGATTCGGCGCGGACATTGGAAAAGCCCAGTGCCTTGAGCTTGGCCACAGACCAGTCGCGGGCGAGCGCTTCTTGCGCGGTGCCGGCGGGGCGGGGGCCGACTTCCGTGGTCAGCCCTTCGGTAATGTCCCAGGCGACATCGTCCTTGAGCGCCGCTTCGCGAATCGCGCTGCCATCGGCCGCATGGGCCAGAACCGGGGTGAAGATGCTGCCAAGGAGGAGGGCGGCGAGCGGGCCCGATCGGATTTTCTGCATGGGTGAAGGCGTAACGGGGCATCCCTCATTTGCCAATATGTTCCGCGTCCGCTAACTCGGCGCAGATTTTCAAACCGACTTTCCCGTCCTGATTTCGGAGCAGCGCGCACCTATGTCCGCATCCTCGCAATATGCCTATGTCATGAAGAGCATGACGAAGACCTTCCCCGGCGCGGCCAAGCCGGTGTTGAGCAATATCAACCTGCAATTCTACCGCGGGTCCAAGATCGGTATCGTCGGCCCGAACGGTGCGGGTAAGTCGACCCTGATCAAGATCATGGCCGGCATCGACACCGATTTCAGCGGTGAAGCCTGGCCGGGCGAGAATATCACGGTCGGCTATCTGCCGCAGGAGCCGCAGCTCGATCCCAACAAGTCGGTGCTGGAAAATGTGAAGGACGGCGCCCGCGAGATCGCGGACAAGATGGACCGTTTCAACGAGATCAGCATGATCATGGCCGATCCGCCGGAAGACGTCGATTTCGACGCGCTGATGGAGGAAATGGGCACGCTCCAGGAACAGATCGACGCGGTCGATGGCTGGACGCTCGACAACCAGTTGGAAATCGCGATGGAAGCATTGCGCTGCCCGCCGTCCGACTGGTCGGTGGAAAGCCTGTCGGGCGGTGAAAAGCGCCGTATCGCGCTCACGCGCCTGCTGATCCAGAAGCCCGACATCCTGCTGCTCGACGAACCGACCAACCATCTGGATGCCGAAAGCGTCACTTGGCTGGAAAATCACCTGAAGGAATATGCCGGGTCGGTCCTGATGATCACCCATGATCGCTACTTCCTCGACAATGTCGTGGGCTGGATCCTGGAACTCGATCGCGGAAAATATTTCCCCTATGAAGGCAACTACTCCACCTATCTGGAGAAGAAGGCCAAGCGTCTGGAACAGGAAGATCGCGAAGCGACCGGCCGCCAGAAGGCGATCAACGACGAGCTGGAATGGATCCGGGCCGGCACCAAGGGCCGCCAGACCAAGTCCAAGGCGCGTATCAAGAAGTTCGAGGAACTGGTCGCAGGGCAGAACAACCGTTCGCCCGGCAAGGCCCAGATCGTCATTCAGGTGCCTGAGCGCCTGGGCGGCAAGGTGATCGAATTCAAGAACATCACCAAGGCATTCGGCGACAAGCTGCTGTTCGAGGATCTGTCCTTCCTGTTGCCGCCGGGTGGCATCGTGGGTGTCATCGGGCCGAACGGTGCGGGTAAATCGACCCTGTTCAAGCTGATCACCGGTCAGGAAACGCCCGATTCGGGCGAGATCGACATGGGCACCACCGTGCGACTGGGCTTCGTCGATCAGAGCCGCGACCATCTGGACGACACCAAGAATGTCTGGGAAGAAGTGTCGGACGGCCTGGATTATGTGAAGGTCAACGGCCACGACATGTCGACCCGTGCCTATGTCGGCGCCTTCAACTTCAAGGGGCAGGACCAGCAGAAGAATGTCGGCAAGCTGTCGGGTGGTGAGCGCAACCGCGTCCACATCGCCAAGATGCTGAAAAAGGGTGGCAACGTGTTGCTGCTCGACGAACCGACCAACGATCTCGACGTCGAAACGCTGGGCGCGCTGGAAGAAGCCATCGAAAATTTCGCTGGCTGCGCCGTGGTCATCAGCCATGACCGCTTCTTCCTCGATCGCCTTGCCACCCACATTCTGGCGTTCGAAGGCAACAGCCATGTCGAATGGTTCGAAGGCAATTTCGAAGCCTATGAGGAAGATAAGCGCCGTCGCCTGGGCGATGCGGCCGATCGCCCGACCGCGCTGGCCTACAAGAAGCTCACCCGTTAATCCGTCGCCGCAGGTGCGATTGCAGTTTTTGCAATCGCACCTGAATTTTTCGCAATTGCGATGGTGGCGCTAACATTTCATAGAGAGCGGGCCTTTCAGGCATCCTCTCCTAAAAACTTTCAGGGCTGGTCCGCACGGATCGGCCCTTTTTTTTTATCCGACGTTCACCGGGCAGCCGGCCGGTGGCGGACCAAGATCCTTGTTGGTCAGAAAGTCAGGATCGGTCAGCGAATCGAGGAAGGCCAGTAGGGCGCTCATGTCGACGCCAGCCAGTTGGGCGGCGGCATGACGGCGGATCGCAGCGTCCATGCTCGGGCTTTGGCCATCATGGAGCCAGGGGCCTGTCATCGCGACATTGCGGAGCGATGGCGTACGAAACTGTTCTGGTGGCGGCTCGAAACCGGGCGGCAGCGGCTTGCCGCCATACAGGCTGCCGTCCGCTTCACCCAAGGCGGCCGTGCCGACATAATGAACCTGCCCGTCGGTCAAGTCCGGGCCGCTATGGCAGGTTGCGCATCCTGCCACTGCAAACTGCGCCGCACCCTTCTGCGCAAGAGGCGTCAGCATGCCCCGGTCATGCGGACTGCCGAACGAAATCATCGTGCGCTGAAAAGCGCCCAGCGCTTGCGTAACCCTGGCATAATTCGCGCCATCCGGCGCCTTGGGAAAGGCCCGCAGGAATAGCAGGCGATAACAGGGATCTGCATTCAATCGCTGGGTCAGTTGCGCTTCATGTCCCGCCATGCCCATTTCGACCGGCTTGGTGCCGGTCATGGGCACCATCGCCTGCGCCTCCAGCGACGTGATGCCTGCTTCTGTCCAGGTAAAGCCGCTGCGCCAGGCGAGGTTGGCCAGGCCGGGTACATTGCGCACGCCCATGTCGCCGGTTACGCCGACATGGGTCGGCTGGCCATCGCTGAAGCCGTGCGATTGCTGGTGGCAATCGGCACAGGCCATGCTGCCGTCCCGCGACAAAGCCCGATCGTAGAAAAGGCGACGGCCCAGCGCGACCTTGGCCGCGCTCATGCCGTTATCGACCGGGACAGTCGGTGCGGCGATGCCGGCGGGCAGGTGCGGCCAGCGCCATGCCGGCTGACCGGCCACTACGCCGGTTGCCAACAACCATGTTATACCGACGATCGCCGCCATCCCTGCCCGCAAGGCCTGTCCCCTTCACCCATGCAAGACGCAGGAGGCTGCACGATCCGCAGGGCGGCGTAAAGCGCGGGTGGAAGGGGCTGGGGAAAAGCTATCGCGCTCAGGCGGTCGGGCGTTTCTCGAATGCCGCGAAGGGCGTCACCGCCATGTCGGTCGCTTCGATCCGCGCCACGTCTGCCGCCGGCGGGCCGTCTTGGGCCAGCGCCATAAATTGCGCGACCGAAGCGTCTTCACCTTCGATCACGGCTTCGACGCTGCCGTCCGTCCGGTTGCGGACCCATCCCGTCAGCCCCAGGCCGCGAGCCGTTTCCACGGTCCAGGCCCGATACCAGACGCCCTGCACCCGGCCATGGATCATCAGATGCCGGGCGATCATGGCGTCACTTGACCCGCTTGATCCAGGTCTGGCCGCCCTCGCGCACTTCGGTGATGAAGTTGGGGATCGCGCCGACCAAGTCGGACAGCCGCTTGAAACCATAGTTGCGCACGTCGAAGCTGGAGCGGTTGCCCACGCGCTGTCCCACCGGACCCAATGCCACGAAGCCGCGCTCGTCCCGCTTCGCTTCGTCATAGGCGTCGATCAGCAAGCGAACGACCTCGGCGTCGACCGCCTTGGCAGGGGGCGGCGCAGGAGCCGGTGGGGGCGCGACCGGCGCGGCGGCAGCCTTTGCCGGCGCTGCCTTGGCCGGTGCGACGCTGGCGGGTGTCGCTTTCCTGACCGGCGCCTTGGCGGCCACCGGTATTTCGGCAGGCTTGAGCGCTGCGACATTGAGGAAGCGGGTACAGGCCCGGCGGAAACCTTCGGGCGTGTTGGCCGATCCGAAGCCATAGACGGGGATGCCCTGCTGGCGGATGCGAGTCGCCAGCGGCGTAAAGTCGCTATCGCTGGACATCAGGCCGAAACCATCGACCCGGCCCGACGCCATCAGGTCCATGGCGTCGATCGTCATCTTCATGTCGGTGGCGTTCTTGCCCTTGGTCAGGTCGAACTGCTGCTGCGGTTCGATCGCATGGGCGACCGACAGAGCCGCCCATGTCTTGAGCGTCGCCTTGCTCCAATTGCCATAGGCGCGGCGGATATTCACCGTGCCCAGTTCCGCCAGCACGGTCATGACCGAATCGAAATGTGCCGCCGACGCATTATCCGCGTCGATCAGCAGGGCGATATTGCCGCGGCCTTCCTGCCCTGTGGCCATGCTATGCTATCCTTTCAGGCGGGCGCGAAGGCGCCGCTTTCTTCGTTCAATATATGCAGTTGGCCGTCGGATATGGCGAAGAAGCTGCCGACCAGCTTCAATTCGCCGCTCTTCTCCTTGGCGCGGACACAGGGGAAGCTGCGCAGATTCTTCAGGCTGACCTTCACGCCTTCCTGCTCCATGGCGCGTTCCACGTTGCGGTCGCGCTGCTCGCCATATTGCTCCACCACCACGTCGCGAGCGTCGTCCAGCAATTCGATCCAGTTATGGATGAAGCCGCCCTCGCCCGGAGGCGCATCCTTCAGATCCTGGCTGAGCGCCGCCTTGCAACCACCGCATTTGCCGTGGCCCATGACGACGATTTCGCCGACTTTCAGCACCTGCACCGCAAATTCCAGTGCCGCCGACACGCCATGCCAGCCGGGATTGGTTTCAAACGGCGGCACCAGAGCGGCCACGTTGCGCACGACGAAAATCTCGCCGGGGCTGGTATCGAAAATCTGCGCCGGATCGACTCGGCTGTCCGAACAGGCGATCACCATCACCTTGGGGCTTTGCCCTTCGCTCAGTTCGTCCCATCGTTCGCGCTGCTGGCTCCAGCCGGTGGTGCGGAAGCGGCGATAGCCGGTGATCATGTCAGCAAAGTCGGTCATGGGCGCAGATGTGCCGCACAAAGACAGGACTGGCAAGAGCGGCCCGGCATCGCTATCTGGGGCACATGAACGACATCAGCCCGATCCCCGTGTCCGCTCAGTCTGCTAATAATCCTGAGCGCGTTCGCAAGCCCGACTGGATCCGCGTCAAGGCGCCGACCAGCAAAGGCTATAACGAAACCCGCCAGTTGATGCGCGACAAGAAGCTCGCGACGGTGTGCGAGGAAGCGGCCTGTCCCAATATCGGCGAATGCTGGACGAAGAAGCACGCCACGGTGATGATCCTGGGCGATGTCTGCACGCGCGCCTGCGCCTTCTGCAACGTGAAGACCGGCATGCCGCGCAAGGTCGATCCCAATGAGCCGCAGAATTTGGCCGATGCCTGCGCCGAAATGGGCCTGGAACATATCGTCATCACCTCGGTCGATCGCGACGACCTGCCCGACGGCGGTGCCTCGCAATTCGTGAAGGTGATCGAGGCGTTGCGCCGCACGACGCCGAACACGACGATCGAGATCCTGACGCCCGACTTCCGCAACAAGCATGAGCGCGCGGTCGAAATGATCGTCACCGCCCGCCCGGACGTCTACAACCATAATCTGGAGACGGTGCCGCGCCTCTACCCGACCATCCGCCCCGGCGCGCGCTATTATGCGTCGCTGCGCCTGCTGGAGTCGGTCAAGCGGCTTGATCCGTCCATCTTCACCAAATCTGGCATCATGCTGGGCCTGGGCGAAGAGCGTCTGGAAGTGCATCAGGTGATGGACGATATGCGCTCGGCCGATATCGATTTCCTGACCATGGGGCAATATCTTCAGCCCACGCCCAAACATGCCAAGGTGATGGAATTCGTCACCCCCGCAGCGTTCAATGCCTATGCGGCGATCGCGCGGGCCAAGGGCTTCCTTCAGGTGGCGTCCAGTCCGCTCACGCGTTCCAGCTATCATGCCGGCAAGGATTTCGCCGAAATGAAGGCCGCGCGCGAAGCGAAGCTCGCCAAGGCGGCACTGGCCAAGGCCTGATCATTCCATGCCCAAGCATCAGGAAACGCGCCACCTTCCCTATACGCCGACGCAGATGTTCGACTTGGTGTCGAATGTAGAGGCCTATCCGGAATTCCTGCCCTGGATCAGCGCGATCCGCGTCCGATCCGACAGCGAGACGGAAATGGTTGCGGACATGATCGTGGGCTTCAAAGGGGTGAAGGAAAGCTTCACCTCTCGCGTCCACAAGCATCGTCCGGATCATGTCCGGGTGGATTATCTCGACGGTCCGCTCAAGCATCTGCACAATGAGTGGGCGTTCCGCGACGACGGGCAGGGCGGAGTGCTGGTCGATTTCGAGGTCGAGTTCGAATTCAAGAACCGGCTGTTCGAAATGCTGGCCGGCCAGTTTTTCGACAAGGCATTGCGCAAGATGATCGGCGCGTTCGAAACCCGCGCCGCGCAGCTTTACGCAGGCGAGTCGGGTAACAGCAGTTCCAGCGCGCACAGCGCTGCCTGAAGGCGGACGCCGCCCCGGCCATTATTTTCGAAATGATGCATGTCGGCCACGACCTTGTCGGGGCTGGCACCGCGTTCTGCGCGGGCGAAGACGACGGTGCCGACCGGCTTTTGTTCGGTGCCGCCGCCCGGCCCGGCGATGCCGGTGATGGCGACCGCGACATGGGCGTGGCTTTTCTTGAGTGCGCCCTGCGCCATGGCCCATGCGGTGGCGATGGAAACGGCGCCGAACGTGTCCAGCACATCATGCGAAACTTTCAGAAGTTCCGCCTTCATGTCGTTGGAATAGGTGATGAAACCGGCGTCGAACACGTCGGATGATCCCGCGATTTCGGTGAGCGCGGCGGACACCAGGCCCCCGGTGCAGCTTTCCGCAACCGCGATCGTGCGCCCGGCGCGACGGTTGGCGATGATGACCTTTTCGGCGAGTTCGACCAACTGGGCCGGCAGGATCGTATCTGGCATGGGGTCAGGATAGCGCGGGAAGGGACAGGGTGGCAACCGCTTGCGCGGCGATGCCTTCGCGCCGGCCGGCAAAGCCCAGCCGCTCGGTCGTCGTCGCCTTCACGCTGACCCGGTCGATCGGCACTTCCAATATCTCTGCGATCCGCGCGCGCATGGCGTCGCGATGCGGGCCGATCTTGGGCGCCTCGCAGATAATGGTCAGGTCGATATGGCCGATGATGCCGTCGCGCACCGCAACCCGATCCCGCGCATAGGCCAAGAAACGGTCGGACGCGGCGCCGCTCCATTGCGGGTCTGACGGCGGGAAATGGCTGCCGATATCGCCCTCCGCCAGCGCGCCGAGCATCGCATCGACGATAGCATGGAGCGCGACGTCGGCATCGCTATGCCCAGCCAGCCCCCGATCATGCGGGACCAAAATGCCGCCGAGCCACAATTCTTCGTTGGGGGCGAGTCGGTGGACGTCATAGCCCATGCCGACGCGGGTATGGCGCGGCGTGGCATGGGCCGCCTCGGCGCGGGCGAAGTCTTGCGGATAGGTCAATTTTTCAAGCCTTTCGTCGCCTTGCACCAAAATGACGTCATGGCCCCAGGCCCTCAATATCTGCGCGTCATCGGTCGCCTCGCGCGCGTCATCCCATGCGCGATGCGCCGCCAAGATGGCGTCGAAATGGAAAGCCTGCGGCGTCTGCACGCGGTGCAGAGCGGCGCGGTCCACCGTATCGCCCATGATCGCGCCGTCGCCACGCACCAGCGTATCGGCAACGGGCAAAGCGGGGATGGCGCCCGTCGCATCGTCTAGCGCGGCAAGCAGTCGATCGATGACCGCGCCAGGCAGGAAGGGTCGGGCGGCATCATGGATCAGGACGATATCCGCGCCACCCGCCCCCGCGATCGCTTCCAGCCCCGCGCGCACCGACCCGCGGCGGCTGTCCGCTCCGGTGACGAACGTCGCGGCCCGATCACCCAGCAGCGCGCGCGCCTGATCCTCCTGCCCATCGCCCAGCATGATATGGACCGCATCGCCGCCGCCATGCGTCGCCAGCGCATCATAGGCATGGGCCAGCACGGCCTTGCCGGCCACCATGCGAAACTGTTTGGGAATGTCGCCGCCCGCCCGGCTGCCCTGGCCGGCTGCGACGATCAGCGCGACGATCTTGCGTTGTGATGTCATCCCACGGCGCATAGCGGGTCGCGGGACGGATCGAAAGGGGAACCGGCCGAAAGGGGGAGTCGCTTGCCGCCCGACCCATTTTCCGCTAAGGGCTGCCTGTTTTTTAGGCAGTATTTCGAAACAGATCATGCGCAAACTCGCTCCTATTTCCATCGGCCCTGTGTCCATCGACATGCCCGTCGTGCTGGCGCCGATGACCGGCGTCACCGACATGCCCTTCCGCACGCTGGTGCGCCGCTATGGCTGCGGCCTCAACGTGACGGAAATGATCGCGTCCGCCGCGATGATCCGCGAAACGCGGCAATCCTTGCAAAAGGCCGCCTGGCACCCCTTGGAAGAGCCGGTGTCGATGCAACTGGCCGGCTGCTCGCCCAGGGAAATGGCCGAGGCTGCCAAGCTGAACGCGGATCGCGGCGCGGCGATCATCGACATCAATATGGGTTGCCCGGTGAAGAAGGTCGTCAATGGCGACGCGGGCAGCGCACTGATGCGCGACCTGCCGCTCGCCGCCTCGCTGATCAAGGCGACGGTGGAGGCGGTCGATGTGCCCGTCACCGTGAAAATGCGCATGGGCTGGGACCATAGCAGCCTCAACGCCCCGGAACTCGCCCATATCGCCGAGGATCTGGGCGCCAAGCTCATCACCGTCCATGGCCGCACCCGTAACCAGATGTACAAGGGGTCGGCCGACTGGGCCTTCGTTCGTTCGGTCAAGGATGCGGTGAAACTGCCGGTGATCGTCAATGGTGACATCTGTTCGATCGAGGATGCCGACACCGCCCTGGAGCAGAGCGGCGCGGATGGCGTGATGATCGGTCGCGGCGCTTATGGCCGGCCTTGGCTGATCGGTCAGGTCATGGCCTGGCTGGCTGACGGCACCCGCCTTCCCGATCCATCGCTCGAAGAACAATATCACGCTATCATCGGGCATTATCACGCAATGCTCGAACATTATGACACCTACACCGGTGTCAATATGGCGCGCAAGCATATCGGCTGGTACACCAAGGGGCTGACCGGTTCCGCCGAGTTCCGCAACGCCGTGAACCAGCAACCCGATGCCGATGTGGTGCTCGACATGCTGGCCCGTTTCTACGAACCGCTGATCGCCAGCGGCCTCGATGCGCAAGCGCTGCGTGCCGCTGCTTTGCGCAAGGCTGCATGACCAACCTGCTGACGTCCGTCCCGCCACTCCGCATGGCGCAGGACGGACCTTCGCTGACCGAACAGATGACGGCTTTGCCGGTCGCGACCCTGCTCGTCCGGCCGGACAACGGCATATCCGAAGCCAATGTGCGGGCCGAAACCCTGCTGAACATGGCGCGATCGGCCATCATCGGTAGCGACGTGGCGCGCACCATCCGCATCGCGGAGGCTGGCGCCCGCTTCGATATCTGGCACAGCAACAAGCCGATCGCCGCCTATGACATAAAGGTCCATGCCGGCCGCACCGCCGAAATGGAGGTGGACCTGATGATCTCCCCGATCGTCGATCATGATGGCTGGCGGGTCGTGTCGCTCCATGCCCAGAGCCAGGCTCGCAAGATCGGCCATCGCGGATCGGCGGGCGGCGCGCGCTCCGCCATGGGCGCGGCAGCGATCCTGGCGCATGAGATCAAGAACCCGCTGTCGGGCATTCGTGGCGCCGCGCAACTTCTGGAATCCAGTCATGGCGGGCGCGACGCCGCTCTGACGCAGCTGATCTGTAACGAGGTGGACCGGATCGCCGCCCTGATCGACCGGATGCAGGATTTCACGACCGACCGGACCCTGGAATGTCATGGCGGGAACATCTATCCGCTGATCGACCGCGCGGCCGGGATCGCTGCAGCGGGGTTTGCAAAAAATATAAAGATCATAAAACATTATGATCCATCCTTGCCATTTGCCAACATCAACGATGATGCATTGGTGCAGGTGATGATAAACCTGCTGAAGAATGCAGCGGAAGCGTTGGAATATACGGATAATCCCCGAATCAGGGTGGAAACCGCTTTCCGCCACGGCGTGTCCGTCGTGGTTGGGGGTGGCAAGGGCAGCGCCGTGCTGCCGATCGAAATCCTCGTCATCGACAATGGACCTGGCGTGCCCGAACATATTCTTGACCATCTCTTCAATCCCTTCATCACCGGCAAGCGGGACGGGCAGGGGTTGGGCCTCGCTCTGGTGGACAAGCTGGTCCGCGATATGAGCGGCTTCGTGCAATATTCGCGCGATACCGAAGCGGGCGAATCCACCTTCCGCATCCTCCTGCCGATGAGCATGGGCTGATGGCGGCGACCGGCACCATATTGGTCGTCGACGACGATCCCGCCATTTGCGTAGTTGTGGGCGAAGCGCTGCGGCGGCAGGGGCATAAGGTGAAGACCGCTGCGTCCATCCGCGAACGCAGCGCGCTGATGGACAGTTTTGTGCCCGACATCCTCATCACCGACGTGATGCTGCCTGATGGCGACGGCCTGGACGGCGTGGCGGATATCATCGCGGACCGCCCCGACCTCAACGTCATCATCCTGTCGGCGCAGAACACGCTCAACACCGCGATCCGCGCGACCGAGAAGGGCGCGTTCGAATATCTGCCCAAGCCCTTCGACCTCAACGAACTGACGCGCGCCGTGTCCGACGCGCTCGGTACGCGCCAAGGCTCGGAGGAACCGGAGGGTGAGCCGGGCCTGCCGCATGACGGCCTGCCGCTCGTCGGTCGATCGCCGGCGATGCAGGAAGTCTATCGCACCATCGCCCGCGTCCTGTCCAACGACCTGTCCATTCTGGTCTTGGGCGAATCGGGGACGGGCAAGGAACTGGTGGCCGAAGCGATCCACAGCCTGGGCCAGCGCCGCACCAAGCCCTTCATCGCGATCAACATGGCGGCGATTCCGCGCGAACTGATCGAAGCGGAGCTGTTCGGCTATGAAAAGGGCGCCTTTACCGGCGCCCATGCCCGCACCGCCGGCAAATTCGAGCAGGCGCAGGGCGGAACGCTGTTTCTCGACGAAATCGGCGACATGCCGATGGAAGCGCAGACGCGTCTGCTGCGCGTACTGCAATCGGGCGAGGTCACGACGGTGGGCGGGTCGAAGCCGGTGCGGGTCAATGTCCGCATCATCGCCGCGACCAACAAGGATCTGCCCCTGTTGATCGAGGATGGGCGCTTCCGGCAGGATCTTTATTATCGCCTGAATGTCGTGCCCATCGCGCTTCCGGCCCTGCGCGAGCGGCGCGAGGATGTCATTCTGCTCGCTCGCCATTTCATGGAGCGCGCCGCGTTGGAGGGCTTGCCGCGCAAGACGCTGGCCGACGATGCCGCCCAATTGCTGATGGCCTATCACTGGCCCGGCAATGTGCGAGAACTCCAAAATCTGATGCAGCGGCTGTCGGTGCTGAGCCGCGAAAACGTCATCACGGCCGAGATTTTGCGGCATATGCTGCCGCTCGACGCGGTGCCGGCGGACTATGCCGCGCCCGCCGATCAACTGGCCCATGCCGTGCGCGAATGGGCGAGGCGCCAGCTCGGCATTGGCCTTGCCCAGCCCAACCGTGCCCTGCATGACGATCTGCTGGCCGTGGTCGAACCGATCCTGCTTCAGGAAGCGCTGGCGAGCGTCGATGGCAACCAGATCCGCGCGGCGGGCTTGCTGGGCATCAATCGCAACACCTTGCGCAAGAAGCTGACCGACTATGGGCTGGATCCCATGCAGCTGCGCCTCAACGATTGATCGGATTGAAGCCCGCTCTCAATCCTTTGCCGGGACGAACCGACGGTCTTCCTCGACCAGCGACAGGGTTTTAATCAAATACTGTGTTTGAACGGGCACGGTCCTTGTTGTAACAAAGCCACGATGAGTGGCGCGACGACATTGCCCAAGCGGGCATCGGCATGGCGGAGGCAATTGCCGGCCTTCCTGCGCCACGGGCGTCTGGCCTCTTTGGTGGAGGGCTTCACCCTGGCCCTGTTCCTGGGCATGGCGGGCCTGACCTATTATATCCTGTCGGGCAGCGGCCAATCCTATACGCTGCTCACCCCGCCCATCGTCGCCTTGCTGCTGGTGGCCAATCTGGTGCCGGCGATCGCGCTGCTGATGCTGCTGGGGCGGCGCGTGGCCAAGCGGCGCGCGGCGCAATCCGCCATCGGCAGCGACGGTCAGTTGCACGTCCGCTTGGTCGCCATCTTCTCGATCGTGGCCAGCGTGCCGATGCTGCTGGTGGTGATCTTCGCGTCTTTGCTGTTCCAATATGGCGTGCAATTCTGGTTTTCGGACAGCGCGCGCAGCATGCTGCAAAATGCCAGCGACCTGGCGCGCGGCTATTATGAACAAAATTTGCGCGAAGTGGGCGACGAGACGGTCACCATGTCGAGCGACCTGCGCAAGGAATTGACGGATTCGCAGGTGAACAGCCCGCGCTTCGCCGAATATCTTCTCTATCAGGTGGTCGGCCGCAAGCTGAGCCGCGCGGCGATCATCGAGCTGGGCAAGGACGGTATCGCGCGAACGGCGGCCACGGTCGATCCGGAAAACCGCCCCGCCGCCGACAAGCTGACGCCCGAAGTGGTCAAGCGACTGGGGCAGGGGGAGACGATCGTCGTCCAGACCCGCAATAATCAGATCGACGCGGTGACCCTGCTCTATCCCGGTTCGAAGGTCTATCTCTACGCATCCCGCAACGCTGACAGTTCCTCCTTCTCCAACGTCGCGCGCGCGCAGAAGGTTTTGTCGGATTACGACCTGTTCGCCGCGCAATCCCGCGCGCTCCAACTGAGGTTCAACATCGCTCTGTTCGTGGGGTCGCTGCTGCTGGTCGGCATCGCCGTCTATATCGCGCTGGCGGTGGCGGACTGGATGGTGCGGCCGGTCAACGAACTGGTGACGGCCGCGCGGCGGATCACGGCGGGTGATCTGTCGGCGCGCGTCACCGGTCCCAAATCGCGTGACGAAATCGGCACGCTGGCCGCTGCCTTCAACCGCATGACGCAAAGGCTGGAGGCGCAGACCGGCGCCTTGGTCGCCGCCAACAGCCAGCTGGACGAACGCCGCGCCTTTATCGAGGCGATCCTGTCTGGCGTCAGCGCCGGCGTGCTGTCCGTCGATTTCGACGGCGTGGTGCAGCTGCTCAACAGCTCGGCCGCCGCGATCCTGGTGGAGGAGGGCGACGATCCGGTCGGCCGCCCGCTGCTCAAGGTGTCGGCCGAACTGGCCGAATTCATCGCGTTGGAGGAAAGTGCCGGCATCGTGCAGGTGCGCGCCCATGGCGACCTGCGCACGCTGGCGGTGAAGCGCTCGCAGGACGCCTCGCGCCATATCCTGACCTTCGACGATATCACGCAGCAACTGTCGGATCAGCGCCGTGCCGCCTGGTCCGACGTCGCCCGCCGCATCGCGCATGAGATCAAGAACCCGCTGACCCCGATCCAACTGGCCGCCGAGCGTCTGCAACGTCGCTATGCCGAAGAGGTGACGAGCGACAAAGCGACCTTCACGCGCCTGACCGGCACGATCGTGCGGCAGGTGGGCGATCTGCGCCGCATCGTGGATGAATTCTCCTCCTTCGCCCGCATGCCCAAGCCGGTGTTCCGGCGCGAAGCGGTCGGCGACATCGCGCGCCACGCCCTGTTCCTGCATGAGGTCGCGCATCCCGATATCCGCTTCGAATATGAGGCGGACCTGCCCGATCTGGACTTGGTATGCGACCGACGTCAGTTGGGCCAGGCCTTGACGAACATCGTCAAGAATGCCGTGGAATCGATTGAACAAAAACCAGTTTCTGAAGATGGCGGCCCGCATGGACATGTGCGCATGGCGCTTGGTCAATCGGGCGACGACATCATTATCACGGTCCGGGACGACGGGATCGGGCTGCCGCCCGAACGCGACCGGATATTGGAACCTTATATGACGACGCGGACCAAGGGCACCGGCCGTGGCCTCGCCATCGTCAAGAAGATTGTCGAAGAGCATCTGGGCGAGATCCGCTTCGACGATGCACAGGGGGGAGGCGCATGCGTGACATTGCGCTTCGCCGCAGGGGCGCTCGAAAAAATGGAAGAAGGGCAAATTATAGCCCTGCCAAAAGGAAAAGTGACGGCCAATGGCACTTGATATTCTGATTGTCGACGATGAAGAGGACATTCGCGATCTGGTCGCGGGCGTACTGGAAGATGAAGGGTTCACGACGCGGACCGCGGCCAACAGCGACAGCGCGATCGAGGCGCTGGACAACCGGCGCCCGTCGCTGGTCCTGCTCGACGTCTGGTTGCAGGGCTCCCGCATGGACGGCCTGGAACTGCTTGATGAGATCAAGCGCCGCGATCCCACCGTCCCTGTCCTGATGATTTCAGGCCATGGCAATATCGACACTGCCGTCGCCGCGATCCGCAAGGGCGCGGCCGACTTCATCGAAAAGCCGTTCGAGGCCGATCGCCTGCTCCACCTTGTCGCCCGCGCGACGGAGACGGAGCGGCTGCGGCGCGAAAATCAGGTGCTGCGCGCGCGCTTCGGCCAGGATGACGAACTGACCGGCACATCGGCGTCGATCAACGGCGTGCGTGCCACGATCAAGAAGGTCGCCGGCACCGGCAGCCGGGTCCTCATCTCCGGCCCCGCCGGCGTCGGCAAGGAAGTCGCCGCGCGGATGCTCCACAGCTGGAGCGGCCGCGCTGATTCGCCCTTCATCATCGTCGCCGCCGCGCGCATGGACCCGGACCGGGTCGAAGAGGAACTGTTCGGCGTCGAAGACCCCAGCGGCCTCGTGCGCCCCGGCTTTCTGGAGCAGTCGCATGGCGGCACGCTCTATCTCGATGAAATCGCCGACATGCCGATCACGACGCAGGGCAAGATCCTTCGCGTCCTGACCGACCAGAGCTTCACCCGCGTCGGCGGCCAGCGGCAGGTGAAGGTGGACGTCCGCGTCATCTCCTCGACCGCGCTCAATCTGGCGAGCGAGATTGAGGAGCGCCGTTTCCGCGAAGATCTCTTCTATCGCCTCAACGTCGTGCCGCTGGCCATTCCGCCGCTGTCGGAACGGCGCGACGATATTCCGCCGCTGGTCGAACATTATCTCGCCCGCTTCGCTGCCGAACGGCGGGTGCCGCCGCCCGAAATCGCCAGTGACGCCATGGCGGCATTGCAGGCCAATGAGTGGCCGGGCAATGTGCGTCAGCTCCGCAACGTGATCGAACGCACGATGATCCTGGCGCCGGGCGACCGGATCGGCCGGATCGAACTGGACATGCTGCCCGCCGAACTCACCAGCGGCGGCGGTGGGGAGGGGATGGGCCAGTCCGCCATCATGGGCGCGCCCCTGCGGGAAGCGCGCGAAAGTTTCGAGCGCGAATATCTGCGTATCCAGATTCGCCGATTTTCCGGCAATATCTCGCGCACCGCGACCTTCATCGGCATGGAGCGTTCCGCGCTGCATCGCAAACTCAAGCTGCTGGGCATTACCGAAGGCAAGGATTGAGCGAATCCGGGAAGGGGTATCCAAACGATTGCCGAACTTTTGCCAAAGCGCATCTCGGCCATGGACGCCCCTTCGCAATTGCGATAGGATCGCACGCGCTCCCGACAGGCGGGGGCAAGCAAGACATCCTGCTTAGGATGCGAGAGCGGGTAACGTCCCGCCAAGAAAAGGACTGGCGACGACCATGGCCGACAAGGTAAACAACCTTCAGGATATTTTCCTCAACAGCCTGCGCAAGAGCAAGACACCGGTGACCATGTTCCTGGTCAAGGGCGTGAAGCTGCAGGGCATCATCACCTGGTTCGACAATTTCTCCGTGCTGCTGCGCCGCGATGGCCAATCGCAGCTGGTCTACAAGCATGCCATTTCCACCGTCATGCCGGCGGCGTCGATGGACCTGACGGACCTGCGCAAGGCCAGCGATGGCAATGGCAAGTCCAAGCTGCTTCAGGAAATCTTCCTGTCGGCCGTCCGCAAGTCGGGCAGCCCGGTGACGATGTTCCTGGTGAACGGCGTCATGCTTCAGGGCGAAATCGCCGCCTTCGACTTGTTCTGCATGCTGCTGGAACGTGACGGCATGGTGCAGCTCGTTTACAAGCACGCCATTTCGACGGTCCAGCCGCTCCATGCGCTCGACCTCACTGGCGAGAATGAACAGGACGACTGATCGTCTATCCGGCGCCCGGTCCGCCCAGCGGTGGACCGGGCCGCTGCAAGATGCTCTAAACATGCATGGCTATATTCAACCGCGACTCCGATGACGAAGTGGCGCGCGGCGCGCGCGCCGTCGTCGTTCATGCCGAAACCCATAATGCAGACCGCCGGGACAGCGATGCCCGGCTGGAGGAAGCACGCGGTCTGGCCCTGGCCATCGGCATCGACGTGCGCGCGGCGCAGGCCTTCCGCGTCCGCGACCGCAAGCCGGCGACCCTGTTTGGCAGCGGGCAGGTGGACCAGATCGCCACCCTGGCGCGGCAGGAAGAGGCTGAACTCATCATCGTCGACAACAGCCTGTCGCCGGTACAGCAAAGCAATTTGGAAAAGGCGTGTGAGGCCAAGGTCATCGACCGGACCGGCCTGATCCTCGAAATTTTCGGCGAGCGTGCGGCCACCAATGAAGGCCGCTTGCAGGTCGAACTCGCCCATCTCGATTATCAGGCGGGGCGTCTGGTGCGCAGTTGGACCCATCTTGAGCGGCAACGCGGGGGCTTCGGCTTCCTCGGTGGTCCGGGCGAAACCCAGATCGAGGCGGACAGGCGCATGATCCGTGACCGCATGGCAAAGATCCGCCGCGAACTGGATCAGGTCACGCGCACCCGTGGCCTTCACCGTGCCCGACGCCAACGCGCGCCCTGGCCGGTGATTGCACTGGTCGGCTACACCAATGCCGGCAAATCCACACTTTTCAACCGCATGACCGGCGCCACGGTCATGGCGGAAGACCTGCTTTTCGCTACGCTGGACCCCACCATGCGCCAAATTGCGTTGCCGGGGCTGGACAAGGCGATCCTGTCCGACACGGTCGGTTTCGTGTCCGACCTGCCGACCCAGTTGATCGCCGCTTTCCGCGCGACGCTGGAGGAAGTGCTGTCGGCCGACCTCATCGTCCATGTCCGGGATGTCGCCCACCCCGATAGCGAGGCGCAGCGCGACGATGTGTTGGATGTCCTCGGCGAACTGGGCGTCGCTGGTGAAGCGGCGCTGGATCGCGGGGAGGGGGAGCCGGAACCGCCGCCGATCCTGGAGGCATGGAACAAGCTAGACCTGCTGAGCGAAGAGGATGCTGCCCTAACGCGGGAAACCGCCGCCCGCCGCGACGATGTCGTCATTCTCTCGGCGCTGACCGGGGAAGGGGTGGATGACCTCCAGCGCGCGATCAGCGACCGCATGACGCGCGGCGCGAAAGTCTATGGCCTGCGCATCCCCGTATCGGATGGCGCGACCGTGGCCTGGCTGCACGAACATGGCGAAGTGCTGTCGAGCAGCGTCGAAGGTGAAGAAAGCCGGGTCGACGTACGCCTGTCCGACGCCGCCTTCGCCCGTTATTCGAAGCGAAGCGGCGTCTAGGATAAGTACGGCTTCTCTTATTCCCTGATCGTTGTTAGCCTGCTCTCCTGAACTGGGAGACGTGCCATGAAAGTTGCTGTTTTCAGTACGCATCCTTTCGATCGCCGCTTCTTCGATCAGGCCAATGCAGCGGCCGGACACGCCCATGACTTCCTCTATTTGGAGCCGCAACTGGATGTCCGGTCCGCGCCACTCGCGGCCGGGCATGAAGCCGTCTGCGTCTTCGTGAACGACCGGCTCGATCGCTCCACGCTGGAGATACTGGCTGAGGATGGCGTACGTCTGTTGGCGCTGCGCAGCGCGGGGTTCAACCATGTCGATCTACGCGCGGCGGCGGACCTTGGCTTGGCGGTCGGACGCGTCCCGGCCTATTCGCCCGACGCCATCGCCGAACATACCGTGGCGATGATTTTGACGCTCAACCGCAAGATCCATAAGGCCTATGCGCGCGTGCGTGAGGGCAATTTCGCGCTTGATGGCCTGCTGGGCTTCGATCTGCGCGGTCGCACAGTCGGCATCGTCGGGACCGGGAAGATTGGCCTGAATGTCGCCCGCATCATGCGCGGTTTCGATTGCACGGTGATCGCGCACGATCCCTTTCCCGATGTAGCGGCGCTGAGATCCATTGGCGGAACCTATGTCTCTTGGTCCGAACTGCTCGAACGGTCGGATATAATTTCGCTCCACTGCCCGCTCACGCCCGAAACGCATCATTTGGTCGGTGTGGACGCCATCGGGCGGATGAAGCCGGGTGCGATGTTAATCAACACCAGCCGGGGTGCTGTGGTGGATACCCATGCGCTGATCGTTGGGCTGAAACATGGGCGGCTCGGCTATGTCGGGCTGGATGTCTATGAAGAGGAGGAAGGGCTGTTCTTCGCCGACCTGTCGGATAAACCCATCCAGGACGATCAATTCGCCCGCCTGCTTACCTTTCCCAATGTGCTCATCACCGGCCACCAAGCCTTTTTCACAAGTGACGCGCTCACGGCCATAGCCGACACGACAATAGCAAATATCACGACATTTGCAGCGACGGGCAAGCCGCTATACCCGGTCACTCTTTAACGGCAGCTGCTTTTTCCTGCCGCTTCGCCCGCTGCCACAGCGCTTCCTGCTCATCGAGCGACAGGCCGGCGAAGGCATCGCCAGCCATATCCTCCATCGATCGAAAGCGCCGATCGAATTTCCCATTCGCCTTGCGAAGAGCGGTTTCCGGATCGATCTTCAGATGGCGTGCGAGGTTAACCACGGCAAATAGCAGGTCACCGACTTCCTCTTCGCGTTCGTCCGGCGTGGTCGCATCACGCACCTCTTCCAGTTCTTCGACAACCTTGTCGATCACGCGGTCCGTTTCAGGCCAATCGAAGCCGGTACGCGCAGCACGTTTCTGCAATTTTTCGGCGCGCAGCAATGCGGGCAGGGCGATCGCCACACCCGCCAGAGCGCTGGGATCGGGATCTTTTTCGGCACGCTCTGCCGCCTTTATGGTTTCCCACTGGGCATGGCCGTCCTCGCGCCTTGCGCCGTCGCCAAAGACATGGGGGTGCCGCCGGATCATCTTCTGCGTGATGGCGTCGATCACATCCTGCAACGCAAAATGGCCGGCCTGTTCTGCCATGCGGCTGTGAAAGGCGACCTGAAGCAACAGGTCGCCCAATTCGTCGCGCAGCGCGTCCATATCCTGCCGCTCGACCGCATCGGCGACCTCATAGGCTTCCTCTATCGTATAAGGCACGATCGACGCGAAATCCTGTTCGATATCCCATTGGCAGCCGGTATCGGGATCGCGCAACCGCGCCATGACGTCGGCGAGCGGCATGATATCGGCGGGACTGGCTTTGGACATGGGAACCCGATCTTTGTTGAAATTGGCCGGTTGGCGATAAGGCGGGCATGGCGCAGTGGCCAGCCCATAACAAGCGAGCGACTTCGATATGGAAGTCAGGCCCGACCTTATGTGTTCCTGCTAATTAGAAAAGTCACTATCTCCGCCATATAGAAATGTCACACGTTGAGGACAGCAGGGGCTGCGTGGAGCCATCGAAACAGCGCAGCGCAGCCCCTGCTGATGCGCTGACCT
>Ga0180008_1000636_pt1 | contig 27123 bp, 26 predicted proteins | sample MM_PW_MetaG_FD_121121 | JGI IMG/M metagenome (GOLD analysis project Ga0180008, IMG submission 121121) | Groundwater microbial communities from the Aspo Hard Rock Laboratory (HRL) deep subsurface site, Sweden - MM_PW_MetaG | ecosystem: Environmental > Aquatic > Deep subsurface > Groundwater... | reverse complement strand
ATTCGTACGCCAAGCTTCCCGCACCTGCAGCAGATCCCTTCGGTGATTCGCGGCAGCATGGTGGCTGACCTGATCGCGTATCTGGGCAGTATCGACTTCGTTATGGCCGACGTGGACCGCTGATGATGAACACACTTATTCAGACTGACCGTTTTGCCTTGAGCGACGCCGAGCGCTCGGCCATCGAGCATGAAATGCATCACTACGAAGACCCGCGCGCGGCGTCGATCGAAGCGTTGAAAATTGTGCAGAAAGCCCGTGGTTGGGTGCCGGACGGCGCGGCGGATGCTATCGGCGAGATCCTCGGCATCCCGGCCAGCGACGTCGAAGGTGTGGCCACCTTCTATAGTCAGATTTTCCGTCAGCCGGTGGGCCGCCACATTATCCGCGTATGCGACAGCATGACCTGCTACGTCGGTGGCCATGAGTCGGTCGTCGCTGAAATGCACAAGCAGCTCGGTATCGGCCTCGGCGAGACCACCAGTGACAGCCGCTTTACCCTGCTGCCGGTGTGCTGCCTGGGCAACTGCGACAAGGCCCCGGCGCTGATGATCGACGATGACACCTTTGGCAATCTGCAGGCCGACGGCGTCGCCAAACTGCTGGAGGCTTACGCATGACTACGCTGACGTCCATGGGGCCGGCTAACACCATCGCCCGCAGTGAAGAAACTCACCCGCTGACCTGGCGCCTGCGTGACGACGGCCAGCCGGTGTGGCTGGAGGAGTACCAGCAGAAGAACGGCTACGCCGCTGCGCGCAAAGCGCTGAGCGAAATGGCTCAGGCCGATATCGTGCAGACGGTGAAAGACGCCGGCCTCAAAGGCCGTGGTGGTGCCGGCTTCCCCACCGGGGTGAAGTGGGGCCTGATGCCCGCCGATGAATCGATGAACATCCGCTACCTGCTGTGCAACGCGGATGAAATGGAGCCCAACACCTGGAAAGACCGCATGCTCATGGAGCAGCTGCCGCACCTGTTGGTGGAAGGCATGCTGATTTCCGCGCGCGCACTCAAGGCCTATCGCGGCTATATCTTTCTGCGCGGCGAGTACGTCGATGCGGCGGCGAATCTTAATCGCGCTATCGAGGAAGCCAAGGCCGCCGGCCTGCTGGGCAAGAACATCCTCGGCAGCGGTTTCGATTTCGAGCTATTCGTCCACACCGGTGCCGGGCGTTATATCTGCGGTGAAGAAACCGCGCTGATTAACTCACTCGAAGGCCGCCGCGCCAACCCGCGCGCCAAGCCGCCGTTTCCCGCCGCCGTCGGCGTGTGGGGTAAGCCGACCTGTGTGAATAACGTGGAAACCCTGTGCAACGTGCCGGCCATCGTCGGTAATGGCGTGGACTGGTACAAAAGCCTGGCTCGCCCCGAGAGTGAAGACCACGGCACCAAGCTGATGGGCTTCTCCGGCAAGGTGAAGAACCCTGGTCTGTGGGAACTGCCCTTTGGTGTGAGCGCCCGTGAGCTGTTCGAAGACTATGCCGGCGGCATGCGCGACGGCTACACGCTGAAATGCTGGCAGCCTGGTGGCGCTGGTACCGGCTTCCTTCTGCCCGAGCACCTCGATGCGTTGATGTACGCCGGCGGTATCGGCAAGGTCGGCACGCGCATGGGCACCGGCTTGGCATTGGCGGTGGACGACAGTGTCAGCATGGTTTCGCTGCTGCGCAATATGGAAGAGTTCTTTGCCCGCGAATCCTGCGGCTGGTGCACGCCGTGCCGTGATGGCCTGCCGTGGAGCGTGAAAATTCTCCGTGCGCTGGAGCGTAAGCAAGGCACTGCCGAAGACATCCAAACCCTGCTGGGGCTGGTCAACTTCCTCGGCCCTGGCAAAACCTTCTGCGCCCATGCACCGGGTGCGGTTGAGCCGTTGGGCAGTGCGATCAAGTATTTCCGTCCGGAGTTCGAGGCTGGCGTATCCAGCTCCGCAGCTCCGGCGACGACGGGGCAATTCGTTCCCGCTTAAAAAATTGGCGCTCTGGCGGCCACTGACCTGGCCCCGCAGCACACCGTGATTCCATTAGCCAAGCCCGCTTCGGCGGGTAAAGAAGAAACCTGAACCATGGCCACTATCCACGTAGACGGCAAAGATTTCGAAGTCGATGGGGCGGACAACCTGCTGCAGGCCTGCCTGTCCCTCGGGCTCGATATCCCTTACTTCTGCTGGCACCCCGCGCTCGGTAGCGTTGGTGCCTGCCGCCAGTGCGCGGTCAAGCAGTACAGCGATGAAAACGACACCCGCGGGCGTATCGTCATGTCCTGCATGACGCCCGCCACTGACAACACCTGGATCAGCATCGACGATGAAGAATCCAAGGCGTTTCGCGCCAGCGTCGTCGAGTGGCTGATGACCAACCACCCGCACGACTGCCCGGTGTGCGAGGAGGGTGGCCATTGCCACCTGCAAGACATGACGGTGATGACCGGCCACAACCAGCGCCGTTATCGCTTCACCAAGCGCACCCACCAGAACCAGCAGCTCGGGCCTTTTATTTCTCACGAGATGAACCGCTGCATCGCCTGCTACCGCTGCGTGCGTTACTACAAGGATTACGCTGGGGGCACCGATCTGGGCGTGTACGGCGCGCACGACAACGTGTACTTCGGCCGCGTTGAAGACGGCGTGTTGGAGAGCGAATTCTCCGGCAACCTGGTCGAGGTTTGCCCGACCGGCGTGTTCACCGACAAAACCCACTCCGAGCGCTACAACCGTAAGTGGGATATGCAGTTTGCCCCGAGCATCTGCCACGGCTGCGCCAGCGGCTGCAATATCAGCCCCGGCGAGCGCTACGGCGAACTGCGACGCATCGAAAACCGCTTCAACGGTGATGTGAACCAGTACTTCCTCTGCGACCGTGGGCGTTTCGGCTATGGCTACGTCAACCGCACGGATCGTCCGCGTCAGCCGCTGCTGGTGAATAAAGAGGGTGGCGAAAAGCTCGGTATCGACGCCGCGCTGGACAAGGCTGCCGAGCTGCTTAAAGGCAAACGCGTCATCGGCATCGGCTCGCCGCGCGCCAGCCTGGAAAGCAACTTCGCTCTGCGCGAGCTTGTCGGCGAGGCTAACTACTATTCTGGGATCGCCGCGGGCGAGCTGGAGAATATCCGCCTGATCCGCGACATCCTGCAGAACGGCCCGCTGCCGGTGCCGACCCTGCGTGACGTGGAGCTGCACGACGCGGTGTTTATCCTCGGCGAAGACCTGACCCAGACTGCTGCGCGCTTGGCCCTGGCCCTGCGCCAGACGGTTAAAGGCAAGGCCACGGAAATCGCCGCGGCGGCGAAGGTTCAAGAGTGGCATATGGCCGCGGTGCAAAACGTCGCGCAAGACGCGCTGCATCCCCTGTTTATTGCCAGCGTGACGACGACTCGCCTGGATGATATTGCCGAAGCTTGCGTGCATGCTGCGCCGGCCGATTTGGCCCGTATCGGTTTCGCCGTGGCGCATGCCATCGACCCGAGCGCACCGGCAGTCAGTGGTCTGGACGGCGACGCAACCGAGTTGGTGCAGTTGATTGCCGAGGCGCTGCTGGAAGCCAAGCGTCCGCTGATCGTCTCTGGTGCCTCCCTGGGCGAGAAGAGCCTGATCGAAGCAGCAGCCAACATCGCCAGCGCGCTGAAGAGTCGCGAAAAGAACGCCTCCATCAACCTGGTAGTGCCAGAAGCCAACAGCATGGGCCTGGCCCTGCTGGGTGGCGAGTCCGTTGATGCGGCGCTGCAAGCGCTGACGGCTGGTCAGGCTGATGCCGTGATCGTGCTGGAAAACGACCTGTACCGCCGCGCCGATGCAGCTCAGGTTGATGCTGCATTGGCAGCCGCCAAGCTGGTGATCGTCGCTGACCATCAGCACACCGCCATCAGTGACAAAGCCCACCTGCTGTTGCCGGTGGCCAGCTTCGCCGAAGGCGATGGCACCCTGGTCAGCTTTGAAGGTCGCGCCCAACGTTTCTTCCAGGTGTTCGAGCCGAGTTACTACGACGCCGGCATTTTGATACGCGAAGGCTGGCGCTGGCTGCATGCCCTGCACAGCACCCTGCAAGGCAAGCCGCTCGACTGGACCCAGCTGGATGCGGTGACCGCCGCCGTTGCTGCCAGCAACAACCTGCTGGCACGCATCGGCGAAGCGGCGCCCAAGGCCACCTTCCGCATCAAGGGCCTCAAGCTGGCTCGCGAGCCTCACCGTTACAGCGGTCGCACCGCCATGCGCGCCAATATCAGCGTGCACGAGCCGCGTCAGCCGCAGGACCAGGATTCGGCCTTTGCCTTCTCTATGGAAGGCTATTCCGGCAGCCAGGAAGACCGTCAGCAGATCCCCTTCGCTTGGTCGCCGGGCTGGAACTCGCCGCAGGCCTGGAACAAGTTTCAGGACGAAGTCGGCGGCCACCTGCGCGCCGGTGACCCCGGTGTGCGTCTGCTGGAAGCCAAAGGCGTGGCAATGCCTTGGTTCAGCGTACCGGCCGCCTTTAACCCGGCGCCGGGTACCTTGCAGGCCGTGGCCTTGCATCACCTGTTCGGCAGTGAGGAAACCTCGGCCGGCGCCGCGCCGCTGCAAGAGCGTATTCCCGCACCTTACGCGCTGCTGGCCAAGGCCGAAGCGGATCGTCTGGGCGTGAATGACGGCGCGCTGCTTAGCCTGACGATCGCCGGGCAGACCTTGAGCTTGCCGCTACAGGTCACTGAAGAGCTGGCCATTGGTGTGGTCGGCCTGCCAGTCGGCTTGGCGGGGATGCCGGCATTGTTCGCAGGTCGTGTGGTCACCCGCATTGAGGAGGCCGCGCAATGAGTTGGCTAACGCCTGAGGTGATCGACGTACTGATCGCCGTACTCAAGGCCATCGTGATTCTGCTGGTGGTGGTGATCTGCGGCGCGCTGCTGAGCTTTGTCGAACGGCGCCTGCTGGGCTGGTGGCAGGACCGCTACGGCCCGAATCGGGTCGGCCCGTTCGGCATGTTCCAGATCGCCGCGGACATGATCAAGATGTTCTTCAAGGAAGACTGGACGCCGCCGTTTGCCGACAAGTTCATCTTTATCCTGGCGCCGATGATTGCCTTCTCCGCCATGTTGATGGCGTTCGCAATCATTCCCATCACCCCGACTTGGGGCGTGGCGGATTTGAACATCGGCATTCTGTTCTTCTTCGCCATGGCTGGGCTGTCGGTGTACGCGGTGCTGTTTGCCGGTTGGGCCAGTAACAACAAGTTTGCCCTGCTCGGTGCACTGCGCGCCTCGGCGCAAACAGTGTCGTACGAGGTGTTCCTGGCGCTGGCGCTAATGGGCGTGGTGGCTCAGGTTGGCTCCTTCAACATGCGCGATATCGTTGATTACCAGGCCGAGAACCTGTGGTTCATCATCCCGCAGTTTTTCGGCTTCTGTACCTTCTTTATCGCCGCTGTGGCCGTGACCCACCGTCACCCGTTCGACCAACCCGAAGCCGAGCAGGAGCTGGCGGACGGTTACCACATCGAATATGCCGGGATGAAATGGGGCATGTTCTTCGTCGGTGAATACGTCGCCATCGTTACCGTGTCGGCGTTGCTGGTTACGCTGTTTTTCGGTGGCTGGCACGGCCCGTTCGATCTGCTGCCGCAGATTCCGTTCTTCTGGTTCGCCCTGAAAACCTGCTTCTTCATCATGATCTTCATCCTGCTGCGCGCCTCGATTCCGCGGCCACGGTATGACCAGGTCATGGCCTTCAGCTGGAAGTTCTGCCTACCGCTGACCCTGATCAACCTGCTGGTGACCGGCGCAGTTGTGCTGGCTACGGCCCAGTAAGGAGAGTTACAGAATGTTCAAATACATATGGGATGTGCTGGTCGGTACCGGCACCCAACTGCGCAGCATGGCCATGGTGTTCAGCCACGGCTTCCGCAAGCGCGACACCCTGCAATATCCGGAAGAGGCGGTGTACCTGCCGCCGCGCTACCGTGGCCGTATTGTGTTGACTCGCGACCCCGACGGCGAAGAGCGCTGCGTGGCGTGCAACCTGTGTGCGGTGGCCTGCCCGGTGGGCTGTATTTCGCTGCAGAAGGCTGAGACTGAAGACGGCCGTTGGTACCCGGATTTTTTCCGCATCAACTTCTCGCGCTGTATTTTCTGCGGTTTGTGTGAAGAAGCCTGCCCGACCACGGCGATTCAGCTCACCCCGGATTTTGAAATGGGCGAGTTCAAGCGTCAGGACCTGGTGTACGAGAAGGAAGACCTGCTGATCAGCGGGCCGGGCAAGAACCCGGACTACAACTTCTACCGCGTCGCCGGTATGGCCATTGCCGGCAAGCCGAAAGGCGCCGCGCAAAACGAAGCCGAGCCCATCAACGTCAAAGGCCTACTGCCTTAAGGAGCCCGTTTAATGCCTGCTGCGCTTGCTGATACTGCGTTGGAAACAGACTCGGAATGCTCATGTACAAAAGTACACTGCGCTTCCTCGCCTGTTTCCGCCTTGTCTCACCTGCGCTCGCGACGCCCTTAAACAGACTCCTGCGGAGATAAAGGATTTTTATGGAATTCGCTTTCTACCTCGCCGCCGGCGTTGCCGTGGCGGCCACATTCAGGGTGATTACCGCGAGCAATCCGGTGCACGCCCTGCTGTACCTGATTCTCTCGCTACTTGCGGTGGCGATGACCTTCTTCGCCCTCGGTGCGCCTTTTGCCGGGGCGCTGGAGATCATCGTCTACGCCGGCGCGATCATGGTGCTGTTCGTGTTTGTGGTGATGATGCTTAACCTCGGCCCGCCTGCGGTGGAGCAGGAACGCCAGTGGCTTACGCCCGGAATCTGGGTTGGTCCGGCGATTCTCTCGGCGTTGTTGCTGGGGCAATTGCTTTATGTGTTGTTCCAGTCGCCCAGTGGCGCAGCCTTGGGTTTGCAGACCGTTGATGCCAAAGCCGTCGGTATCGCCCTTTACGGGCCTTACCTGCTGGTGGTCGAGTTGGCCTCGATGCTGCTGCTCGCTGCACTGGTCGCGGCTTACCACCTGGGCCGCCACGAAGCTAAGGATGCAACGCCATGAATGCAATTCCCATGGAGCACGGCCTGGCCCTGGCCGGCGTGCTGTTCAGCCTGGGCCTGATCGGCCTGATGGTGCGGCGCAACATCCTGTTTGTGTTGATGAGCCTGGAAGTGATGATGAATGCCACCGCTCTGGCTTTTGTCGTCGCCGGTAGCCGTTGGGCTCAGCCTGACGGCCAAGTGATGTTTATTCTGGTGATCACCCTGGCAGCCGCCGAAGCCAGCATTGGCTTGGCGATCCTGTTGCAGCTGTATCGCCGTTTCAACACCCTCGATGTCGACGCTGCCAGCGAGATGCGCGGATGAACCTTCTATTTCTGACTTGTGTGTTCCCGCTGCTGGGCTGGTTTCTCCTGGCTTTTTCGCGCGGGCGTTTCTCCGAAAACCTTTCGGCGCTGATCGGCGTGGGTTCGGTGGGCCTGTCGGCGCTGACCGCCGCCTGGGTGATCCTGCAGTTCAACCTCAACCCGCCGGAAAACGGCGTATTCACCCAGGTGCTCTGGCAGTGGATGAATGTTGCCGGTTTCGCGCCGAGCTTCACCCTGTACCTGGACGGCCTGTCGCTGACCATGCTCGGAGTGGTCACCGGCGTCGGTTTCCTGATCCACCTGTTCGCCAGCTGGTACATGCGCGGTGAAGAGGGCTATTCGCGCTTCTTCGCCTACACCAACCTGTTCATCTTCAGCATGCTGCTACTGGTGCTGGGCGATAACCTGCTGGTGCTGTACTTCGGCTGGGAAGGCGTGGGCCTGTGCTCCTACCTGCTGATCGGCTTCTACTTCAAGCACACGCCGAACGGCAACGCGGCGCTGAAAGCCTTTATCGTCACCCGTGTCGGCGACGTGTTTATGGCCATCGGCCTGTTCATCCTGTTCCTGCATCTCGGCACTCTGAATATCCAGGAGCTGATGGTGCTGGCCCCGCAGAAGTACGTGGCCGGTGACAGCTGGCTGTGGATCGCCACCCTGATGCTGCTCGGCGGTGCGGTCGGCAAGTCCGCCCAGCTGCCGCTGCAGACCTGGCTGGCTGACGCCATGGCCGGCCCGACTCCAGTCTCGGCGCTGATCCACGCGGCGACCATGGTCACCGCTGGCGTCTACCTGATCGCGCGGACCCATGGTCTGTTCCTGCTGACTCCGGACATCCTCGAGCTGGTCGGCATCGTCGGCGGCGTGACCCTGGTCCTGGCCGGCTTCGCCGCCCTGGTGCAGACCGACATCAAGCGCATCCTCGCTTACTCGACCATGAGCCAGATCGGCTACATGTTCCTTGCTCTGGGCGTGGGTGCCTGGGACGCGGCGATCTTCCACCTGATGACCCACGCCTTCTTCAAGGCGCTGCTGTTCCTCGCTTCCGGTGCGGTGATCAACGCCTGCCACCATGAGCAGAACATCTTCAAGATGGGGGGGCTGTGGAAGAAACTGCCGCTGGCCTACGCCAGCTTTATCGTCGGCGGCGCGGCCCTGGCGGCATTGCCGTTGATCACGGCCGGCTTCTACTCCAAGGACGAAATCCTCTGGGAGGCCTTTGCCAGCGGTCACCAATGGCTGCTGTATGCCGGCTTGGCGGGCGCTTTCCTGACCTCGCTCTACACTTTCCGCCTGATCTTTATCTCCTTCCACGGCGAGCAGAAGACCGAGGCCCATGCCGGTCATGGCGTCGCCCACTGGCTGCCGTTGGTAACGCTGATTGTGCTGTCGACCTTTATCGGTGCGCTGATCAGCCCGCCACTGGCTGGCGTGCTACCGCAGAGCGTCGGCCATGCCGGCGGCGAGGCCAAGCACAGCCTGGAAATCGCCTCGGGGGCCATCGCGATCATCGGCATCGTCCTGGCCGCGTTGCTGTTCCTCGGCAAGCGCAGTTTCGCCACGGCGGTGGCGCAGAGTGCGCCGGGGCGCTTCCTCTCGGCCTGGTGGTTTGCCGCCTGGGGCTTCGACTGGCTCTACGACAAGCTGTTTGTGCAGCCGTACCTGTTGCTTTGCCGGTTGCTTGGGCGCGACCCGATCGACCGCAGCATTGGTCTGATTCCGCGTCTGGCGCGAGGCGGCAACGCCTTGCTGGCCAGCAGCGAGACCGGCCAGGTGCGCTGGTACGCCACATCGATAGCCGGGGGCGCCGTGCTGGTGCTCGCCGTTCTCCTGTTTCTGAATTAAGGAAAATAGCCCGTCATGATTCTGCCCTGGCTAATCCTGATCCCCTTTATCGGCGGCCTGCTGTGCTGGCAAGGCGAGCGCTTCGGCCACGCCCTGCCGCGCTGGATCGCCCTGCTGACCATGGCCCTGCTGTTCGGCCTGGGCCTGTGGCTGTGGGCCACTGGCGATTTCAGCCTGGCCCCTGCGCCGGGTGCTGCGCCGCAGTGGGCGGCCGAGTTCCAGCTGCCGTGGATCGAACGCTTCGGCATCAGCGTGCACCTGGCGCTGGACGGCCTGTCGGTGCTGATGATCAGTCTCACCGGCCTGCTCGGTGTGCTCTCGGTGCTCTGCTCGTGGAACGAGATCCAGAACCGCGTCGGTTTCTTCCACCTCAACCTGATGTGGATTCTCGGCGGCGTGGTCGGCGTGTTCCTCGCCGTCGATCTGTTCCTGTTCTTCTTCTTTTGGGAAATGATGCTGGTGCCGATGTATTTCCTCATCGCGCTCTGGGGTCATAGCGGCAGCGACGGCAAGACGCGCATCACCGCCGCCACCAAGTTCTTTATTTTCACCCAGGCCAGCGGCCTGATCATGCTGCTGGCGATTCTCGGCCTGGTGTTTGTGCACTTCGACCAGACCGGCGTGCTGACCTTTAACTACGCCGATCTGCTCAACACCAAGATGGCCGCCGGCACCGAGTACATCCTGATGCTCGGCTTCTTTATCGCCTTCGCGGTGAAGTTTCCGGTGGTGCCGTTCCACTCCTGGCTGCCGGACGCCCACGCCCAGGCGCCGACAGCAGGCTCGGTGGACCTGGCCGGTATCCTGCTGAAAACCGCCGCCTACGGCCTGATGCGCTTCGCCCTGCCGCTGTTCCCCAATGCCTCGGCGGAGTTTGCGCCGATTGCTCAGTGGCTGGGCGTGTTCGCCATCATCTACGGCGCGCTGCTGTCGTTCGCACAGACCGATATCAAGCGTCTGGTGGCCTATTCCAGCGTGTCGCACATGGGCTTTGTGTTGATTGCCATCTATTCCGCCAGCGAGATCGCCCTGCAAGGTGCGGTGGTGCAGATGCTGGCTCACGGTTTGTCCGCGGCGGCGCTGTTTATCCTCTGCGGCCAACTGTATGAGCGCCTGCATACGCGCGATATGCGCGAGATGGGCGGTATCTGGGCGCGCATGCCCTGGCTGCCAGCGCTGAGTCTGTTCTTTGCCGCTGCGGCACTGGGTCTGCCGGGCACGGGTAACTTTGTTGGTGAGTTCCTGATTCTGGTCGACAGCTTCCAGGCCGCACCATGGGTCACCGTGTTGGCCGCCACCGGCCTGGTGTTCGGCTCGGTCTATTCGCTGATCATGATTCACCGCGCCTATTTCGGCCCGGCCAAGGCGGATACCGCATTGCCAGGCCTGCAGTTGCGCGAGCTGAGCATGGTGCTTGGCCTGGCCGTGCTGCTGATCCTGCTTGGGGTTTACCCGCAGCCGGTGCTCGACACCTCCGCCGCCAGCATGCAAGGCGTGCAGCAGTGGCTGGGTAGCGCCCTCAATCAACCTGTTTTGGACCGGTGAGCGGCTTAATGGAAAGTCATGCTATGCAACTGACGACTCAACATTTCATCGCGCTGCTGCCGTTGCTGATCACCAGTGCCACGGTGGTGGTGGTGATGCTGGCCATCGCCTGGAAGCGCAATCACACCCTGACCTTTGGCCTCTCGGTGCTGGGCCTCAACCTGGCCTTGCTGTCGCTGCTGCCGGCTTTGGGGGTAACGCCCATCGAGGTTACGCCGCTGTTGCTGGTGGATAAATTCGCCTGCTATTACATGGCGCTGGTGCTGGCGGCGACTCTGGCCTGCGTGACGCTGACTCACGCCTACCTGGGCGGTGAGTCCGGCAAGGGTTACCCGGGCAACCGTGAAGAGCTGTACCTGCTGATGCTGCTGTCTGCCGCTGGCGGCCTGGTGTTGGTCAGCGCGCAGCACCTGGCAGGCCTGTTTATCGGTCTGGAACTGCTGTCGGTGCCGACCTACGGCATGATCGCCTACGCCTTCTTCAACAAGCGCTCGCTGGAAGCCGGCATCAAGTACATGGTGTTGTCAGCCGCCGGTTCGGCATTTTTGCTGTTCGGCATGGCGCTGCTGTATGCCGAGTCGGGAAACCTGACCTTCGCCGGCATCGGCGCCCAGCTGGCAGCTGATGGTTTGCCGAGCATGTTGGCGCAGTTAGGCGTGGGCATGATGCTGATCGGCCTGGCGTTCAAGCTGTCGCTGGTGCCGTTCCACCTGTGGACGCCAGACGTGTACGAAGGTGCGCCGGCGCCGGTGGCGGCGTTCCTCGCCACGGCGAGCAAAGTCGCAGTGTTCGCCGTGCTGCTGCGTTTGTATCAAATGTCGCCGGCTATGGCGGGTGGCTGGCTGAGCGATCTGCTGACCCTGATTGCGATTGCCTCGATCCTCTTCGGCAACCTGCTGGCACTGCTGCAAAACAACCTCAAGCGTCTGCTCGGTTATTCCTCCATTGCCCACTTCGGCTACCTGCTAGTGGCGTTGATTGCTAGTCAGGGCTTGGCTGTCGAGGCCGTTGGCGTCTATCTGGCGACTTATGTGCTGACCAGTCTTGGCGCGTTCGGCGTGATCACCTTGATGTCGACGCCCTACAACGGTCGCGATTGCGATGCGCTGTACGAGTACCGTGGGCTGTTCTGGCGCCGTCCGTACCTGACCGCCGTGCTCACGGTGATGATGCTGTCGCTGGCGGGTATTCCGCTGACCGCCGGGTTTATCGGCAAGTTCTATGTGGTCGCTGCCGGCGTGCAATCGCAGCAATGGTGGCTGCTCGCCGCCCTGGTAATCGGCAGCGCCATTGGCGTGTTCTATTACCTGCGGGTGATGGTCACCCTGTTTATGGTTGAGCCGAACCTGCGTCGTCACGATGCGCCGTTTGACTGGGCGCAGCGTGCCGGGGGCATCATGCTGCTGGTAGTGGCCGTGTTGGCCTTTGTCCTTGGCGTGTATCCGCAACCGCTGCTGGAGCTGGTGCAGCAGGCTGGCTTAGTTGCCGTGTTGCCATGATCAAGCTGAATAAGGAATGCGTATGACGCTGGGTAAAACCCTGCTAATTGCCGGCTGCGGTGATGTCGGTGGCCGTCTGGGGCAGCAGCTGACTGCTGCCGGTTGGACGGTGTATGGCCTGCGCCGCAGTGTCGCCTTGCTCCCTGAGGGTATTCGCCCGGTTGCCGGTGACCTGCAGGCGGATGCCTGCCCGTCGGCCTGGCCGAGTGAGCCGTTGGATTATCTGGTGTATTGCGCAGCTGCCACCGAGCGCGACGAAGCAGGCTACCGCGCCGCCTATGTGGAGGGTTTGCGCCGTGTGCTGGGCTGGCTGGCGCAGCATGGGCAACAACCCAAGCGTGTGTTGTTTGTCTCCAGCACGGGTGTATACGGCCAATTGCAGGGCGAGTGGGTGGATGAAGCATCCCCTGCCGAAGCCGACAGCTACTCAGGGCGCATCATGCGTGAGGCGGAGCAGGTGGCCTTGCACAGTGGCCTGGAGGCCAGTGTGGTGCGCCTGGCCGGGCTTTATGGGCCGGGGCGCGAATGGTTGCTGGGTCAAGTTCGCCAGGGCTATCGGGTCGCCAGCGAGCCGCCGCTGTACGGTAATCGCATTCATGTTGATGATGCTGCCGGGCTCTTGGCTTTTCTGCTGCAGGCTGATGCCCGCGGGGTGGCGTTGCAGGACTGCTATATCGGCGTTGACGATGAACCTGCGCCGCTGCACGAGGTAGTGGCCTGGTTACGTCAGCAGCTGGCGATCGAGCACTGGTCTGAGACCGCCACTGTGCGCCGCGCTGGCAGCAAGCGTTGCAGCAACGCCCTCGCCAAAGCCCTGGGCTGGCAGCCTCAGTACCCAAGTTATCGTGAGGGTTACCGGGCGATTCTGGCGCAGCTGTAAAGATGAGCGGCAATCGACTGCTCGCCAAAGCGTGGCTGCCCGGTGTCGAGCTATTTCATGCCGATTTTTCCGGGCAGGCCTTCGGTCGCCATAGCCACGACGCCTTTGCTATTGGTGCCATTTTGCAAGGCGTAGGGGGTTATCAGTGCCGTGGTCAGCGCCATGCTCTGCCGGCCGGTACGCTGTCGCTGATGAATCCGGAGGAACCGCATACCGGTCATGCTGACTCCGCGCGACTGGTCTATCGCATGCTCTATGTCGAGGAGTCGCGCCTGCCGGCGTTGCTCGGGCGAAAACGCCTGCCTAGTGGCTTCCGGGCGCTTAATCCGAACGACGATGGTCAGGTGGCTGCGGGCCTGGCGCGCCTGGCGACTGAGTTCGAGCGTGGCGATGCGTTGACCCTGGAAAGTGAATTGCTCGCCGTGCTGGAGCTGGTATTTGTGCGCCATGGCGGGCTTCGCATCGCCTGTCCTGCCGCGCGTGATGGCGGCGTGACAGCCTTCTTGCGTGAATATCTGGAGGCGCACTACACGCAGGCGGTTAGCCTGGAACAGCTGGCCGGTTTGGTTCAGCGTCATCCGCGTCACGTGATTGAAGCTTTTCGCCGTGCCTATGGCGTGCCGCCACATACCTATCTGCTGCAGCGTCGCGTGCGCGAAGCTAAACGCCTGTTGTTAGGTGAGCAGGCTCCGCTGGAGGTGGCGCTGAGCTTGGGTTTCTATGACCAAGCGCACTTCTCCGGCACGTTCAAACGTTTCACCGGCGTCACCCCAGGCCAGTTTCGCCGTGGCGCGGTGACCTGAGTTTTCTCCAAGACCTTACAAGGCTGCTGCAGGGAAACTGACCTCCACCTTGGATGGAGGTCGATTGCCGATGCTTGGGTTATTTTTGCTGGTCGCCAGCACTCACTTTGCGGCCCTGCTGTCGCCAGGGCCGGATTTCTTTCTGCTGATCCGCACGGCGCTGACCCAGGGCAGGCGACAGGCTGACGGCTGTGCCGGAGGCATTACCCTGGCCAATCTGCTGAGCATGCTACTGGTGTTACTGGCGCTGGGGTTGCTGCCGGGCGACGGAGGTGTGTTGTGGCCGCTGCTACAGCTAATAGGTGGCGCCTACTTTGCTTGGATTGGGTTGCAGGCACTGCTGTCGCAGCGTGATCTTAATCTGCCTGTGGGCGAGCAAAGCATGACGGGGAGTTGGTGGTACGGGCTGCGCCAGGGGTTGCTGGCCAGTAGCTTCAACCCCAAGTTGCCGCTGTTCTATGCCGGGCTGTTTGGCGTCCTGCGTGAGGCGGCCGTGCCGAATTGGGGGCTGGCGCTGGCAATGCTGTGGATGACGATGGTGGTTTGGGTGTGGGACTTGGCGTTGGTGCGCCTGCTGGGTCATCGGCGCTGGCGTGCCTGGTTGCAACAGCAAATCCGCTGGTTGGATCGGGGCTGCGGCGCGTTACTGCTGGCCCTGGGTGGCTGGTTGCTTATAAGTGCGCTGAAGGCCCTCGGGTGATGCGGACCCTTTTAACGCGTCAGCTTAGCGACGCTTGAGTAGCCAGCGCTGCTGACCCTTATAGAAGTCGGGCATTTCATCAATCTGCGCACGATTCAGGGCTTCAAAGACGCGCAACTGGTTACCTTCGCGCTCGAAAATCCAGCTCTGTCCCTGTTCGCCCAATTGCAGCCAAAGGCTGTCGAACTCGCCGCTCATGGCGGCACAGTCGCCGGCCAGGCACAGGGCATAGCGTTCTGCGCCTGGTAGGCCTTGCACGCTGCCATCAGCGTTGAATAGCACCAGACCGCCTTCGCCCAAGCCTTCTTCGATCAACCAGGTGCCGCCTAGGTAGGCGCTGTACAAGGCGTGTTCGAAGCTGCTGCCGAGTGGCGCAAGCGGTGCGGGTGCTGCAGGTGCGCGGACAAAGCGTTGTTCCGGCCAGGTAGCGCTTTGTGCCTGCACCAGTTCGCTGCCGCTAAGGTTAAGAAACTCCTGAACATCACCGTAGTAATCTACGCGTAAGCGGCCGTCGGCCTGACGTTCAAACGTGCCCTCATCGCGCTCATAACCGTTGCTGAAACTGGCTAAACGGTGCTGGCTGTCAATCTGCCATTCCAGATTGGGCCCATAGGCGAGCAGGGCTTCGCGAAGGTTGCCACCTGCAGTGGCGGCATCAATGGCCGCTTGGTTGATCCACGTACCGCTAGGGTCGGACGGAGGGCTGGCGCAGCCACTGAGTAAGGCGCAGAACAACAGAGCAGCAGATAGGCTACGCATAGCGCGTCCTCGCAAGGAGAGGGCGGGGCAGCGGCCCCGCCAAGGGACTTATTCAATAACCAGAATAGCGTCCATTTCTACCTGCGAGCCGCGTGGCAGGGCGGCAACGCCGATGGCGGCGCGGGCTGGGTAAGGCTGCTCGAAGTAACGGCCCATGACTTCATTCACTTTGGCGAAGTGCGAAAGGTCAGTGAGGAAGATGTTCAGCTTGACGATGTCTTTGAACGAGCCGCCGGCGGCTTCGGCAACGGCTTTGAGGTTTTCGAATACTTGCACGGTCTGGGCTTCAAAGCCTTCCACCAGCTCCATGGTTTTTGGGTCCAGTGGAATTTGCCCGGACATGTAAACCGTGTTGCCCGCTTTGATGGCCTGGGAGTAAGTGCCGATAGCGGCCGGTGCTTTGTCGCTGGTGATAACGCTCTTGCTCATGGGAACTCCTAAAGACGGTTGAGGGAAATCATGGGCGGCGCATGGCTCGCGCGGCCTGTTAGGCCGCCTAGGGTGGAGGAAAGCCACGGGCACTGTCAAAGTTCAACTAACAGGTGTTGGGTGTGATCAGTTTTGCTCGCGTATCAACCGCGGGCGCGAGTGATGCGGATGACACCAGTCAGGCCGCGCAGCTTCCTGATCACGCGGGCCAGGTGTACGCGGTCATGTACGCTGACCACCAGCTGAACCACGCTGATGCGGCCATCGCGTTCGTCCATGCTGATTTTCTCGATATTGCCGTCGGCGGCATTGACGCTGCCGGCCAGTAACGCAATGAGACCGCGCTGGTGCTCCAGTTCAACGCGCAATTCGACATTGAACTCGCCGGTCACATCCTTGGCCCAGGACAGTTGGATGCATTTTTCCGGGTTGTGGCGGATTTCGCCGATGTTCTTGCAGCTGTCCAGGTGCACCACCATGCCTTTACCGGCAGACAGGTGACCAACAATCGGGTCGCCCGGAATTGGTGTGCAGCACTTGGCGTAACTCAACACCAAGCCTTCGGTGCCGCGGATCGCCAGCGGACCTTCACTGCTCGGCAAGGCTTCGCCGTTGTCACTGAGCAGGCGGCGAGCCACCACATAGGCCATGCGATTGCCCAGGCCAATGTCTTCGAGCAGGTCTTCGAGCACGTCCTGCTGGTATTCGGCGACGACGGTTTGAATCCGCTCAGCCGGAATTTTGTCGAGATGGCTGTCGAAGCTGACGAGTACCTTGTTCAACAAGCGCTCGCCAAGGCTGATGGATTCCGAGCGGCGCTGCAGTTTGAGCGCATGGCGGATGTGCGTCCGGGCCTTACCGGTAACCACGAAGTTCAACCAGGCCGGGTTGGGGCGGGCACCTGGCGCGCTGACGATTTCCACGGTTGAGCCGCTTTCCAGGGCTTGCGACAGCGGGGCTAGGCGGCGGTTGATACGACAAGCAATGCAGGTATTGCCGACGTCGGTGTGCACCGCGTAGGCGAAATCGACCGCGGTGGAGCCTTTCGGCAGCTCCATGATGCGGCCCTTGGGCGTGAACACGTAGACCTCGTCGGGGAACAGGTCGATTTTCACGCTTTCGATAAATTCCAGCGAGTTACCGGCGCGCTGCTGCATCTCTAGCACACCCTTGACCCATTGCCGTGCGCGGGCGTGGCTGCCCTTGGGTTGGTCTTCCTCGTTGGATTTGTACAACCAGTGCGCGGCAATCCCGTTGTTGGCCAGCTCTTCCATTTCACGGGTACGGATCTGGATTTCGATCGGTACCCCGTGCATGCCGAATAGCGTGGTGTGCAACGACTGGTAGCCGTTGGCCTTGGGAATTGCGATGTAATCCTTGAAGCGCCCCGGCAGCGGTTTGTACAGGTTATGCACGGCGCCAAGCACGCGGTAGCAGGTATCGACTTTGTCGACAACGATGCGGAAGGCGTAGACGTCCATGATTTCGTTGAACGCCCGGCGCTTGCCGCGCATCTTCTGGTAGATGCCGTAGAGGTGCTTCTCGCGGCCCGAGACCTCGCCTTCCATGCCTTCGCGAGCAAGGCAGTGGGTGATCGACTCTTCGATCTTGTTGACGATTTCCTTGCGGTTGCCCCGAGCGCGCTTCACCGCTGCGCGAATGCGCTCGGAGCGCATCGGGTGCATGGCCTTGAAACCCAGATCCTCGAACTCGATGCGCATGCTGTGCATGCCCAGGCGATTGGCAATCGGTGCGTAGATTTCCAGGGTTTCCTTGGCGATGCGCCGGCGTTTCTCGCCGGACAACACTTCCAGGGTGCGCATGTTGTGCAGACGGTCGGCCAGTTTGACCAAAATTACGCGGATATCGCGTGCCATGGCCATGGCCATTTTCTGGAAATTTTCCGCCTGCGCTTCGGCCTTGGTCTCGAAGTTCATCTGGGTCAGTTTGCTGACCCCATCGACCAGCTCGGCCACGGACTCACCAAACTGGGTGTCCAGGGCTTCCTTGGCGATACCGGTGTCTTCAATGACGTCATGCAGCATCGCGGCCATCAGGCTCTGATGGTCCATGTGCATATCAGCCAAGATGCACGCCACTGCGAGGGGGTGGGTGACATAGGCTTCGCCGCTGCGGCGGCGTTGGCCGTCGTGGGCTTGTTCGGCGTAGAAATAGGCGCGACGGACCAGGTTGACCTGGTCGTCGTCGAGGTAGGTCGAAAGTCTCTCGGCGAGTACATCTATGCTCGGCATGGGAAACTCCCCTGCCGATTCAGATGACCTTGCGCCTGACGACGTCGACCCGGCATAGGCTTACAGAGGCTCGTTCGCCTCTTCCTCGAATGCAGCAAACAGTGGCTCTTCCTCGACGATATCGTCTTGGGCGATGACGTCATAGCTCATCAGGCCGGCAGCGATTTCACGCAGCGCGACGACGGTTGGCTTGTCATTTTCCCAAGCCAGCTTCGGCTCTTTGCCACCGGTAGCCAGTTGGCGCGAGCGCTTGGTGGCGAGCATGACCAGTTCAAAGCGGTTATCAACGTGATCCAGGCAATCTTCGACGGTAACGCGGGCCATGGTGTTCCTCGTAGCAAATGCGTAATAGAGCTGGGCCCAAATGGGCGAGCGGACTGAATAGTCTAAAAAATCACCAGCCTTAAGGGAAGCATTGATTTACCGGTGCACGGTAAGTCAGACCAGTAACTCGCTGAGCAACCCGCTGTGGCGTTGCTGTTGTGGGTTTTGCAGCAGCTGATTGGAGCGGAAAATAGCCTTTAGGTCGCTCAGGGCGTGGGCGAAGTCATCATTGATCAGCAGGTAGTCATATTCGACGTAGTGGCTCATCTCGCTGACGGCTTCACGCATGCGCTGTTCGATGATCTCGCCGCTGTCCTGGCCACGATTGGTCAGGCGATGGCGCAGGGCTTCCTGGGTCGGCGGCAGAATAAAGATCGATTTTGACTCGGGCATCAGGCGGCGTACCTGTTGTGCGCCTTGCCAGTCGATTTCCAGGATCAGGTCGAAGCCTTCGCGTAGCGTCTGCTTTACCCATTCCTGTGAGGTGCCGTAGAGGTTGCCGAACACTTCCGCATGCTCGAGGAATTCAGTCTTGTCGAGCATGGCGTGAAACTGCTCACGGCTGACGAAGTGGTAATTCACCCCGTCCACTTCACCCGGGCGCATGGCGCGGGTGGTGTGCGAGACGGATACGCGAATCTGCGCCTCGCTGTCGATCAGCGCCTTGACCAGGCTGGTTTTGCCCGCGCCGGAGGGGGCGGAAATGATGTACAGGGTACCGGTGGTGATGGTCATGGATCAGTCCTGGAGCGCGTTGTTCGAAGAGTAGCAGTAGCGGTTTGGCTTATTCGATGTTCTGTACTTGTTCGCGCATCTGTTCAATCAGCACTTTTAAGTTAACGGCGGCCTGAGTGCTGCGCGTGTCGAAGGCCTTGGAACCGAGCGTGTTGGCTTCGCGGTTGAGCTCCTGCATGAGGAAGTCCAGGCGCCGGCCCGCTGCACCGCCACTCTTTAATACGCGGCGTACCTCACTGACATGGGTAACCAGGCGATCGAGTTCTTCGGCCACGTCGCTTTTCTGCGCGAGCATCACCAGCTCTTGCTCCAGGCGCTGCGGGTCGAGCTCGGCCTGCATCTCGGCGCAGCGGTCGATAATCTTCTGGCGCTGGGCAGCCAGCATCTGCGGTACGAGTTCGCGCAGGGCAACGACTTCGGCTGCAATGCTGTCCAGGCGTTCGTTGAGCAGCTTGGCCAGTTCTGCGCCTTCACGCAAACGGCCTTGTTTCAGCTCGTCCAGTGCTTGGGTGAAGAGTGCCAGTGCGGTTTTATTGAGCGCCTGCGGGTCTGCGGCATCGGCAACCAGCACGCCGGGCCAGCCCAGCACTTCCAGCGGGTTGAGTGCGGCGGGTTGCTTGATCAGGCTGGCAATGCTTTCGGCGGCGGCGACCAGTTGTGCGGCGCGCTCCAGGTCGACTTGCAGGGCTTTACCGGCATTGTCATCACTGAAGCGCAGGGTGCATTCGACTTTGCCACGGGAAAGGCCATTACGCAGCGCTTCGCGCACCGCGCCTTCGAGGTCACGGAAGGCTTCCGGCAGGCGCAGGTGCGGTTCCAGGTAGCGATGGTTGACCGAGCGTAGCTCCCAGCTCAGGGTGCCGTTGGCGCCGGCCTGTTCGGCGCGGGCGAAGGCAGTCATGCTGTGGATCATGGGGCGAACCTCGCGAAAAGTCGTAACGAAAGGCGCAGGATTGTAGCGCAGTGCGTCAGTGGCTCCCAATTCGGCATGTCAGCACAGGCTTACGTCCCTATAATGGGCAGCAGATTTTTATTCAGAGTAGGTATTCCTAGATGAAACGTCCCAGTGGCCGCGCCGCCGATCAGTTGCGCTCGATTCGTATCACCCGCAACTACACCAAGCATGCCGAGGGTTCGGTGTTGGTGGAGTTTGGCGATACCAAAGTGATTTGCACGGTCAGTGTTGAGTCGGGCGTTCCGCGCTTCTTGAAAGGCCAGGGCCAGGGTTGGTTGACCGCCGAATACGGCATGCTGCCGCGTGCCACCGGTGACCGTAACCAGCGTGAAGCCAGCCGCGGCAAGCAGGGCGGTCGTACTCTGGAAATTCAGCGCTTGATTGGCCGTTCGCTGCGCGCGGCGCTGGATATGTCGAAACTGGGCGAAAACACCCTGTATGTCGACTGCGACGTGATCCAGGCCGATGGCGGCACCCGTACCGCCTCTATTACCGGTGCCATGGTGGCGGTGATTGATGCACTGAAAGTGATCAAGAAGCGGGGCGGTCTGAAAAACGGTGATCCACTCAAGCAGATGATTGCCGCTGTCTCAGTGGGTATGTATCAAGGCGAGCCAGTGCTGGATTTGGATTATTTGGAAGATTCTGCCGCTGAAACTGACCTCAACGTGGTGATGACCAACACCGGTGGCTTCATCGAAGTGCAGGGCACCGCCGAAGGCGCACCCTTCCAGCCGGCTGAGCTGAATGCCATGCTGGCGTTGGCACAGAAAGGCATGACAGAGCTGTTCGAGCTGCAGCAAGCGGCGCTGGCTGACTGATTGAGCTTTGCTGCAAGTCGATAACGCAAGGAGAGGCACCATGAGTGACGAGACCCAAGCACTGCAGCCGGTTCCCGGCCCTGAGGCCCGCCAGTGGGCAATGTTGTGCCATTTCGCGGCGTTTGCTTGGGTTCTCGCACCTATGGTCGGCAATGTTATCGGCCCACTTATCGCTTGGCAGCTGAAGAAGGATCTCGACCCGTTTGTCGATCAGCAGGGCAAAGAGGCGCTGAACTTTCAGATCACCGTGAGCCTTGCATTAATGGTCTGCGGTTTGCTGGCCTGGATACTGATCGGCTTTCCATTGATGCTGCTGGTCTGTGTGGCCGCGCTGGTGTTGACCATCATTGCAGGAATCAAGGCCAATGAAGGTCAGGCGTATCGCTATCCCTTTGCTTGGCGCTTGATCAAATAAGCAGTTGGTAGATGCAAAAAAGCCGACGCATGCGTCGGCTTTTTTCTGCCTGTTGGCTATACGCTGAGAATCCAGTCGTAATCGACGATCAAAGGCGCATGCTGCGAGAAGCGCGGCTGGTGCGGCAAGCGGGCGCTGCGAATGCTGCGGCGCATGCCGGGGGTGAGCAGTTGATAGTCGAAGCGATAGCCCAGGTTGAGCAGCTCGGCCTGCTCGCTGTCTGGCCACCAGCTGAACTGGTCGCCTTCGCGGCTGACTTCGCGCAATGCATCAACATAGCCCATGGAGCCAATCACTTCATCCAGCCAAGCCCGCTCTGGGGCGAGGAATCCCGGTGATTGCTGGCAATCGCGCCAGTTCTTCACGTCGAGCTTCTGATGCGCCACGTAGAGCGAGCCGCAGTAGATGTACTCGCGGCGCTTGCGGCGCTGCTTGTCCAAATAATGGGTGAAGTCGTCCATGAACTTGAATTTCTGATTCAAGTTCTCGTCGCCCTGCTGTCCCGAAGGCATCAGCAAGGTGGCAATACTTACTTTGTCAAAATCAGCTTGCAGGTAGCGCCCATAGCGGTCGGCCATTTCAAAGCCGAGGCCGCTGATTACCGCCTTGGGTTGCAACCGCGAATACAGCGCCACACCACCTTGGGCTGGCACTTCTGCATCGCAGGCATAAAGGAAATAGCCATCCAGTTGGAAGGCTTGGTCATCCAGTTCAAAGGCGGAGGCGCGGGTGTCCTGCAGGCAGATGACGTCGGCATTCTGTGCTTGCAGCCAACTGAGCAAACCGCGCTCGACTGCAGCATGAATACCATTCACGTTCACACTGATGATCCGCATAAATGGCCCCAAAAATCACGTGCGTGTATGATACCCGAGCTCGTCTCTAATAAGTAACTTCCTAGTAAAACCGTGCCGTCCGGGACTTTTTCATGCAAGCGTATCAGCGCGATTTCATCCGTTTTGCCATCGAGCGTGGGGTTCTACGCTTTGGTCAGTTCACGCTGAAATCCGGGCGCGTCAGCCCTTATTTCTTCAATGCAGGCTTGTTCGACAGCGGCCTCGCGCTGGCGCAACTTGGGCGGTTTTATGCCGCGGCAGTAGTTGACAGCGGTATCGACTTCGATGTGTTGTTCGGCCCGGCCTATAAAGGCATTCCGTTAGCCGCCACCACCGCGGTGGCGCTGGCGGAGCATCATCAGCGCGATATGCCTTGGTGCTTTAACCGTAAAGAAGCTAAAGATCATGGCGAGGGTGGCACGCTAGTCGGTGCGCCATTGGCCGGTCGCGTACTGATCATCGATGATGTGATCACCGCGGGTACCGCGATCCGCGAGGTGATGCAAATCATCCAGGCGCAGGGTGCCAAGGCGGCTGGTGTGCTGATTGCCCTGAATCGTCAGGAGCGCGGCAAGGGTGAGCTTTCGGCCATTCAAGAAGTTGAGCGTGACTACGCGATGCCAGTCGTGAGCATTGTGTCACTCGAACAAGTACTGGAATATCTGGCAGAGGATGCTGAACTCAAGCAGTATCTCCCGGCGGTACAAGCCTATCGTGCCGAGTACGGAATCTAACCTGCTGATAAAGGTGCTGTATTGTGCATAAATCTGCCCTGACCCGCTGTTCGCTGTTGCTTGGCCTACTGTTGCCGGTTGTGGCAGGTGCAACTGAGTTGTACCGCTATGTCGATGACAAGGGCACCACGGTGCTCAGTCGTCAGGGCGTGCCGCCAGAGCACATCGGCAAGGGCTATGAGGCGCTGAACGATCAGGGGCGGGTGGTCAAGGTGATTCCGCCAGCCCCCAGCGCCGAAGAAATGAAGCACATCCTGGCGGAGAAGGCGCGGGCCAGCTCAGATGCACAGTTGTTGCGCTTTTACAGCACCCCTGAAGATGTCGAGCGCGCGCGCCAGCGCAAGCTCGCCGAGCTGGATGGCTTGATTGGCGTGGCACGCGGCAACCTGCAGTCCGTTCGCACTCAACAAGCCAACCTGCAAAGCCAGGCGGCCAATCATGAGCGCGCCGGGCGTGCAGTGCCGGCTAACCTATTGGCGCAAATTGACAGCCAAAAGGTTGAGCAAGAACGCCTCAAAAGCGACATATTGCGTTATCAAGCCATGCGCAAAGCGGCGGACAGCAGTTTCAATGCTGACCGTGATCGCCTCAAGGTCCTGATGGGCCGCAACTAAAACCTATATTTGCGGCGCGCAGCGTTCAAAGGCCAAAACTCTGTCTCTCAGCCATGCCGGCAGTGGGCTGCTGCTGCGGGTTACGCGGTCTGCGTGTACGTAGATCACTTCTCCGGCGGTCAGCGCCTGCTCCCCACACCAGATGCCCATGGCAAAGCTCAAGCTAGAGCCGCCCAGGCGTGCGACGCGAATGCCAATCAGCAGTTCATCATCAAAACGAGCGGGTGCGAGGTACTCGAGCACTGTTTTGATCGCGAAGAAGTCGCCGCCGTCCCGGCTTAAGTCATCAGGATAGCGAATGCCCAGTACGCGGAAGTATTCGGTGATGGCGACATCGGCATAGGTTAGGTAATGACCGTTGAAGACGATACTTTGCGGGTCGACCTCTGCCCAGCGCACACGCAGCGTATGGAAAAAACTGAAAGCTTCGCGAGAAGGCGCGGCTGGCATGGTGTACACCTCGGGCGTGCAGTGTGGGTTCACTGAGCTTCGGTGCTAAGGCATTCTGCTGCAAGGCCTGCAGCAGGCTATTAAGCGGGCGAATCAGCCTCAATCAACGGGTGATTCGCCCTGCGCATAGGTGCTAGGGGAGTTCGCGGTTGCAGATCAGGGTGCCTACGCCGCTGTCGGTGAAGATTTCCAGCAGCACGGCATTGGGCACTCGGCCGTCAATAATGTGCGCGCTGGTTACGCCACCTTGCACCGCTTCTAGCGCGCAGCGGATTTTCGGCAGCATGCCGCCGTAGATGGTGCCGTCGGCGATCAGGTTGTCGACTTGCTCGGTGGTCAGGCCGGTGAGCACTTCACCCTGCTTGTCCATCAGGCCAGCGATGTTGGTCAGCAGCATCAGTTTTTCGGCCTTCAATGCTTCGGCAACTTTGCCAGCCACCAAGTCGGCATTGATGTTGTAGGACTCGCCGTTTGCACCGACGCCAATCGGCGCGATGACGGGAATAAAGTCGCCCTTGACCAGCATGTTGAGCAGGTCGGTATTGATCCCGGTGACTTCACCCACATGACCAATGTCGATGATCTCTGGCTGGGTCATCTCCGGTGTTTGTCGGCTGACCTTGAGCTTCTTCGCTCGGATCAGTTGAGCATCTTTACCGGTCAGGCCGATGGCGCTGCCCCCATGCTGGTTGATCAGGTTGACGATGCTTTTGTTGACCTGGCCGCCGAGCACCATCTCCACCACATCCATGGTGGCGGTGTCGGTGACGCGCATGCCGTCGATAAAGTGGCTTTCGATGCTCAGGCGCTTGAGTAGGTCGCCGATTTGCGGGCCACCGCCATGCACCACCACGGGGTTGATGCCCACGGCCTTCATCAGCACGATGTCACGGGCGAAGCCTTGCTTGAGTTCTTCGCTTTCCATGGCGTTGCCGCCGTATTTGATCACCAGGGTCTTGCCCACGAAGCGGCGGATATAGGGCAATGCTTCGGACAATACCTTGGCGACGTTGGTGGCGGCATCACGTTCGAGGGTCATGCGGGGCTCCTGTAAAAAATTCGCTCATTAATCAGAACGGCAGGTCGAGGTCGGGCACAGCGCTGTAAAGCTGGGCGCGGAATACTTCTTTAATCCGTTCGAGTTCCTGTTCGGTTTCCGCCTCGAAGCGCAACACCAGTACTGGTGTGGTGTTGGACGCGCGCACCAGGCCCCAGCCTTTGGGGTAGTCGACGCGTATACCGTCGAGGCTGGTGATATTGCCTTCACCCCATATGCCATCGCGCTGCAGGCGTTCGATGATGCTGAACTTGCTCTGCTCGGTCACCTCGATATTGATTTCCGGGGTGGAAATATCATTGGGGAAGGCGCTGAACACGTGATCGGCGTCGCGGCGATCCTGGCTGAGAATCTCCAGCAGGCGGGCTGCGGCGTAGATGCCGTCGTCGAAACCGAACCAACGTTCCTTGAAGAAAATATGCCCGCTCATTTCGCCCGCCAGCAGCGCGCCGGTTTCCTTCATTTTCTTCTTGATCAACGAATGGCCGGTTTTCCACATCACCGGGCGACCGCCATAGCCGCTGATCAATGGGGTCAGGCGGCGCGTGCATTTGACGTCGAAAATGATGTCGGCCCCAGGGTTGCGCGACACCACATCCTTGGCGAACAGCATCAGCAGGCGGTCTGGATAGACGATGGCGCCGGTATTGGTCACCACGCCGACGCGATCGCCATCACCATCGAAGGCCAGGCCGATATCGGCGTTCTCGCTTTTCACCTTGGCGATCAGGTCCGCCAGGTTTTCCGGCTTGCCGGGGTCCGGGTGGTGATTGGGGAAGTTGCCGTCGACTTCGCAGTAAAGCGGAATCACCGAGCAACCCAGCGACTCAAGCAGTTGTGGGGCGATCACGCCGGCCACACCATTGCCGCAGTCAACGACCACGCGCATGGGCTTGGCCATGGCGATGTCGTCGCGAATTTGCTTGAGGTAGCGATCCAGCACGTCAACCTGCTCGACCGTACCAACGCCGCTGGCCAGGTCGTTGTTGTCGATACGTGCTTTTAGGGCCTGAATCTGCTCGTTGGCCAGGGTGTCGCCGGCGATCACGATCTTGAAACCGTTGTAGTCGCGCGGATTATGGCTACCGGTCAGCATCACCGCCGATTTGCCGGTGAGGATATGCCCGGCGTAATACACCACAGGCGTTGGCACCATGCCGACATCGCTGACGTGACAGCCGCAATCGAGTAGGCCTTGGATTAGTTGCTGCGCCAGCTCTGGGCCGGACAGTCGACCATCACGGCCGACGGCGATGTTCGGTTCGCCCTGGGCAATGCTCTGCGAGCCAATGGCGCGGCCAATCCAATAAGCGGTTTCGGCGTTCAGGGTGCGGCCGACCACACCACGAATGTCGTAGGCGCGGAAGATGTCGGCCGGTAGCGTTGGCGCTTTTGTTTGCACTGGGACAGGGGCCGGCTCATCGAGGCCGAGCAAATCCTGGTCTTCGTCGAGAATATCGATGTCGAGGATATCGGTGTCCTGAAACAACGGGTCGAGCATCGACTCAGCAGGTGCTTGCATGGCAGCGCCGCGCTCTGGGTTGGCATCTGCTGTTGCAGTCGACGCGCTGGCGCGGCGCGGCAGGCGTGCCAGGCTCTGCGCGAGGATGTCCAGGGTGGGCAAGCTCAGGCTAAAGGCTTTGACGGCCTTGCCAGCGGACAGCTCCTTGAGCATCTGGCCCAGCTGCGTTACGTCGCTCAGCAGGTGGCGTTGCAGGCGGCTCTGTAACAGGTAGAGGCCGATAATCGCACCCGCCAGTGCGAGCAGCCCGGCAAGGGCGAGCATCAGCGGAGAAAATACGGGGCTGGTCAGCGACGGCCCGGGGGTAAAGCTGACCGTCCAGTTGGGGTTGCCGGTGTCGAATGATTGCGCTGCACCCTCGGCCTGGCCGCGTTGGGCGAGCACCTGTGGGGCGGTGTTGTTGAACTGCTGGATCAGCTGAATCTGACCGATTTCGGCGGGCATCACGGGCAGGCTGGCGAGTAGGCGCTCAAGGTCCACGGCCAGCAGCAGGGTGCCATGCAGCGGCTCACCGTCGCTGAGGCGCAGCGGCGCAGCGCTGTAGACCAGCCAACGCTGGCCGACCTTGTAGGCTTCAGGCGCCGGCGTTTGGCCGTTTTCGGTGCGGCGCAGCATGTCCAGTGCGGCAAAGTTCAT
>Ga0180008_1000635_pt1 | contig 27129 bp, 34 predicted proteins | sample MM_PW_MetaG_FD_121121 | JGI IMG/M metagenome (GOLD analysis project Ga0180008, IMG submission 121121) | Groundwater microbial communities from the Aspo Hard Rock Laboratory (HRL) deep subsurface site, Sweden - MM_PW_MetaG | ecosystem: Environmental > Aquatic > Deep subsurface > Groundwater... | reverse complement strand
AGTTAAAAAGCGCAACTTGACCTATCGGGGTAATAAAATCGGGAATAGCATCTTCCTCAAGCCCCAGTCTTTTCCCTACAAGGATATGTTTTTCATCTCTACTCATCTTTTCCTCCTTTCAAAGATCAGGCGGTGGCTGGAGGAAAGGAGTATCAAGTCTCCCCTCCAACCTCACGCTTTTCAGCGCCCGCCCTACTCTGTAAAATCAACGATCTTATCCAAATTCCTCATGTCATCAACAAGAATTTGAACATCAGGATCCTTGTTATTCATCTCATTTTGATCTTCGTTGTCTAAGACCGTTTTTTGTTGCTAATTGTGAAATTGTACCCGTGCTAATTCCTAATTTAGCAGAAATTTCTTTATATGCAGTACCCTCTTTAACTTTAGACAGAATACGGTGAATTAACTTTTTATCTGGAGATAATTTTCCATGCGCTCTGCCCCTTCCTTTGCTGATCTTATCCTGCATATTATCTTTATGAGTTCCTAAAAATAAATGGTCTGGATTGATACAAGATGGATTGTCACATCTATGTAGAACTTGCATTCCTTTAGGGATATTGGCAATCAAAAAATGGTATATAGCACGGGAAATAATCCATCGAATGCCCGATATATGAACACATCCATAATATTCTCCACCGCCGCCCCTTTCCCCTTGAAATTCTATGCATCCGGAGACAGTAATCCTTGCCTTAGCTAAAAAATATTTGCACCTTGCTTCAGGATCATTATAGTAAGGGGTTCTTGCTCTATTAGAGCAACTATTAGAACAATGAATGCGCTTTCTCCAAGTTGGTTTACCAATATTATAAGGTTTGGAGAATTTTACTTTGCAAATCGGACATGTTTTAGTTGCCATATTCCCTCTATCACTCATTCAATAAAGTCAATAATCTTTTCAAGAAGTATCATATCGTTAATATCAATAGCACTTCTCTTTTCCACTTCCGCTTTTACATTCATTTTCTCCAGGAAGTCTGAACTGATCTTGACTTTCTGAAAAGGAAGATTTATTTCCTCCATAAGGAGTTCCTGCCATTTTGTATTGAATTCTGCCGTATTTTCATCAGAAATAATAATCCTGCCATCTGTCTCAATAGGTTTGCCATTTTCATCTTTGGCCGCATATTCTTTTGCCAGAGCAATCCTTGCCTTATCAAGGTTTTCAAACTCGCTGGCGATCTTCTTCCAGATTCTGAACAACCAGTATTGAGTTTTTCCGGATATTGTTGACAATTGTAGTAGTTTATCCCAGCCCTTTCTCATTGGTGACATTAGGTTTGCAATAGCAAAAAAATCTTCACCCTTCAACTTGATTTTTACCTCTTCCATGTCTACTACCTTCTTCATTTCATCCATTTTGGTTCCTCCTATTATTTAAAGTCTTAGATTTACATTGTAAATTTTGCCATCAGAAACAAAACCACCAAGCTGCACAGCTTGATTCATTTGCCATTTGTTAAATTGATACATAGAAATTCCTCCTGCTACCATACCAAGCAGGAAAAGTGTCAAGAACCATATCGTAAAGTCTTTAAGGCTTTCTCCCAATCTTCCTCTTTTAAGATCAATCGTTGTTACTGGCATCTCATCCATCTCATCCATCCATTTCTTTGAGTTGGTGGTACAAACGAATAACTTTCTCAGCTTGTTTTTTGCCTCTCATTCGATCATTTGCATAACCTTTATAGAGAATAATTGCATCAACCATATTCCCTCTTGTCAGAGCAAGTTTCTCCTCAAAAATCTTAGCTCCTATCAGTGTGTTCACGTCTTCATCGTAAATAGAATATGGCACCTGCATCAGCCCTTTATATCCTTTTCTCGATATTGCCTTTTTATCAAATCCACTTTCTGAGTGCATTAAAGCCACCAAAAACTCTGGCGATAAATTCGTTTTGCTCGCTGCCGAATCAATGGACGAAGCCAGCATCATAGGGAATCCCATCTTCTTCATCTTTGATTCTGTCTGTTTTGTTTGTTCTTGAATCTTTATTGGAATGATTAACTGGGATTGCATCACGCTTACCACAACCGTCGCTATGATTGTGGTTATGAATATTGTTATTTTCATTTTTATTCTCCTGTCGATTAAGTACCTTGGACAAACTCAAATTGTTCTTATTCATACAAATAGGGCAGGTAGGTATATGACCAAAAATAAATCTATCGAATGAAAATACCTCATCGCAATCAGGACAAAGATAAGAATTATGAAGTTTCAATGATTTCCCCCGTTTTTAGTTATTTTACCAAACCATTCTTCCCAATCAAAAAATCTCATGAGTACGAGGGAGTTTTTGTGTCGTTGATTGAGTTCGTGAACAATGACGAGAGGGGTTTTTCCTTCAGGGCAATTCTTGACTGCTTGATTCATAAAGGTATTGCCTATGAATTTCTTTCGGTGTTTTGTTTCTATAGACCATATAGGGTGTTCAACATCTTGTCCTTCAATAGTGCCGACAGATTTTCCGCCAATCATCTTTGCAACTTTTGTTTGCACCTTTCGCCCTTGGGCCTTATTTCTCTTGACTTGTCGCCTCTGTTTGTCTGTCATTTCATCTCCTTATATGATTATTATAACATAAATTCGTTATTTTAATTTGGTTTTCTCCTTGTAAACTTCCTCTAACTCTTTTCGTGCCCTTAAAATTTGTTCTCCTGTTAGTTCCCTTGTTCGAGAATGCGCTCGATAGTCCGATGGAACTCCTTTGTACCAGATGGGAAAATCATCATAGTTGATCTGAATGTCATACTTATTGGGGTTTTTGAAAATATCAGAACCAGGCATTGCTTGAAATATAGAGAAATCAACGTCATCGGGCTTTGTAAGATTTAACCAGAACCTTGTTTCCTGAATAGTCTGTTCAGTTTCACCAGGCAAGCCTACAATGATGAATGCTTTCGCTCTTATGCCCACATTGTGAAGGTTTTTGACGGCGAGGATGTTTTGTGAAACCGTTGTTCCTTTCATATTCGCTTTGAGAATTGTGTCTGATCCACTCTCAATTCCGATGCCAACTTCAATGATATTCATTTCCTTCAAAAGATTGCAAACATCAGGAGTCAGAAGATTTGCGCGACCAAAACATCTGAATTTGAAATTTTTTCCTTTCAACAACCAAATGATCTCTTTCAAGCGTTTTTTGTCGGCAATGAAAACGTCATCGAAAATCATGAAAGCTTTGAAACCATAAATCTCGTTAATATGCCTGATCTCATCGACTGTTCGATAGGCTGATTGTTGTCTGAACTTGTTGCTAATCTTGGCACAGTACGAACAGCGATACGAACATGATCTGCTGGTCATAATCGTTGTAGCAGGCTCATCATCGATGAGATAGTGGTAATCATGAATAGGCAGGCAACTGCGATCAGGGAAAGGAAGACAATCGAGAGATGTTGGCTCAAGACTCAATAGAATTTTGTCTTTTTTATTTGAATGGGAGAGAAATGTTAGAAGTGAATAATCAGCTTCGCCTCGTATCACGAAATCGAATCCTTTTTTCAGACATTCATTTGGTATATGTGTAGGATGTGCGCCGCCTGCGATCAGTGTTTTGCCTTGTTCCTTCAGTTGAGCGGCGATTTTGTAGGCTTCTTCTTTTTGAGAAGTTGTAAATGAGATGCCAACGATCTTTGAATCAATTTTCTTCAACGTCGTTCCGAGTCCCATGTCAATGCATTGAACAGAAAACCCGGTTAGCTTTAGTGAGGCACTGAGGTACATTATAGAAAGCGGAGGAAAAACAGCTTCGTTGATTAAAAAAGGACTCCTTGGATGTATTAAGGTAATATCTGACAATGATGCCTCCTTTAAAAAGGGATTTCTAACGATTTGACGTTTCTATGTTACTTGAGTGATTTTCGATATTCATCAAGTAACCTTTTGTTTTCTTCCTTTTGTTTTTGACCTTCAGATTTAATGATGACAATTCCTTGTCGTCTTTTCTCAGATTTAATGATGATCCCTTGCTGTTTTCTTTCAGCCCACACTGCTTTCATAGTTTCAGATGTTTTGATACGTGTTTTGAGGGGAACGGTTTTTCCTTTGCAACCTTGTGATACATGTAGTCTTCCTTCCATAGACATTCCTCCTGCACGTCGCAATGGATTATTATCTCCTTTTTTAATATCTGACATTAGTTGAAGAGAATCAGGTCGATGTTTCTTCCCATAGAAATGATGATTTTCACCACAATAAGAACGTAATAAGTCTTTTGATTCTTCTGTCATTATATGAGAAGAACCGCTTCTTCCTTCTCCTCCATCAGTATAGTTATGTAAAGGTCCTTTATTCTGATCTTTTCTACCTATAGTTCTGATTAAATCAACCTCTTCTCGGAATGCGTCGTCTTCTGATAGTTTGTCTTTAATTATTATCAACAATTTTAAATTTTGTTTTTGCAGACATTTCCGAATATTTTTAATGTACTTATTATGAGGTGTAAAACCAACGACACGATGGTTACTGCCTTTACCAACATAAATAGGTTCATGATCAAATTTGTATTCTTCATAGAAATATTCACCAGGCTTTCGAGGGTCAAGATAGACATAGACATAGAACCGAGCATCTTTCCTTGTTCTCCTCGATTTTAGTTTTCTTTTTATGGTCATTTCATTATCAATCATTAGAAAGGAATCTCCAAACTCTTTACATTCCCTTTCTCTATAATATAATTATATAAATAATCGAATCTTTTTGCTTGTAAATCACTTGTGAAACGCGCCTCAAACTGCTTACGACATTCCATGCGGTCGATGGTGATGATTTTATTCAGAAGGGGAACACCTTTCTCAAGAATTTCGTCCAGATCGTTTGAATCGTGATAGTTCAAAAAGAATCCATTTTGTCCATCGATGATTATTTTATCTGTCCAGACCGCACATTCCTGCCCAATTCGATTAAAGGCGATAAGAGGAGTTCCACAGGCAAGAGCTTCAATACCTACTATTCCAAAGTGTTCTTTCCAATTATTATCATTGCTCGAAATAAAAACCTTCGCCCGTCGCATGATTTTGCCTTTCATCTCATCATCAACACCCCGGACCCAAAAGACCTTTTCGTTATCGATGTATGGAGCAACCATCTGCCAGAAATGCGTTGTGTTGTAAGGAGGACCCATGATGACAATCTTCAATCCCGCTGCGAGTGCAAGCTTGATTGCAAGATCAGGACGCTTGCCTCCTTCTATCTTGCCAATCCACACAGCATATCCATCGTGATCAGGACTGAATTGATAAAGGTCTTTCGGAAGTCCGTAATGAATCATTGTTGTCTTGACGCCAACATCAAGAAAGTCCTGTTGAAGTACCTTGCTATATGAGACGACATTATATGGGGTTTGCTTTAACTGCCACGCCATGTGGCACCATCGATTCCATACAAGCTCGACTGGATGATCTGCTATTGTAAGAGTCTCAGGATTCCAGCCTTCGCCAAAATAATTTGTATGATATATATCAAAGTGGACGCCTGTTCGTTTTATGTATTCTTTTACAGCATCAAAATACACATCGGTATCGTTTCTCATAGGCTCAACAGGAACAAAATCTTTTGCCCCTTTAGCAGGGATGGTTCCTTCGGTGGCAAAGATGTACAATTCATGACCAAGTTTTATCAAAGCTTCTGAGAGGTAGCCCAAGATTCGCTCTCCACCATATGCTATGCCTGGTCCCCAAGGAAAAACGTTTCCCGTAAAAACTATTTTTGCCATGATGTCTCCTTATATTTGATCTGCAAACCGATTGATCTTTTCTTTTTCTTTCGATTCTTTTGCTTGCAAAGCTTTCCACTTTTCATCATCCATGAGATTTTGAATGTTCTTTGCTACAAGGGCTTCAATCACGGAGGGTTCGAGAGCATCGAGTTCCCAACATTCTGAGCCAAATCTTTGAATATACTTGTTGGCTCTTTTGTCTTTGATCTTCGCGGGGTTTGGAGGAGGATTATATCTCCTGACCTGATCCATGTTCAATGCTATTCTGATCACATCCACTTCTATATCAGAACGATCATAACGACAGAAATCACGAATCCGATCAAAGATGTCGCGGGTCATATCGATTCCTGAAGGATCGTGATCGCCAAGATGGATAATTGTGACAGTTTTCACTTGTTCATCATAATTGAGGAATCGTTGACTTGCAGCCCACATCTCGCTTTGAGAAACATACCCTCTGCAAGCAAAGTAGGCTACATCATATTTTCGACAAGTTCTCTCAATGATGCCAATGAGGGCTTCTTTTTCAATCCACACTTCGACAGCATTCTCTTGATCAGCCCATTTGTCTCTTTGGTAGGAATAAGCTGCTGATCTTAAAATGTCTGCGGGTGAATTCCAATGTGGATTGCTTTCGAGGTTTCTCGTTCGGTCGATGATTGCATCCCAGTCAATTTCCCCTGCGAGCCTCCCTGCATTTATGAGTACACCGAGATTATTATATTCTTTTGGAGTGTTGGGAATGAATCCTCTCGCGACAAATTGGTAATAAAGCTGACGCAAGGTAAGCTCGAAACCTTGTTTTTGATATTCGTCGATGATCTCGTTTGCTCGAAGGAGCATTACCTGAGCTTTTTTACCAAATCGTCTTGGTTCATAGCAGATATTAGGCATTATCTTTTTCCTTTAAAGACTTTGGAAGACCCATTTTTAGGGTTTCTTCAGTCAACGATTCAAGCTTTTTGGTCAATTGTTGCATCTCAAATTCAAGCTTTTCGATTCGTTCATACAACTGTTCCTCCTTGAATATTTCTTCATATGTGAGGAAATAACGTTTTTTCATAAATCTTCTTCCTTGCAAACAGTTAATTTCTCATTGACAATTTTGAATTGACCAATTAATGGTCGCAAAGCCTGAATGGTCGCGTTGAATGGGGATATAATGATCATGTTTTTGTGGGGCAATCGGGGCTTTACAAATTCCTCAAATTGTTTTTTGACAGCCTCCAATGTCTGATCAGACAATCCTTCAGTATATATCACGAGAAGAATGTCATTTGGTTCAAGAGGTAATTTTTCGAGGACAAGTTTTGCTGTCATATATCATTTCCTCCTTAGCAACTCAGGTCGCACGGGTAACTGATTCCGCCCTTATTCTGAATGAACCTCTTTACATCATTATACGATTTTTCATTCAAACCTTTTAAGGTTCCTTTGATATAGTTATTCCACGAAAAAATTGCATAGTTTTCAAGATCAATTGGAGGATAATAAACTTTTCCAGGCCCTGCGATAATGCCGAGCACATGTTCAAGCCATGGACACCGTTTGTTCTTTTCTCCATATGTACCGTAAAGGTAACTACTGTCTCTCAGACACTTCTCAATTTCGGTGAAGTTAAGTGCTGATCTCTTACAAAAGAAAAACCTTGTTGATGCCCACCAATAATCCCATTCGTTGCCTTTGTTGAACACAGGCCCGGGAGTCCAATGTGAGGGATATGAGATGTAGGTATATTCACTTGAATCAACAATTCGCATCATTTTATCAATGATGCGACATTCATCGTTTCGGAAAGCATTCATGTCACCATCAAAGTGGGTGATATATTTTCCTCGTGCAAGATAGAGAGCTTGAAGGAATGACATATCGTTAAACTTCGGGAAATATATATGATCATCAAAATATTCCCTGTGTTCATTGATACAAAGGGTGAGATTTGGAATCTCTTTCCATTTCTCGAACAGTTCAATGGGAACATCCTGATGACGATCAACAAATAAAATCACTTCGATTGGGTGCCCTCGGAAGAATTTGATCTTATTTAAAATCCCTTCATAGAGAAAGTCGTAGGATCGAGTCCCATTCATCATCAGTCCTTCAGTTGATTCGTCCTGATCCACCCCTTTTCTCGTATCCACATTGATAACAATACTTATCATTTATGCCTCCGTACATTCAAATATTTTTTCAAGCACTTTTGCATAGAAAGAGACGTTTGTTTGCCAATAAATATTGACTATTTGTTTCATAATCCCTCCCGAAGCATATTAGCATATAATGAAAAAACCGTAGGAGGATTCGGCCCCAAAAAATCCCCATTGATAATCTCGAAAGGAATATCATCCTTCCACCAGAAGCTCAATTCATTTTCAATTGGCTTACCTTTTATTAGTTCTTGGATTCCAATAACACAAGAGATAAATTCAAGTTTAGGGAATAGACGAAGTTTAGGTCCTTCAATGATTGTAAAAATCCATCGATGGTGACTATAACCAATGTAGGGTTTGTTAAGTCCCCATTCCTTCTGAGCAATGGGATCGTACCCTTCTACATAATTAAGCTCTCTATACTTGTGAGGTACAGAGATGAATCCTTGTTCTGCGATTGTTGGAAGTGATCGAAGAATGTAGGATGGATTGCGTATATCTTCGAGAGTTTGGGTACAGATTGCAAAATCAAATTTGCCATGCTCAGAAACATAACGATAAATCTCATCCCATCCATAACCATCGTTGATGTCACCAACAAATATTCGTGCTGATCGAAGCTTTTCAGTATCAAGGTGTCCGCCTTTTAGATACTCTTGCGGATTGAGAATGTCAAAATAATAATTGACATGCTTACTTGCCCAGGGGTTCATGGCACCGCCACAGTCTAAAACTCTGGTATATTGATTTTGATTGAGATAATTTAAGACCTTATCTCGTTGTTCTTCAATTGTTGCATTATAAATCATGTTGCTTCCTTTCCACCCATAATTGTCCGCGTTCTCTGTCTGTATAATATATATCCCACCCTTTTACATTTTCTTTGAACCAATTGACAAAAGGATTCCTATTCATATCGTCAAAGCAAATGACACAATCTTTTTTAGTTAGAGTGCTCAGGTGCTTCCAATCTTCCATTAGTATATTTGGAAGATGACTTGCATCTTCATAGATGAAATCCATTGGAAATTCTGTGAGAACTTCAGGAAGAAGGTGTTGTGTGAGTCCTTCTTTGTAAATCACATTTACAAACTGATCTCTTTGCAGCAGGGCGAGCCTTGCATGTCGAATGGCAAGAGAGTCTTCATATTCTTTGTTGGGCATAAATGTCACATGATCTTCCGCCATTACATCAATGCAGCCTCCAACGTCAATCGTCACCAATGTGGCGTGAGGTCTTGGTGAATGAAACCGCATCGTTCGAGCAATATATTCCGTTCCCCTTCCTTCAAATGTTCCGCACTCAAGAACATAAGTTGGTCGCCTTTGTCGTATGAACTCAATAACGGTTATGAAATTTTCATTTGCTGAATTATAGGATTGATATTTCCCCTTCGAATATATGAAAGGGAATTGGTCATACTCGTTTTTATTGTCATATTCCTTCAACTCTTTCCAGCACTTCTTCAGTCTCATAGCTTCCTCACAGCACCTATAAAGTTTGGGTGTGAATGATCAGTCCAGTGCCAAGAATCATTCCCTTCTTCAAGTTCGTTCTCATCAACAAATGCAAATATAGGTTCCCAATCAATGTGAATCGCTTCGAACTTCCCCGACGCAACAAGTTTTGCTGCTGCTTCAGCGGGCGCCTTGTATTGATTACCGAAATCGTGAAAGACAATCAATCCACCGGGTAGAAGCGTATTTTTAAGATAGTCTACTTCGATGGCAATTGATTCTTCACTATGTTCTCCGGAATCGATGAACGCATAGGATATTTCTAATCCGAGAAGAAACTCTTTGACCGCTCGTTCTGATGTGCTTCCACAAAGACAAGGGACTATTAGCGGTGGGGAAAAGGAGCAAACTCGTTTTCGAATTATATCAAGATAGTTATCGGGAGCAAAAGAAGGTCCGGTCATTCTGTATGGTCCAATCGGATCATAAGCAGGCTCGATCATAATAAACATGCCACTTCTATAAGAACATGACAATGCTGTAATTGCAATCAATGACGATTTGCCTGCATATGAACCGAAATCAATAAAGTGCTCTCTCTCCTTCCTTTTCGTATCAAGACAGGTCTGAATTGTCCTATAAAGGGCAATCGCTTCCGTTACTGAAATAGCACCTGGAAGTGTTTTGAAGAAGTTAATCAAAGGAAGAAGTTCATTCATTGGTTAACACCTTTTTCATAATGTCATTCTGGAAATCGGTGAGTGAACTTTTCCCGTCTCCAAGCATCTTTATTAGTTTTCCCGTAAAGGGATCATATCGCACATCATCAAGGAATTCAAAACTAATACGTTTGCTAAAAACAGGTGAGAATTCAAATGTACCTTTTTCTTTTGAAAGCACAAGATCGATAGATTGGAGTTGAGCATCATGAATTGTTGTCACACTTTTTTCTTTTGTTGAGAATAACCCCATTTTTATTGAATCCCCGTCACTGATATTTTCAATCGATGTCGTGCGGTCGAAATAGCAAAAGTTGGGCTTAGTCTCTGATTTTATTGCTCTTCCACATGTTTTACATACCCAATTTATCATTATAATCCCTCCTCTAAATATTTGTAGTAAAAATTAATTGCTTTTTCAGGATCAGGAAAATCTAAGAGCATGTCATTTACTTCCATGGATGAAATGTCATGTTTCCACTCAAAACTAAGTTCACATGTAAATTGCCATAAATCTACCCAAGAGAGATTCATGTGTTCAATAAAATTGAGCTTTGGAAAACACCACAAAACTTTGTCTTTAATAGTAAAAATCCATCTATGATGAGGGAATCCTCGAAAGTGAGCACTCATATTACATCGAGTAAGACCTTCATCCCCATAAGAAACTCCCTTTTTAAGCTCGGTGTATTTGCTCGGCACTGTAACAAAACCTTGTTCAGATATTTGGGAAAGAAAATGCAAAGCACATCCTACATTAGAAACATGTTCAAGTGTTTGAGTGCAAATTGAATAATCAAATTTTTTGTGTTCTTTTACCCATAATGTGATTTCATTCCAGGTTAAAGGGTTACTTATGTCAACAATAAATACCTTTTTGTCTGAAGGGAATTGTGGTTGTTGCAAATCAGCGTAATGTGTAATCATCTCTAATTCTTTTGAACCTAAGGAACCCCCAACATTGATAACTTTTTTGAAGGAGTCGTCTTTTATTTTTTGAAATATCTCTTCTCTTCTTATTTTATCATTACAGGGATTGATAATCATTTTATTTTTTGCCTTTCCAATACTCTGGTTCGAATGCCTCAGCTATTTCAATTTTAATTTTTGTCTCGAAACGGTCAGCAGTTAGACCAAGTTCTTTTCTTCGGGCTTGTGCAAATGCCCACTGTTTTTCGGTTCTTTCTCTACATCGCAGATCGTCTCTGTTGAAATGTAAAATATCGCCTTCAAGAACAATCTCTGATTTGTGACCACAAGGAACGTGATGAGGCGAATTTATCCAATGAAAAGATGGGAATTTTCGCATGAGACGACATTGTGGATCAGGGTATTGACCAATTTGATGAGAAATAATGGGCCATCCATCGTCACCTATTATTGCATGAGGAGAATTTTCATAACGAAGGATATCGAGCGTTCTACGAGGGAAATTTACGATTGTTTCATCGGGAATGTAAATTTCCCCTTTATCAATTTTGCTTAATGTTTCTTTTAGTTTGTCGCTCATACGTTCATCAAAATCAAGGATAAAGAAAATCTCTCCGTTTGGTACATAGGAGAGGCAAATTTGGCTTTGTATGACTTCTTGATAGTGATATGAACGAATCCACTCATGTATGAAGGTAGAAACTTTTGGGAATTGTTTTAGCTCTTGGACCGTAAAATCTGTTGATTTTCCGTCCACGACAATGATTTGTGATACAAATTCTTCATCATAAAAATCAGAAATACAGCGTCTTACAACAAACTCCTCATCAAGGCATTTCATTAAAATTATCATTGGTTTTTGCTCCGTGTTCGATTCACAATACCTCGTTTGGCATATTTTCCTTCCTTCCATGCAAGGATCATTGCCTGTGAATGTTTTTCAGACCACTCAGCCGTTGCATTCCTTTTTGAAACAGCAACCGATATTTTCTTTTTTACTTCTTCTGGCATTGTTTTCCCTTTACGATAATTTGCTATTTTTGCACAAAAATCACTGGTCATCTTCAGCCCTTCACTCCAAGGTGATCTCCCCGTGTTTGCTTTGCGAACCGCCTCTTTTACATGTTCAGGACAAGGGCCTTTCTTCCTCCCAGGAATGCCCTCCCCTCCGTTTGTAAGATTACATAAAGGCCCTGTCTTCAGATCACACCTTCCAATTAAGGAAATTAAGAGCATTTCTTTGGATATTACTTCATCATTTGTTAATCCATTCAGTAGTATTAATATAATGACCTTTAGACCTTTGCTCTGTATTCGTTTTATTTTAAGACCTACGAATGCTTGATGATTTTCAGGTCTATATCGTTTCTTGGCTCCCTTCCCTACATAAAATGGTTCATGATCAAATTCATATTCGCTGTAAACATATTTCCCCGGTTTTCTAGGATCCAAATAAACATAGACATAAAAATCCCTACGACTTCTTTTTCTGCTTATCCCAATAAGGGGATTTGCATCTTGGACAGACTCGGACTTCTTCCTTCCTCGGATTCCACTCATAATCACACCTTTTGCATTTGAGCTGTTTTTGAATTTTTATCGTCGCCATGATTTCTCCTTGCGATTATGAGTAATATATTTGAAATAGTTTGTCAACTATTATTTTTTTAGTAACTCCTTCACTGCCTTCAAAATAATCATTGGTGAAATTGTATTGATGCAAGGTGTTTGGCAAGTGTTATCAATGCTGGAGCCCCAGCAACCCCCCAAATCAGTACATACCTCAAGTAGATTTGGCTCGATATTCATACATTTTCCTCCATCCGCTCTCGGCCTCGTCACCCTTGCAGGAGCAGGGCCAAATAATGTAACGACAGGTGTGTTAAGGCATCCTGCTAAATGAGATAAAAAACTGTCAATTACAATCGCAATTGAAGCATTTTTCATTACAAATGCTGTTTCTCTGAATGAAAGCTTCCCTCTCAGGTCGATCACATTTCTACAAGCTTTATCAAGTGCTCCTCCTACCTGAACGCAAGGCATTCCTATGTGGCTAATGACGATGTCCATATGGTTGTAGGTTCTATACTTTGGATCACCTCCTGTTGTATGCACAACAGCATAAATCTTTGGAAGATCAAGGTGAGGATCAACAGGATCAATGAACATTTCGTCTGCCTCCACTTTGCAAAAGTAAGGATATAATGAATAAAGCGTCACGTCAAGTCGATTGAATCTGCCACGTAAAATGTGCTCACCATGAGGGTTATACACCGTTTCATATTTTTGAAGCAGTGATTCATCCCAATCAATAATCTCATCAATATACGGATTGTTTGTAATAATGTCTTGATACTGCTTTTGTGTCATATAAATGAGGGGTTGGTTTTTGTGTCGCTCTTTGATCCCTTTGAAGCATTGGGTTGTCATCAAAACATCGCCGGCTGAGCTATGTTGTGCAAACAACACGCCTTTGCGCCTCGCAGGAATAGCAGATTTTGATTGCTTTAATTTCATTGCCTCTTCAAGTAATGCATTTATATCACTTGTATTTGCTGTCCAATCCAATGCCCTTGCTCGTCCTTTGTTGATCAATGATTCTCTCAATTCAGGTTTCGTGGCGACCTCGATCATCGCTGTTTCCAGTGCTTCAAGATTACACGCTCTCGCTTCAAGATGGGTCTGTCCGGTAGGAGATTGTGAAGGAACAAATGCGAGATCGGTGCAGGGGATTGCATAGCCGGCCCCTTCTTTAATTAGCTCTGTTTGTGCTGTATTGTCTGCGGCAACTATGGGGCAGCTGCACAACATTGCTTCAAGCAGTGTCCAGCTCAATCCTTCTTGCAGAGATGTATTAATGAGACAGTCGAATGAATTGTAAATTTTGGACATGTCAACAAATCGGGTGTTGTTTGATTTCAAAAAAACGTCTCCAGGAACGCCCCCACAGTCAATTATGTAACCAGGAATGTTAAAAACACCTTGAAGGGTCTCTGTGTGCATATAGAGAATTGAGTTAGGAAGGGCTTTACGTGTGTTGAAAAAAGCTCTGACCATGCGAAGAGGATCTTTTCTCCACTGATTGTTGCCAATGAATCCAAAGATGAAACAATCATCAGCAACCATTGAGAAAATCTTTCTTCGTTCTTCTTTTCGTTCTCTCTTGTCGAGGGGTTTGAATGTATTGACTTCAAATAATTGCGGGCGAAAATACTGAACTTTTGGAATGACGGTCTTTAGCATTTCATAGCCATATTCAGAGTATACGCAGGGCAAATCAACAGGAAGAATGTAAGCAAACCAATCCCGTCTAATCTGACATGTATCATAAGGAAAGATTGAGCACCAAACGAACTTCCTCTCCTTGTGCAACTGAACAATTGTCTTGAGCACCTGATGATATGCCCAGCAATCAAGGCCAACAAACACAACGACATCAATAGGGTTCGTTGCGAGAATCTGACACAAATGCTCACCACAGAATTTTGCTCGTCCTTCAATGCCATCGATCACATCAAAACGGGGTTTTTCATAATGATCAGGTATCATATCGGGCTTTGACCCAGCAAATATCTTTAGATTGTATTTGTTCTGATCAACCAGTGACGCAATTGAATACAAAAAATGCGCATTGCCCGAAAATGCAAAAGGATGTTCGCCACAAAGCAAAACATTAGCTTTTGTCTCTGCCATTATTTTTCTCCTTATTTTAGGTTGCCTCACACAACAGATACTTTGGATTCACCTTCAGTATTTTATCATACAATTGAAACAAATGATTCACCCTTTCTGTTTTCTATATGAAAGACCTTATCAGCATTGGAGGTCAGGGTTGTTAAATGTGAAACCATAATTATTTGGATCTTCAACTTCTCTGAAATTTCTTTGATCATAGCGGAGCATTTTGCCTGAAGATCAACACTGAGAAAACGGAAAGGTTCATCAAGAATGAAGACGTTCCGTGTTTTTTTCAGTGACCAAACCGCTACACGCAAAGCAAACCCTGCAACATCAATCGCCCCTCCTCCTGCTGCTGTAAGAGGATCACACTCTTCACCATTCTTCACGAAAAGAAGGTCACATTCAGTTCGATTCCTTCTTTGAACAAATCTCACGAGGAACTCGTAAGGATCAGGAAAGACTGAAGCAAGAGCCATCGATACTAAATTTGAGATGTGGAATTCTATTTTTTGCTGAGTCTCTTCAGCTACCTTCTGAACGAGTGCTCGCGCCTGCAGGCAATGATCCTGTTCTTGCTGAAAAGAAACCAGTTTTGATTGTTCCTTTAGAAGGTCAGCTTCTTTTGTTCGTTTCGTTGCCCTCAGATCGACAACTGTTTCCTTCATCTTTTTGAGGAGGGAATAATCCATACACAAACTTCTCCTTTTCAGCATCGTGATCATAGCTTCTAAAAGGTGGCTCGTTCACATCGATGTAATGTTCCATTGTAATAATTCCGTTGCTTCTGTCTCTAACTCGGAACCATCTGTTCTCTGGAAGATTGTAAATCAAATCAATTAGGAATCGAACTGATATTTGATACTCTCCCATTGTAATCACGTCAGTTGAGATGTCATATTTAAACCATGGATTAAAATCCCAGATGATTCGAGAAGGAAACATGCAGTAAGCGACAATCTTGAGATACCAAGGCAGTACCCTTCCTTCTTCGATTCTGAACAGTTCTTGAAGAAACCTTAAAACTTTGTACCGTCGTTTACTTTTCATAGTTCTTACCACTCAAATTGTTCTTTAAGAGTCTTATATTTCTCCAAGATCATTTTTTTCATCCCGCCATGCAAAGTCTCTTTTTTAACGAGGAGCTTTTGAGCTTCAGCGATTGTTGAAACATCAAATTCTACTTTAAGCCGTTTCAACTGTTCTTCTTTTCGTCCTTCAAGCTGTGCGACTTTACGCTTGCCTTCAACAATTTGTTTTTGTAGTTCATTCAAATCTTTGATGATGTCATCAGTTTCCATCTTGCATGGCCTCCTTTATGATCGTTTCTACAGATTCATTGACCTTATTTGTTTTGATTGCAGCAAACAGATTTGCTTTGAAATCGAGACCGATCTCGCACCCCTCCATAAGTCCTTCCACATATGCAGAGAGTCTTTCGTCTTTCTCCTTCTCACGTTCAAGCATTGCCATGTCAAATACTTCTTCAGCGGGCTTTATGGGAATGTAAACCTTTTGGTACTTTCGTGTGTCTGTGTCATAGATGACGAACATTGGTTTGTGATTGATCTGATCCTTACGGGTTCTCATTAGGCTGCCGCAATTTACAAGCAGTCGATTTTTGTGCTCAACAATGAATGATTGATGATTGTCACCTGACACGATCAGATCAAACTTTGTTTGTCTCAGGATCGTGTTCGCCCATGTGTACTCAACCTGTTCTTCCCATATCTTTTCCTCAACGATCATTTTGTGAATGAGAAGGATATTAAGGTCTTTTGGGTCTTCAATCTCAGGAATCTCTTCATCATACGAACAACTGTATAAAACCACCTGTTTTGTTAGCATGGTTGATGCTCTGAATTCAACGATCTCCCCTGCAATCAATACATCAAGCGCAGTGTTCCCTTTTGTGCGGTATTTCATATCATGCTGTCCCCACACGGTATAAATGGTACGATGAGCTAAATTGTCAAAACAACGGGACAGAAGGGCGTTTGATTGAATCGGTCCATCAAAAAAATCTCCGGGCTGAAGAAACACCAAATCGGGAGGTCGTGTCGTTTTGGTTTTGTAAGGGTAGTCCCGTATGTATCGCAGTTTTTTCCACAATGACTCCTCATAATTGTCAATGCGGTTTTCTGGATTTGATGATCGTAAATGAATATCAGGTAACAAGGCAAGAATCATAAGCTTTCCTCAATCATTTTAATCGTTGCTTCAGTTATTTTTGACTTGCAAATCGGACACAATTTAACAGAGCGCAATTTGGCAATATAGTTAGTGAATAATACGCCCACTTGCTTTGATTCATACTCAAGGGTTTTGTTGTCGGAGCGAATTTTATTCACCCATCTCGTCAGCTCAACACAATCATTCGCCACTTCGTCCTGCTCCTTGAGCAGATTGAAAAGTTCAACACACAAAGGCTCACATTCAAGCCAATCTGTCTCTACTTTCAAGTCATCCGATGAAACAAGCAAGGAGGAAATGAGACCTGTGAGAATGTCACATTCTTTCTGGCTTTCTCCGAACTTCTTAATCTCAACAAGGAGAGTAGATGTTTGCTCTTCCGCCTCGAAAGGATAAGATATAGTAGCCAGCTCAATCTCAATTTGGTCAAGATGAAAGATGAGGTTTTTTAAGACCTCAGTTTCTTTCCCCAGTTCTTCAGCTTTCTTGACCAGTTCTTCGAGTTCAACCACTTCGTCATAAAGTGCATCAACATGCGCCAGACTTTCAAGTTCTTCCTTTAAGTTCGTTATGGTTGAAGTGGAGGTTCGAATGTCTGATGATACTCGACGAATTCTTGAATCGAGATTCCTGAAGATTGTGTCAATTATGTTCAGCCCAACAAGGTCATTTAACTTCCGTGCGACTTCGCCGGGCGTGTCATTCAAAAAGAAATATGGTTCATGTTGTGATTGGATATTACATTCGCTTAAATTAGCGAGTGTAGAAACTTCTTCTGGAACATCTTGTTTAATCGCCTCAAATATCTCATCACCAATCACATATCTTGACTTTCCTTTCAAACGTTCCTTTCTAAGAGACGTTAATTCAAAAAAATCAATATCAACGGCGATCTTGTCTCGCTCTTGTGAGTACCAATTCTTGATTGCGTCACCCGGAGGACGATTATCAAAAACCCATTGAAGTCCCCTGATAACTGTGCTTTTGCCTGAATCACTCGCTCCGGTAACTACATTGACATTTGGTGAAAACTCAAATTCAGTCTTTTGGTGTGATTGAAAGTTAAAAAGCCGAAGTCGCTGCAACATGTGAGCACCTCTTCTCAGTCAGATATTTTGGGGCAGGGGCTTTTTTGAATCAGTATTTTAGCTTTTTCAATCCATCGAACAGCCTCATCAAAAACAGCGGCATCTGCTCCGTCATAGTAACCTCTAAAGCTTTCTTTGTTGAGGATTGCTTCTGCTTGTTCAACAATTTCAAGTTCTTCTTTCTCCATGATTCCTCCATAATATTAAAAGATCACTCGTTTCCAGACTTTCAAATTGTCCTGTTTGAGAAATGAATTGAACCTATATTGATTTGCAACATTGATGAACCCATCAAGAGATAATTTATCCTCAAGAAGAGTGAAGTTTTTGATGCCTTCAAATGGTAAAGCAACAAGGCGTTTGTTCAATTTAATTTTGTCACACGCCGTTAGTATTGCCATATTTGCCTTACTGCTTAGTGGTAATTCTTTATGAAGATATTTTGTTACTGTTTTCACTCCTACTCCTTCGAGTCCAATGACACCGTCTCCTGGACAACCTGCTATTGCTTTGACCCATATCCATTGATCAGGAGTGAGATTATATTCCTCATGAAAAGAAGCTTCGGTATAAAGGGGCTTTTTAAGATCGATCATCATTGAGACACGAGGGCTGAGAAGCTGAAATAGATCATTGTCAGTGGACACAATAATAAATTTATATCCGTTATCTTTAACTATCTTCGCAATGATGTCATCCGCTTCATACCCTTCAGCGATGAAGTTGTTTCTGAAACCAAGTTTTGGGAGAATCGCCGTTCTCAGTTCATCAAATTGAGCATAAGAAAGTGCATTCAGTTCCTCTTCTTCTTCGGTCAGTTCTTTATGCCGATTTGCTTTGTAAGCAGGACAAATTTCGACTCGTTTTCTACTGTGTGAGTCCCAACAAAAAATGAATTGATTCGTATCAAATCGTTTTGCGATGGAAAGCATTTGACGGAGAAAGCCAAATATAATTCCCACCTTCTTTTCCTCGTAGGAGAGTTCTCCCATCGTATGTTTCATCTTGTGACAGATGGAATTTGCGTCAACAATAATCTGCATAAGAAAGCTCCCTTATTTTCATGTGATCTTTTTGCTTGGCACATTCATCACATGCATAATGAGGCCAACTTGGTTGAATTATTCTTGTTATAAGGCAAGTAGCTGGTGCTTTCTTGCAAAACTCGCACATTCTAATCATTTAATCCTCAATATCGTCAACAGAGTAACGGGGTTTGCGGTCGAGCTTCAGAGCTTCCTCAATTTCAGCCCATGTCTGACCAACAAGTTTATGAAGTTCATCGTCCATACTCTTATTCTCAATAAGATGGATTAAATCTTTCTTGTTCATATCGGGAAATATGTCTCCTCCTGTCAGAATTTTCCCACCCTTCTGCAATGACCAAATCTTCTCGTCAATGAGAAAATCAATGCAGCTTGTAATGTCGTCAATACCATAATCAAAAAAAATAGTGAACCACCCATCACGTCTTTTACCTGTCAATTTGTTTTTCTTCACTCGGAAGCGAATATTGGCGCCAATTTCTCGCTCTTTTGCTTTTTCGTGCCCCACAACAGAAAGCCAAATTTCGTGTGTGCTGTAAAAGCGAAGAGCATTTCCCCCACTGCGTGTCTTTTTATCACCAAATGTCACACCGATGTTGTCACGAGTTTGAGACACAACGATCAATACAGAGTCCGTGGACTCAAGGTTGTCAACAATGTTTCGGAATATTTCACTTCCCCATTTCGCTTTCTCTATCTTGTAGCTGCCACTGATGTCTTTGCCTTTTTCAATGTCGTCCGCTCTTCCTTGTTCTTCAAGAGATGATACTCCATCAAATGAATCGAGTCCGTAGATACAAGGTCTCTCTTCTTTAATGTTCTGTAGGACATTGCGATAGAAGTCTTGAATCGTCGCAGATCGAATGTCCGTCTCAACACGATTATTAGGCAAGCCAAACAGCTTCGCAATGTGCATGAAAAAGGCTGCTTCAGATTCATCATAGATTAAGCGATAGTGTTTAAAATCAGGATGGCGGGCGACTTCAGCAAAGATGGTCCAAAGAACGAACGTCTTTCCTGCCGATGAATCCCCGACAATGTTTATCATGCTGCCAGGAGCAATTCCTCCTTCATAGGAGTCAGAAAAAGCAAGGTTGAGAAGAGTGCTGCCTGTAGGGAGCAATAACCTTTTTTCTGGCGGGAACACTTCTGTTTTTTTTGATGCTTCCTTTACCTCTTCTACAGCCCTGCTTCTCCGTCTCTCCATGATTATCTCCTTCTCCTACGAGGTTCCGGATCTCTCTTTTCCTCCTCTTTTCTGAGTTCTTCCTCCTTTTTAGGCTCCTTCAACTCCCGTTTCTTTGCCCTACAATCCTTCCTCACCTCACAATCGTCGCATTCGTCATAATCGCCGAAATCAACGCCAAACACATAATCAGATGGGCAGACGGGCTCTCCAAGTTCTTCGGGAACATCTCCTTCTTCAGATGTTTGTTCCGGAGGAATTGGTTCTTCTTTCCTTTCTGATTTTTTCTCCTTCTCACCCTTCGCTTTGCCAAAGAAAGCAGTCTCGACTTCTTCAAACGTGGGAATGTGAAGCAATTCATCAAGATTGTAAACGCCCATCACAATCTCGTCAGGTAGGGTTTCTTCACGATCTTCAAATGTAATGGCGACGAATTTTGTATTTGTCGCGCCCGACCCTGTCCGTCTGAAAGATACAACCTTTCCATCGTCGATGTCGGTGTAATAGATGTATCCTCCACCTTTCTTCAGTTTCGCCTGTTCGATGACATTTGATTCAAAAAGCCAATGTGACACGTCCCAAATTTGAACGCCTTTTGCTTCTTCTTTTGGGTTGTCATGGCACCAGATGTTGTAGATGCCTCTGCGTGTGGGGTTGAGAGCTTTGACAATATCATCATCCTCCTCACGCTTGATAAGTTCCGCTTGGTAATTACAAATGGAACAAGGCTTTGCGAATGTCTTGTTCATACAGATATAACTGTCCTCATTGATACCCACCTTGTTGTGAACCCAAACATCGAGAATATAGGTCAGCTTTCCTTCCTTCACATTGGGGTTGTTTGATCCTGCGACAAAAGGAATGAAATCAAGGGAATGTTCCCCTTCCCCACATTTGAACTTTTTGTCAGCAGGGAACTTGTCGTTAAAAATTGTTTTGAATCTTCCTGAATCATCTTTCTTCTTATATGATTCATCTTGCCGTTTCCGCATTTCTTCCTTAGCCAACTTGCGTCTTGTCTTTGCGTCCATTTTCTCCTCCTTTTTTTTCAAATTCACGTTTTGATTCAAACCACGATCTGAAGATCGCAGATGAACCTATGCGAAACAACACATAAACTAAAAAAGGGGTCAAAATAACGAAGATTATAGTCAAAATGGTGTTATTCATGACCTCTCCTCTTTCTTGCCCTTGGACTTTCCTCTAAATGCTCTTCTTGCGCTCTCCTTCCTTCTTCAGAAATTTTCTCTTTATAATTTGGGTCGGATCTTGACCGGGCCGCGAAATAGTTCCCCTTATAAAGGTCTGTCAAAACACCAAGAGCGAATTTGCGATGCTCAAGAGTCTCTTTTGAAATTGCCATGATATTCACATCGTTCTGAGCTTTGAGGAATTCTTCTGTGGCACTTCGTACCTCATCACTGAGAATGATCTGATTAGATACCCATGCTTCTGTTGGCGACTTGTTTTCATTAAACCAGCCATATTCTTTTGGGCTTGCACGAATCTTTTCGTCAACTTCTGCTTTCATTACAGAAAGATGTTCCTTTAACTGATCGCGTTCCTGCACTGCATCTGCCCACTTCCTCGACCACTCCTCATAGAGCTCCGGCTGGTCAATAGCGTTTTTGTCGAGATGATTGAGGTCCAATTTGATGTCATCTTTGAAAGCCATACTTTATCCTTTCTTTCTCTCATTATACACTCTTTTTAAAATTACTGACAGGCGAGATATAACATATTCACAATTCCCGCACGTCCTGTTGAATAGGTTGACTCAGAAAAGATGTCTATCAGTTCCGACAGCCTCTCGTCTTTATCCTTATTAAGCAACACCGTTCCCATGTATCCCAATATCGCATAGCGAAGTTTTTCAGGCTCAGTGTTTGCAAGAACTTCCTTCACTTTTCCTTTCATCTCCCCCCACCGTTCATGAGCAAGGAGTGATCGACAGATGTTAATTACTTCCGCTTCGCCGATTGTCACAACTGAAACAGCTTCGAGGGCTTTCTTTTCATCTTCAATATCAATGATGGAATCGAGAATTACAAGGGCTTGACGAGGGCACCCTTCACTGACTCGGATGATTTCTTTGATGATGGATTCAGGATAGTCTTTGATTTTCTCTTCCTTGAGAACCCATGCAATCAGTTTTTTCATCTGAGCTTCCGTGAGCAATGAGGTTTGAAATGTAGTACAACGAGTCCGAATCGTCTTCAGAAGTTTCTCAGGCTCGGTCGTGCAGAGGATGAAGTAGACGTGCTTTGGAGTATCTTCCAATAATTTCAAGGAGGCATTCATCGCTTGGGAAGTCCATTGGTGTACTTCGTCACAGATGTAGACACGTACTTTCCCAACAAGTGCAGCATAATGAACGCCTTCGGAAATATCTCTGATTGTGTCGATACCACGAGTATTGGCACTGTTATACTCATGCAAATCTTCTGGAGAACAATTGAGCATGTTTGCGATAATTCTACCCAAAGTCGTTTTGCCACTTCCCGGAGGACCTGAAAATAGAAAAGCATGGGGCTTGTCTTCACGATCAAAGATTGATTGAAGGCTGATTTTAATTGACTCGTTGCCAATCAGTTCTGATAAATTTTTAGGTCTGTATTGCAGATGGAGGGGCATGTTATCTTTCCTTTCTGAATATGAATCTATCTCTTACATTTGCATAGAAGTATTTGCCATGTGATTCAGCCTCAAGAAACTCAGTGAAAATGTGCTCAGGAACATCTTGATAAACATAAATGCTCCCATTTAAAAATTCAACTGCTAACTCATTTGTATCTTCATTATACAATATATCTGCGATATTTGAACTGGTGACTTTCATAAGTTTGGGGCAAGGAGACCGCTTGCTTTAGCTGGCAGAGGAATTGCCTCTTCCTTCTTTAAAATAGTTCTTGACATTTTCAAATATATGACTATAATAGCACTATGAAATTAACATTGCAAATAAAACTTCTGCCTTCTGACGAACAAGCACGTTCTCTTGTTGAGACCATTAAAGAATGTAATCGCACCTGTAATGAGATTTCCGAAGTTGCTTGGGTTAATAAGGTTTTTAACCAATTTAAACTCCACCATCTTACCTACCGTCAAATTAAGGACTCTTCTAAGCTTTCTGCCCAAGCTCTTGTAAGGTGTATCAGTAAAGTTGCCAATGCTTACAAAAAAGATAAAAAAACGAAGCGGTCCTTTAAGCCTCTCGGAGCTATTACTTATGATGCCCGCATTCTTTCTTACAAAAAAGACAACGCCGTTTCTATCTGGTCTATTGATGGTAGGTTGAAAATACCCTTTGTTTGCCATAATCCCAAATACTTGCCGTACATTAAAGGAGAAGCAGACCTTGTAACTAAGAAAGGCAAGTTTTTTCTTTTCCAGACTGTTGAAATTCCTGAAGAAGCGATGAAAGATGTTGAAGAGTTCATAGGTGTGGACTTTGGAATTACTGATGTTGCTACATTGTCCGATGGTACAAATTTTGGTTCTGAAAGTCTCAATAAGGTTCGAGATAAATATTTTAAAGTGCGTCACAGTGTTCAAAGCAAAGGCACGCCCGGAAGCGAAAAACTTCTGAAACGGCTTAAAGGCAGAGAACAACGACACGCTACTATTACCAATCACACTATCAGCAAAACAATCGTTGAAAAAGCAAGGATTCTCAATAAGGGAATTGCTATCGAAGATTTGACCCATATCAGGGAAAGGACCACTGTAAGAAAAGCCCAAAGAAGAAAACACCACTCTTGGGCTTTCTTTCAACTTCGTTCTTTTCTTGAATACAAGGCTAAACTTGCTGGCGTTCCTCTTAAAGTGGTTAATCCTCGCTATACGAGCAAGATTTGTAATGTGTGTAGGCATCTTGGTAATAGAAATGGCAAGCACTTTAGTTGTCCAAATTGTGGTAATGTTGCTGACGCCGATACAAATGCGGCAAAGAATATTGCACAGTTGGGCCTGCTTTGTAAACCAGGCCGAAAAGATGTGAGTATGCTGGACTTGTGTTCTCATATTCCCCTTAAAGCTGTCTGTCTTTAGCTGACAGTAGTTTACTTTTTCGCTCCTTTCTTATATGTGCTTATATGTAAAGGAAGAACAGGGTATTCTTTCATATCACCTTTGAACCATTCTGACCATGTTTTTGCCCAATCAAGTCTGTAATCATCAGCTTCACAGAGACAAAAGAAACCCTCTTTGTCTGCATACTCAGGTGGAGCTTCTATTTTTCCGCACTGAAAAATAGGGCAATAATGGCACAATCCGCCTTGATGAAACAATTCTTTTTGTCCTGGGCATTTGCCAGGGCATGAGTCAGGCACTTCATATTTCTTTGCGATGATCATAAGTCCTCCATCTCACACCAGTTGCCATCTACTTTAGATTCACTAAATTCAATTTCGAGAGGAACGGTTACCCACTTCCAATCCTTTCTGATCTGTGTTGATACAATATAATTTGACAATTCCATGATTTCTTTTTTCTCAGAAGGCTTGCAGTCGAAAATTAAGTTATCGTGAATCTGACCCATGATTTTTGTGTATAAACGTCTGTCTAAAAGCTCATTGTGAATGTTGATCAGAGAATAAAGCAAACAGTGAAAAGCAGGGCCTTGAATAGGCAGATTGAGAATCTGATTTCTCGTCATGTAGCCCGAACATCTGAATCCACTCAAAAGTTCAATATAGCCATGCTTTTCATAAAAAGCCCACGTCTTCTCTTGCCATCTTTTGAATACATGATACTTCTTCCAAAACCTCGTTTCAATCTGTCTTACATGCTCCTCAAACTCTTCATAGCTTGTGATGCCTACATTAGATAAATGATCGAGTATGTGGACATCATTCGTCGTCTTCAGATCATCATCCGAATTAAATATTTCCCAAAGACCCTCCGCACAACTCACATGATATGACCCATAAAACTGAGCAAATGTAAAACTGTTTTTCGCGTGGAATCGCAGGTCCTTTGTGACCTGTTTTTCTTTGAGCCTGAGCAATTCCATGCAAAGATCACGATGCATATCAGATGTTGGGTCATTTATATAGGCCCTGAGAACAGGATCCTTTGATACGATTGCAGCTATTCTAACTTCAGCTCCTGAAAAGTCGAAGTCGAGAATGATATTGCCAGGGGAAGGGTGAATGCCTGATCTCGTCAATCTTTTTGCTTCTTTGTTTCTCACAGGAATGTTTTGCCAATTGGGACGGGAACTGCTGCTCCTGTATGAAATTGCCTTGTGAAGATCGAAGAAAGGTCTGAGTTTGTCATCATCATCAATTTCACGTAGAAACTGACCAATGTAAGTGCCTTTCACCTTGTCAAGTCTACTGAAATTCATCAACTTCTTTGCAAATGGGGATTTCAATCCTTTCAGCACACTCGCATCGACAGAAAACTTTCCACCATCAGTTTCTTTTCCGGGGGGGAGCTTGAGGACTTTGAAGAACAAATCACGCAAATCGTAGTCTGAAGTCAATGATAATTCATGTCCCATTTGTTGCCTAAACAACAAAGCTTCATCGGAAGATAGAAGGTCTTTTATAATATTGACCATTGTATCTTCAATCTCTTTATCCACACCTTCATAAAATTTTCTATCAGCGCAAATGCCATTCATTTGAATGTCAGCAAAAGCAATAAGACCATCGAGGAAAAAATCATTTACTTCTCTCAGCTTCGGAGTCATTTCTTCTTTTTGTTCAAGGTACAACTTGCGCTCAAGCAATGAGTCAATGCCACCATAGAGCAAGAGGTCATCGAGCGGGGCATCAAAGATTTTATTGAAATCAGAACCTTTTTTTGAGCGAAGGAAAGGTCTTACTTTCTTATCATAATCGTCAATGCCCCATCGTATGAATGCTTGAAACTTCAAGCCTGAGAATGACTTTCTATTGTCGAGAATGTGGGCAGCGTTCATTGAGCACCATGTCCAATTTCTCACTTTTGTTTTTGCCCTACATTGCGACCAAACATCTTCAAACTTTAAGGAATGAGCAGTTTTACCACAATCAAGTTGTAGCACTTGTGCCCAGAGTTCCATGATCTGTCTTTGTTGTTCAAGAGTAAAACAAGGATGTTCTGTTGGAAATGAGTAGGCAACATTGTCAGAATCACAATATGATATAGACGCTATCCTATGTCCTTTGTTAAATGGTTTTAGTCCTGTTGTTTCATAATCAAATGTAAAAAACTCAGGGGGATTTGCAATAATATCTTTTAGAAATTGGACAATCTCATTAAAGTCCTTGATAATTTCAATCTTGTCATAAGGATTGAAGAAGACGGGTGGATCTTTTTTCAAACATGAAATTGCAAAGTCGAGGTCTCTTTCATATTGGGAGATTGTTAAATTGTCATGTTCATTTCGCATGGCATAACTTGGGTGAAACAAAGGAATCACCCATGCTTTTGAATAAGGATCAGGGATGCAAAGAGCACGCCATCGTGAAGGGGTCAGATCGGTTCCTTCTTCATCAGAGAAACGGTCCATGTAATATGATTCAATTGCAGCTTTTCCCATCAACCAGATGAAGTCGGGCTTCATTTCTCTTATGTAGTCAAGGTGATGCTGACGACAAAACTTCAGCTCATTTCTTTTTGGGGGACGATTTGATTCTCTTCCTTTTTTCACAATAAATGGACGACACCGCAAAGAATTGTCTTTATAGAAATCACGATCAAGATCAAGTCCTCTCTCGGTAAGTTTATCTCGAAGAAAATCACCCACATCGCCTACAAACTGCGTGTTTTTTTCGTCCTCGACTCTCCCAGGCGCTTCTCCTAAAAGAAAAATTTTAAGCTCGCCTTGTCCTGTAGGCTTCATCTTTGGACTCTTTACGAGTCTGAATAGCCCACACTTCAAGCAGTCGCTATCCTGCGACCCACTAACTCTCATAGAAGTAGGCTCTTCGTCTGAAGTGAAGAATGGCTTTACTGT
>Ga0180008_1000634_pt1 | contig 27136 bp, 31 predicted proteins | sample MM_PW_MetaG_FD_121121 | JGI IMG/M metagenome (GOLD analysis project Ga0180008, IMG submission 121121) | Groundwater microbial communities from the Aspo Hard Rock Laboratory (HRL) deep subsurface site, Sweden - MM_PW_MetaG | ecosystem: Environmental > Aquatic > Deep subsurface > Groundwater... | reverse complement strand
AGCCTGAGTAACCCGAATATCCCGGATACCCTGAGTAACCCGAATATCCCGGATAGCCTGAGTAACCCGAATATCCCGGATAGCCTGAGTAACCCGAATATCCCGGATAGCCTGAGTAACCCGACCGTCCACTGCGCCCGCTGTACCCGCTGAAGTTGCTCGGCAACTCCGCCTTGACGACTTTGTGGGCGTGCTTCACAGCATCAATCATCACGTCGGCCACGTAATCATTATGCCCCGGCCCGCCGACGGTCGGCTCGGTCGGCGCAACCGTCAGCCCGACGACGGCAGTGCTGATATGCCCAAGGACATTATCGCCCTGCGCCCCGCCACCTACGCCGGCTGGCACCGCGCCTCCCCGCTGTGTCCAGATACCGTCTCCACGGATGTTATCAACCCCGGTCAGGGACTCCGCCGCGGGCAGTGCATTATCCACCGCCGCAGGCAACTGGATATTGATCAGGTTCAGTATCTCGCTGAACAGCGCGGCAGCGGCGGGGTCCGCTATGTTCGTCAAGTCCCAATCGAGGCACATGCCCGCGTCGGCGAACGCTTTGATGACGGAGTCTGAGACGGCGTAGGTTGGCATGCTACACCTTGCTCCTCTCCTGCGTGCCGCGCGGTCCTTCGGTGCGCTGACGCATGCGGAAGACGATCCCGCGCTCGCGGAATACCACGGGGTCGCAGCAGGTGATGCGGTACTCGAACTCTCTGCCTTGCCCGACGGCGCGGATGTCGCTGCCGACCTGAATTGACTGCGAACCGTCCACGTCTGCGAGGTCGCGGTAATGCGGCCCGTCAGCTTGATAGCTGTCGTAACTGTTGATGCGCGTGTTCACGACGAGGCAGAGGTCGGGCGCAACCTCGTCTGGTTTGGTGTATGCGTGTGTCGTGCCCAGTGTAGTGAATCGGCGCACCGAGCCTTGTGCGATGGGGCCGTAGTCGCCGCCAGCGCTCACGGGGATGGCGATGGCGTAGTAGGACGTGACGGGTAGCAACGTGCCCGAGGCGATGGCCGCTGTGGTCGAGGTGCTGGTGATAGCCGCAGCGCCCGACGTTGAGGGGACGATGATGAGGATGACGGATGCCCTGTTGGGGTCCGTGGGTAGAGTGAGGGTGAACGAGGCACCCGTACCCCCCGCCGCGAGTGACGGTGAACTGAGCGTGACGGGGAGCGTGGGCGCGCCGGACACGACGCCAGTGACGTGGCGGAACGGATGGTTTTCCGTAACCACTCCGAGGCCCGTTGTGGCAGTGATCCGCAGAACGTACTTCTGGTTGGCCACATACAGCGCGTCCGTGGTCGCGGCGTAATAATCCCCGTCGCCGTCCACGGTGTAGCCGATGTCCGCTTCCATCACTGCCCCCAGCGTGTCGAGGACCGTCACGTCAGACGGCGCGACGATGGTAAGGACCAGGGGCGAGCCGGCGTACTGGCGGGTCGGTTGGAAGAAAATGCGCATGGTCTGCCCTCACGGGACGATGATCTGGACATCGGCGGGCCGCGCCACGGGGAATGCAGTCAGGGCGGCGGTCACTGCGGCCTGCACCTGTGCGGCGGTCGGGCGCGATGTGACAGTGCCGTCGAGGTTGGTCCCTACGATGTAACCCGCCCGCCCCGCCACGTAGGCGCCGGGCAGGGCGATGTTCCACACGGCGGCAGTCACGGCGGCGGCATTGAGCGTGCTGAGGCCGGCGGCGGTGATAGCGTCCGAGCACTCAGATTGCACTTCCGCGTCCCACGCCGCGTTCCACGGGATGGCCGTCAGCCCCGTGCCCGTCGTGTTGAATCCGGTCAGGGTGGTCACGGTAGCGCACAGCGTCACATTCGCCAGCGTCCCCGCCGGGGCGAGACGGCTGCTGATCGTCGCGTCGAGGTTGGTTTCGGCCAGGAGGCCGTAGCTACCCGCCGAGCCGTAGGTGGCCGTGGCCGCGTTCCACACCGCATCGGCGATCACCGCGTCGCTCGTCGCGTCGGCCAGGGCAACCGCCGTGAGATTCACGCCCGTGCCGAAGGCCGTGTATACATCTGCGGCGGAGTGAACCGAGAACCCCGTGGCCTTGAAGGCGGAGTAGTCGGCCAGCGTCAGGCTCGCCGCGGCCCCTCCATGGGCCTGGTTGCCGAGTTGCACGACGGGCACGCCCGCGACGGTCGGAGCAGGTGCCGCCGTGCCGAGCCACTGGATCACATCCGTTTCGAGGTTGTCGGTGCCGGCGACGATGCTGTCGTGGGGTTTCGCCCCGATCACGGTGTTGCGGGCGAAGCAGTCGAGGTAGCCGGCCACCGTGCCCTTGACGAAGAGGCTCCCAGCCGTGGCGGTATCGGTGGCGTCAAGGGTGACGGCGTAGTAGCCGCCACCGACGCTCACGGGCGTGACGGTCGAGCTTCGCGCGGCCAGTGTGGCGCCGGCCTTCGAGATCGTGACTGTGACGGTCAAGGCGGTGGAACTCGTGTAGCCCGTCGCCGTGGTGACGAAGCGGCCGAGCACGACCTTCTGGCCCGCCGTGTCCTTCTTGAGGATGTCCCCGCGCGCCACAGCCACGGTGAGCAGTGTCATGGCGACGGCCATCGCGAGGCTCAGGAGCAGCAGGGCTTTCGTCTCGCCGCTCAGGCGGCGCCATCGGGTTCGCAGGTGCAGCATCTACATGCTCCCTTGCTGGCGATAGTGGTGAAGCAACACGGGCAGAGGCACGCCCCCCGCCGTGTAGACGATGGTGAGCTTGGGGCGCTCGGCGGCGGTGGCGTATTCGCTGCTGCGGTAGAATTGGTACGTGGTCGCCCCGGCACAGAGGAGCACGATCCCATAGGTATCCGTGGCCGTGGCGTCGAGCCACGCTTGCGCCAGCGCGATGAAGCCCGCCTGGCCAGAGCCAAGCGTCTTCGCGCCCGTTCCTGTCTGGGCGGCTTCGGCAAACGCCGCCGTGGCCCTTCTATCCGCATCATCACCGCCAACAGGGCCATCGGCTATGTTCTCGGCGTCGGTATCGCTGGTATGCATGGCGCCGGCTGCGCCCCACTCTTTGCCTCCGCTCTTATCCCATTGGTTCCACGACGAGTCGGTCTCCTCCCAGGGCTTGAGGGCGCGATAGGCCGAGATCGTGGATGTCCCCGAAGAGGTGTAGCAGACCAGCGTGAGAGAGGCGTCGGTTACGGTGACGGCGCCGAGATCGGGCAGATTGAACGAGAGTAAGGCGTTGTATTGCTGCGTTGTGCCGGGGGCACGGGTTGCAAGATATGTCTCGTTACCGTAGTTTGCATCTTTGCTGCCTTCGTACAGGCTGTTGTCGATGCAGCCGGAGTAGCCGCTCACGCCCTCCTGGTAGGAGACCGTGTCGTTGAACACGATGGCGGCGGTTCCGTCAAGGGCAGCACTCGGGATCGCTTCGACGAGGCTCTTGCCCACCTTCGAGCGGATGCGGCGCTTGGCCCAGCCTGGATGCTCGTGGTCCTGCCAGTTCACGCGGGCGGCACGGACACTTTGCTTGACCCGTCCGCCCTTGAGGTAGCGAATGCTCTCCGTGCCATCGCTGTCATCGGGCTTGTCGCACGTCCATCCTTCGCCTAGGCCCGACTCGTCCCAATCCTGCACAGGCCCGAAAGCCACGGCTCCGCCGGGGAGGAATCCCTTGAGCGCGGCGAACGCCGATTGCGGAATCGTCAACCGCGTCACCAGGGAGTCCGCGACGTAGACCACCTCGTAGGTGTAGCCCGTGGGATGCGTCCATGCGACGCGGTTGCCGTCCACGACGCGCGCCCAGGCCGAAAGGTCAACGGGCCAGATTTTGCTCGTGTTGCCCGCAGCCATGACCGCCGCGATGCCCGTGATCCGCTGCACGATCGCCCCGTCGAGGTGCTCCATCCGGATCGTGCCATCGGCCCGCACGCGGGCGCGGTGGACGCCCTCGACGGCCTCGGCTACGTAGCCATTGGCTCCCGCGGCGAATCGTTCGCGGGTCCGTGCCCACTTCCCCTGGACATCGCGGTAGTACAGAGGTGCTGAGTAGATCGTCATTCGGTGCTGGGTGCCGACACTCTGCCGCTCGGCGAAGTGCGAGACCGGCACGGCTTCGACGCCGTCGAAGCGATCTGCGCCCGCGGCACTGCCCGCCACGAGGGCGAGCAGCCCGAGCACGGTCAGCAATCGCTTCATCACGGTCTCCTTTGGAGCGGTTGAGGAGCGGGCGGTCATGCGTCAATCCTATCCTTCTTGTCGGCAAGCCAGGGCAGCACAAAGCACATCAGCGCGAAGCCGAGCGGCCAGTAGAGGATGTCGGCAAGCCGCCTCATTTCTCTTTGTCCTTGTCAGGTTTGTTGAGGATCGGGCACGTCGCCGCGGAAATCTTGCCGAGCGTGAACGCCTCCCTACCTGCCACGATCAGCGCCGCCTGAAATGCGGGAATGTCGTTGGCAGCGAGGGCAGCGTCCGCCTCGATGATCGCGATCTTGAAGATGCCGTAGGACACCTCGGCCTCGGCCAGTTGCTCCGCCGTCACGCCCGGATACTCGAACGGGTTGTGCGCCTGGATGCTGTAGTAGCCGAACGTGCCGGCCACCTTGGCGATGCCGAGCGCCGTGGCGTTGGCGTTGACTGGCGAGCCGCAGCCGGCGCCAGCCCCTACCAGGATGGCCATGAGCAGGACGATGAACGCGGTGCTGTAACAGCTTCGCATGGTCAGTTCTCCTTCATTCGACCTTCTTGATGCCTGCCCGCAGGAATAGCACGAGCAGACATTCGAGGATGGCGTGGCAGCCCTCTTGGGGCGTCACGGAACCCTCGACCATCGCCACGACGGCGGCCACGATGCCGCCGACGCAGGTCACGTAGGTCTTCTTGCCTTTGAGCCAGTCCAACATGTCACGTCTCCTCTTCAGGTTCGTCGGTGAAGATAGGCCCGCCGGGAACGTGCTCCTCGCCGCCACGCAGTTGCGCCTCAGACACCAGCGGCTCTACGGGGACGATGCGCAGAATCGTTTCCAGCAGCGTGACAATTACCATCACCTGAGCCAGGCCGAGCAGCGGAGCGACACGCTTGATCAGCCCGAGCATGTCGTTGATCTGGTCAATCGTCTCCTTCGGCGCACACATGCTCATCGCTTCGCCCTCACTGCATCTGCCACCTTCTGCGGCAGGTCGTCGAGCTTCTCGAAGATCACCTTCTGGCCGTCCTTGAGGGTAGTGATCGCCTCCGTGTGGACGGCCAGCATGGACACGTGCTCAGGGATGGGACACTTCGCACCGTTGCCATTCTTGCCCCGCCCGTACCGCAGGCACACGAAGGCCGTCACGACGGCGGTGGCCCCCACCGGCCCCAGGATGGTCAAGGCTTCTACCGTTGCGCTCATTCCCCGTCCCCTTCATGTGTCGGCTTAGGGCGCATCACTGTGACCGCGCCCATAGCAATTCCGAAGTAGCCCTTGCGCTCCATCTCACGCACAAAAGCACCCTGCGCGTCCTCGTGCGACCTCGGCACGACAACCAGCGTGTTGGCCCCCATTAGCGGCTTGATCAACTCAAGGCGCTTGAACGTCTTGCGCGGCCCGTCGTCGGCAAAGACGAACACTGCGCCCGCTATGAACGGCATCCACCCCTCTTGAACACCTTCCGCAGGCGCGACCATTTCGCGTATGGCCTCGTGCCACGGCGGGTGGAAGCAGCGCATGTTCAGACGCTTCGCGCGCCGCCTCATTCGGTCCGCGCGCCGAACCGTCTCGCCGGCGTACCACGACTTCCCCGTCGTCGTGTAGAAGACGATCATCGCTCGCTCTTTGCGCCCCGTGGACGCCCGCTCTGGGGGTGCTGGCAGGCCGCGCGCTATCGCCTCGACCTCTCGGTGCGAGTTGTTTCCCAAGACGATGGCCTTTGGAGGCGAAAGTGCCATCGCAATCTCGCTCAGTATCCGCCAGTGCGCCCGCTCTCGCCTCTGTCCAGTCGCGTACCAGTTGTCGGCCTTCATAGATGATCCTACAGAGCCGATGTCAGACCCTCTGCGGTGAGCACTTGCCGGAAGATAGCCACGGAGCGCATCTGCTCTCTCCGCCAATGAGGGTAGCGCATGATGCCCCTGTGCGGGTGGTTGTGCTCGACGGCGCACCGCCCGCTCATTACGACCCGCGTCTTGAATCCGCGCGCCCGCGCTTGAATGCAAAACAGAGAGTCAAAACGATACATGAACATCGCCGGATTCCAGCCAGGAATCGACGCGACGGCATCGAGAGAGTACATGTTGCACATGCCCGGAAGTTCGGGGATAGTCCCCGTGCCGTCAATCTTGTACCGTGGCCCCATCTGCTCGGTCGCTAGTTTCCACCCAACAATACCCGTGTCGGGACAGTCGGCGAACACCTTGAGCATCTGCGGCACAGGATCGGCCACCCACTCCACGTCCTGATCCTGAATGATGAAGTGCTGAATGCCTAGTGCCGCGAACGTCTCAGCTAGTCTATTGCGTGCGTTGGAACAGCCGACGTTGTAGGGCGATCTCTCGTAGTGAACCGACGGGAACGAGTCGGTGACGAGCTGGCCTACCTCGAAGTTCTCTGAATTGTCAAACACGGCGACGTGATACTTCTCGCCGCCGTGGGCCATGATGCTGGCCAGCGCCCGCTTCACGTCGTCCAGCCCGTAGTAGGCGATGATGCCGACGCCCACTTGGTCCGACTTGACGCCAGAGATACGAGACGGCCTGAACGCCCCAGCGCTCACGGGCTGGCGCTCCGCAGCAATTCTGGCCTTGGCAGCCGCAGACAACGCCCTCGTTGCTTGCATCGTTCCGCCGCTCGGATTCGTCCGCTCCGCAGGCGACGACCAGCCTCGCACGCCCATGCTCCCCGGTGGATTGATCGCGTCCAGTTCTGCGGTATAATTCAGCGGATGCCCCACTGGGCGCTCCTCTCGTTTCTTGCGTATGCGTTCGAGCCTGGTTCCGCCCACCTGGGCGACTCCTCGCTTGCATCACCTACCCATCAGCGCACCCCGAGGCTTTGGCTGGCCGCGTCAATCGTCTCTGCCCACTTCTGCGCGAACAGGTCAAGGCCATACCACTGTTCGGCGAAGAGGCGAGGATGCCGCCCCGCGCGCGATTCCCACGCCGTTCGCAGATCGGTCACAACGCCGATGCTGTTGCGCGCCCCCCACGGCATCACGAGCGTTCCCATGTCCGAGCACGGCTGCCACGACACGCCAACGTCCGTACTCACGACCGCCAACCCCGTAGCTATCGCCTCTTGCACTACCGTAGGCAACCCCTCGGCTGCGCTCAGGCATAGCCACATGTCGGATTCACGCATTGCGTCCGGCACTTGATCGGGCGGCACGTTGAGTCGGCGGAACTCGAATGCGTCGCCGCAGGCGGTGGCAAGAGCATCAATCACGTCCCTGCCCTTGTTGGGGTCGGCGCAGTGATGCAGAACAACTGGCCGCGCCGCGTCGCGTCTACGCTGTCGTTCGCCCGGCTTGAACTTGCTCAAGTCAACCGCGCCGTAGATGATGCGGTTCGCGTGCCTGCCATAGTGCTTGTGGCAGTAAAAGGCCGCCCACTCGGAGCAGCCCACCCAGAAGGTTCGCCTCCGCGCTGCGGACGCGCGCTGCACAGCAATCATATCTCCGCACGCCCAGCCTGGTACGCGCGCCTTGTGTTCGCCCGCGCACCCGTGCTGCACACCGATGACGGCGTATTTGGCTGGGATGGCCGCGACGTGCTGGTTGTCGGCAACAATCAGATCGCGGTCAGCCACGCCGCTCAATCCGTCTAGGGCTGTCCACTTGACTGCGACGCCACGCTGGGCGAGCGATGCCATCAGGCGTTCCCAGTACTGTCCCACCCCAGTCGGAAGACCGCGAGCGAGGGGCGTAGTGATCCAAATCATTGTGCGCCCTCAGTTGCCGTACCCGATGATTCGCCACAGGTCGTTCCACGCCGATTCGCCGTGAACCGACTCGATGTACTCCCTGCCCATTACAGACTCGCTGGCGATGTCCTTGCCTCGCCACTGATCCACCTTGTCAACGATAGAGGCGGGTTCCACGATGTAATGGTGCCACGGCACACCAGCGGGGCTTATCATGTCGGAATTGGCGACGGCAAGCAGGAACTCGCTGGCTCGGGGGCCATAGCACTCCTGAATGAACTCGCGCATCGGCAACCCGTTGGTGGTCAGCACGGCGCACCCAGACGCCATCGCCTCAAGCACGGTCAACCCAAGCCCCTCGTGCCTACTCGGTCTGACCATTACATCCGCGTTGGCATAGACATCGGCAGGCGTGGCGCATGGTGCAATCATTCGCGTGCCCCGTGGCAGCGCTATCTGCTTCTGCGAGCACACATCGACCAGCCCTGGGCGCATGGCAAGGGCGTCGAATATCTCGCCAGACCCAGACCGCGCGTTGATGCCCCCGTACCCGTTGACAAACAGGAAGCGGTTGGCCCGCTGGCGTTGCGTGAACGGCAGAGATTCGATGTCGAGTGGAATGGGCGTATAGACCGCGCGAGATCGGCACCCCAGCTTCACGAGGTGGTCGTATCCTGCGCGGGCATGCGAGATGAGCACGTCGGCGCTCTTTCCCCATTCCCGCGTCGGGTGAAACCACTCAGGCATTACGATCAGCACCGTGCGAATGCCGCGAGCCTTGGCGTGAGCAAAGAAGGCAGCGGGCCAGCACCGTTCCACGCACACCACCACATCCAATCCGTCCAAGAAACCGTCCACCACTGGTGCCGAGGGCCAGTCCCTCTTGACGCTGTACCGCCACGACGCCACGGTGCCAGGGTCGTCGCCCCATCCCACCGACGGTTCGTAGACGTGCAGGAACTTGTCAAACGGAAGACAGCGGAGCATGGCCTTCGTCATCTGTCCGATGCCAGTGTCTACGGCGTATCCGCACAGTCCGGCGTTCATTCTGCGCGGCCTCTAACGACGGCGTAGGACATTCCCTCGACATGGCAATCAACGACGCTCAGGCCAAGGTTGCGAAGGTCTGTTGCGAGCGATTCTTTCGAGTAAGCCGATTTATGAACCCAATACCAGTCAGGCTCGTAGCGCGTCGGGGCGAATAGGCGCTCGTTGAACCAATCTACAAACGCAAGCGGCCCCGCCGTCCTCAGTATGTACCTGGCCCGATCAGAGAGGCGTTGCGCGTTATGGTATGTCGCGGCGCCGTCGGGCACCACCCACCCCTCCGGCGTAATTCCGCTTGTCCACGCGAATGCGTAGCGGCGCCAAGCGTCCACGTCGATCTCACCTTCGGCCAGTCTGCGCGTGAGATCGTGAACGTCGGGCACAGTAAGGTTGATCTGTCCGCATGGCGCGAGTAGCGCCACCCACGATGCGAGAACCGTTTTTGCCTCTGGGACAGCCACGTGTTCAAGGACATGGTGAGCGCTCAGCTCGACCACGGTACGCGGCTTTACCTTCGGATACCGCACGTCCCAGCGCTCGTCGGCTCGGACTCGTGGGTCCAAGTCCACGTTGATGCAACCCTTGGAATATGACGCACCGCAGCCAAGGTTGTAACGGAGGAGGGCACACACTTGGAACGCTCCAATTCAAGCCAACAGATTAGATGGTTACCACCACGCCAGACGGTTCGCCATCTGGGGCGATGAGCCTCCATGCCCCCGGAAGGTGGGCAGCGGGGCCGCGTGCCTGCCTTCGATAGACCGCCGCTGGCTCCGCACCAAGTGCTCCTCGAACGAAAAAGGCGTTCGTGCCCGTCTTGTCGCAATACACCAGTCCCATCCCTCGCGCCCTCGCCAATCTCACCAAGCCGTCCAGCGTGCAGCCGAAGTAGTCCGTGCCACTAATCCACTTGAACGCGGGCGAGTAATCAACGGTCTCGGCTGCCGTGGCGCCCTCAAAGTAACCGTTGTATTCGCAGATGACGATGGCGGCGCGGCGGCGTAGCGCCCGCCATAGCCAGTAATCCATGCCGTCAACGTCTATGGCCAGAACGCCGATGTCCTGTGGCACGCCAGCCGCGTCGAACTCGGCCTCGATGTTCTCTGCGGTCAGCGCCGCTCTACAAACGCCAGCCCCTCCATACTCCGCGTCGAACCAGAAGTAATCCCAGTCGAGGTCGTCGCGTAGGACGCGCGTACAGCACGTCGTTCCCGCGCCCACACCAAACTCGACCGCCACATGAAGGATGTCCGGCACCGACGCCACGAGCGCGAGAGTAACGCCGTCCTCACCATTCTGTGAGTACTTGCGTCCTTCACATAGTCCAAGCACTTGGGGCGTCGGCACATGGATTACAGCTTCGCACATTCTCGAATCCATTTCGTGTACGCCGCGTAGACGACAGGCGCGGCAAACTGACGCGCCCGCTCGATACAGAGCGGTCTCAACTCCGCGCGCTTGGCGTGAAGTTCTAGCACGGCGTCCGCAATCTCCAGTGGGTCCAGCAACGCAAGGGTAGGACTCGTCATGGGGGCGCGGAACGATAGCTTCTTACCGCAGTCTCCAACGAACTCAGGCATGCCGCCAACGTCGCCATGAATCACTGGCAGACCAGAGGCCAACGCCTCCACGCAGGTCAGCGTTCCCCAATCCGCGAACCGCGAATGAACGAATACTGTCCCGCGCTGGCAGGCCGCCGCAATAATTTCGTCCTCCTGTGTGCATGTCCTGTCCGGTTCGTAGACCCAATCAATAGCCTTAAGGACATTCAACTCAGTCGCCACGCGCTTCTGTGTGTCCATGACACCGGGGAGCCATCCGCCCGCCAGAATCAGGCGAGAGCCAGGCACCTTCGCCAGAACGCGGGCGAACGCCTCGAAGATGGTGATCCATCGGAACCAGTCGCGCCAGAACGCGACGGCAACCACTCGCAGCTCCGCCACGGGCGGTCCGGGTCGATATGTCGCAGGATCGAAGGTCGGTGGAAGAACCGCCCAGGGCTTCTTCGCAAGGGACGGAGCTATCGTGCCAACCACAAACTCCCTGTGTGCCAGACTCGTATGAGAGAAGGCGTCTGCTACGGCAGCAACACGCGCCGTCAAGTCATTGAACTTCCGCGTTGATGCCCCTTCGGGGCACATGCACGGCACATAGTTGCCAGAACCATAGACCACCTTGTAACCCTTGAACGACGCAAGCCGCTCTGGCGTCAACTGCCCGTTGTTCCAAAACAGGCCGACCCGAGCGTCCTTCTCTGCCACCCACTCGACGGGCATGAACCGCTTGGCAAGGCGCTGTAACGACCCAATTCCGCCACGGTGCCCCAAGGCTAGAAAGTCGCCGTAGAGCTTCAGGCTTGGCATGCCCGCTCCCCTATCGCCCGCCACGCCGTGATGTGTCCGCCTGGTGTGTTGGGCGCACCCGACGTAGCCACCGAGTACCCGTGCCCAAGCCAGTCCTTCGGGAACCATGTGCTGATATGGTATGAATGCGGGTTCTCAAAATCGCGCTCGGTGTTGCAATGGACACCCCACGGCATACCAAGGATGATGACTTTCGGACTGAACGCGGCCACAAGCCGGTCAACGGTAGGCAGCACGAGGTCGTGCCGCACATGCTCAGGCCCGTGCCACCAGATCACGACATCGTGCGGTTCTACATCCCCCGGATCGAGGGTCGTTGCGTCCGCCTCATAGACCTTATGCCAGTTGGGCAAAAGGCGAATGGCCGCTACGTTCGGATGATATATCTCTAGCACCGACCGCTTGGTGAAGCCAATGTCTCCAAAGAACTTGATCCACCAATCCCAACCCCCGGATAACTGCTCGCCAATCGACACGATGCCAGTCAATCCGCCGAGAATGGGCAGGACTGGCTTGAGGGTATCGTACCGTCCCGCAAAATGCTCGACGCCCATTTTCGCGTCTCCGCTACATGTGTCCGCGCGCTCGGCGCGGGATCGGTCAGAGCCGTTTGGCTCCTCTCCGTGTTCTTGAACCCATCGATCCCACGCCACGCCACTCATTGGCCGGGTTTCCTCGCAAGGGCGGCGCACCATGACGCTACCTTGCCAACCTCTGGCTTCCAGGACGCATACTGCTCGGCACGACACACCGTTCCGTGGACGTTCCAGCGTCGCAGGTAGTTAGCCTGCGTGTCCTTCCGTTCAGAAGGCCCGCCGCCGCACCACACCACGACGGGGCACTTGCAGTGCTGTGCCAGGTGCATCGGGCCGCTCGACATTCCCACTGCGTAGGCGGCTGAATGCAGGATGTTCATCTGCTCGGCCAGTGGTAGCCCGCGCGCGTCCTCGCAGCCGTCAACGGCCATAGCAGCCACGGGCGAACCTATACACACGACGCGGTTAGCCAGCCCTGCCTCGCGCAGCGCCTTGGCGAGCGCCGCCCAGTTGGCAATCGGCCAGTTACGCTCGATGCAGTGCGGTCGATTTCTGGCGTGAAACACCGTCACGCCCGCCCACTCAGGACGCTGTTCCCCGTAGACGAACCACTCCGCGCTGCCCCCAGCATACGCCTGCGGCTCATACCACTCGGCACCGCCATCCATGTCTGGCGACTCCAGGGGAAGCGCGTGCCGCTTTCCGTCCACTACCACATAACCCATCATGAATTCGCTCTCGCACTTGATGTCGTGTGGCTTGAAGTACGTTGCGAAGTCGGCGTAGAGCGCTTCGCGGCCCGGTCGCGTTGATACCGTGACCTTCGAGTAACGGCCCTTGTGGACGTATCTGCGCAGAGGCCCGCAGGACATCAGTTCCCAGCCGAACTCTGCCACGACCTTTCCGACCACGAGGTGGCCGCCCGGCCTGCGCGTCATCCGCGCCAGGGCGATTCGATCTAGTCTAGTCATGTCGCCAGGTGCCCAGGGATATTGCAGCGGGTAGCCAGGACTCACGGCTCACTCCATCAGCCTACGATGTCGGCTAGCGAGACGCCGCGCGCGCCCGTCATCCCCACCGTCCTCGCCATAGCCGTGCCGACAGTGACGGCTGCCATGACTACATTCGGGGAACTTCCACTTGTAGAGCGGACACCCAGCACATCCGTCGCTGGGGGCGCTACCGCGATGATCGGTGTTGATAATGCCCCCACTCATCACGCAGCGGCCTCCTTGGCTAACACCCCGCCGCACAGTGGGCACTTATCCACGGCGCTCATGCGGTACGTCTGGCGGGGCGGGCACCACGGATCGTCTTGAAGCGTTCCTGCGCCCACCCTTTCCCCGCCGTGGACGCGCATCCATTCCCTGCCGCGCCAGCCACACTGGCACTTCGCGGTCATATTGGAGACATGGCGCCCGCAGGGAAACGACGGGCGCTTGAAGGCCCTGCGGATTGGATCGGCGCCACGAGCCATCCACCAACGGACGAGAGCCGCGACGCGCCTGATCTTGTAGCGTAGTCGCATCACACGAACCTCCGATTCATGCCTTGCCTTCCCCCGCCCTGTCCTTGTACGTGCCCATGCGCGACATGACGAACTCGCCCACTGCCCCCGCCGCAGCGTCCGGTTCAGGCATGTTGATGCACGCCAGAGCATTCGGATTGACGGGCCTCTCGGTGCCGTCGGGGTCGCGCGTGTAGGCACCGGCCATGATGCACTCGTGGCCCCAGTTCTCGCGCGCCGCCCAGAAGCACGTGCCGAGCGGACAGGCCGCATGGCCCTTCCCGTCCCCACGAATCAGCGGCAGATGGCCCGGAAAGCCGTAGGCGTCAATCGGAGTCGGGCCGTAGAGCGCCACGGCGGGTACCTGCAAGCCGTAGGCCATGTAGTGCAGGAACCCCTCGTTGCCGATATAGCACAGCGAGTCCTTGATGAGCCTGTTCACGAGCGGCAGGCGGGTACCCCGGCGGTCAATCACGTCGCAGTCAGGCTGCCCATCCGTCTTGAACCCGACATGCACACAGCGGACATCGATCCGCTCAAGGTGCCCGGCAATGGCGTCCCATACGTCCTTGGGCGCGCACTTGACCTGACTCCCTGCCCCCGCGCTTGTCGAGATCACGACATAGCGCGGAACGCCCTTCAGTTCAACGCGCTCCCAGTTGTCCGTCTGGCCCTTGCAGCGCTCATCGAGCGCGAACGTCATGTATGTGGGGGGCAGTGTCGCCTCGTCTATCTCTGCGCTCACGTCCAGAGGCGCGGCGTGAGCCAGCAGCTTCGGGTCAACAGGCATCCCCAGTATGCTCGACGCGATTTCCCACCACGGCTCGCCCAGGTACTTCAGCCGCCAGTTAGCCTGCGGATAGCCGTAGTAGAGGTCGCCGTAGTCAGCGGCGACGCGCAGGTGCCCATAGGGGTCGTGGCACACCGGCACCACGGAGCACATGTCCCAGACCTCGCGGTAGTGCCGCAAGAGGGCGCTAAGGCGAATCGTGCGCGGTAGGTCGGGCGTCGGGATCATCCGCGTGATGATCCCATCCTCCGCTGCCTTCGCGCACATATCATGCTTCGCCGCCGTCCCGTCGTAGGGCACATACATGTCCACGCCGCCCTTTGGCGAATGGATCGCAGCCGTCGTGCAGATAGCCCGTGCGACTTCACCTCGGCCCTCCGCAGTCAGTACGGCCACTCTGCTTTTCTTTCGCTTCACAATTTCCGCATCAAGCCACGTCGCCCTTGCCGCAAACTCAGCACGCATGCTCTGGGGCCTCCTTGTTGTCAGCGCCTTGGCGGAGCGACGCCGCCCCGCACATTGTCAAAGCCGGGGCCACGATTGCCAACAGGTACGCCTTCGGCATTCGCCGCAGCCACGGCAATCAGCAACTCAGCAACGCAGTCGTCGCAGACCAGCGGCGGCTCCTTGCCGTCCTTGACGTAGCTCGATAGGTCGGCCTTGCATCGGTGGCAGTGATAGGCCTTGCGGCTCAGACCCTTCGGGGCCATCCCCAAGCCCTGTGCCGCCTCGTGGACGCTCTTGTCGGGGAAGTCGCCCTTCCACGCGAACGGGAGGATAATGCCGCCCTTGCTGCGAGGCAATTTCACTTGCGCTTCCCCTTGAGTTGACGAATCTCGCGTTCGGCCATTGCGAGGGACTGACGATACCAGCCGACTTCTTCATTCAGCTTCGAGCGAGCTTCCTCACCAGCCTGCCGTCCGTGGCGGAGTCCAGATTCGTGGGTATTCTGGAACTGCCCGCACGTCTTGCAGATCGGCCCCAGCGCGGTGGCGCGCAGCCTCTTGGCCTTCCACCACGCCCATAGCCGCCTGCGAAGGCGTCGGTCCCAGCGGTTGACCTTGAAGGAAGCCGCAACAAGAAAATCAGCCATGGGCGGAACGTGATCGAGCAGTCTAAGCGGGTTCGGGTCGTCAGCGGCCATTGTCCAATATCTCCTTCGCTCTCCCCTTGGGTTACGGCGCTCTTTGGAGTTGAAGGCTCTGCCAGATCGTGATGCTATCGGGGTCGCGCGAGTTGTTCACAACCCCGTGGTCAACGAACTGAAACCCACCGATCCAGAACTTCGTGCCAGCCGCCAGCGCCAAGGGGCCTGCCGTCGTCAGCGTGCCACTACAAGGTTCCCCAGTTATGATCTCGTTCGGCCCATCGCACACCGTAATCTCTGCCTCATCGAAGTGGCTACCCGTGCCCCTGCGCGGGAACAGGCGCGACCCCACTACGTTGAAGCCCGCGAGGTCTGCGGCGTTCACCACTACGGTCGTCCCGTCAATCGACACGATCTCTCCAGTGAGCGCCTGTGTCGTGCCATCACCGAACACCGTGTTGCCCGTCCGCTCCCCCAGTAGCTTCCCCGCCCATCCGAACGCCGCGCCCACATACGGCACTGGACTGCCGTTACCCACGGGGTAGTACTGCCACGCACAATCCAACCCAACGTAGTCGGCCAGCCGCACCTTGCCGCCAGGGTTCGCATCATTGGCAGCGCCGTAATCCCAGACGATAGCCAAGTCGCTGTGCGGAGGCGTGATAGGCCACGACGCACACGCCTGCACCCACCAAATCACGCACGTCTGGTCTGGGATGTGGACGCTAAAGGCGTAGGGCAGCCGTGCCCTGACCACCGTATCCCAAGTCGTAGCAAGGTCGAAATTGTAGGGGTCGCTTCCGCAGAAGATCACGTCGCCCTGTGAGTAGTGCGTGAGGAGGCGGGGGCCTTCGGGTGATAGGAACGCAACGCGACTGTCGATCACCTGCACCGTGGCATCGTTGACGACACCGACGCCTTCGATGAGGCGACGGCAATCCGCGGCTTTGCAGCGCCGGCCCATGATGTAGATGCTGCGCGCCTTGCCTATAAAGATAGAGTCGCGCACTGGCACGAAGGCCGTGATGGGTTCGCTGCGCGATCCCGCATAGGCGCGGTCCAGTGCCGCGCTCCCCGACTCGGAAATCACCAGGGCCAGCGCCTCTGGCGTGTCGGGTCCGTCGGCGGGGTAGACGCCCGACGGCACCACGTTGCCGAGATCGAACGCCCACGCAATCTGATCGTCAGAAAATCCCGCGACGAAGGCCATCGGCGGCACCGGCCACGCCTGAGCGTATGTGCCACCAGTGGGCACCGCGTCGTTATCGTCGTATGTATTTGTGATGTTGTTGTCAATCGAGTCGGTGTTACCCACCGGCACCAGCATCGCGTAGGTCACGCCGTCGTCGCTGCGCCAGATGCAGCGGTGAATCGTGCGTCCCGTTCCAGCGTAGACGGGGACGTTCGTGAGCCGCACCACGCGGCCCGTCGTGTCCGCAGCGTATAGGGTTCCACCCGTGATCACGTCGGCGGTGTCGTCCAGGTAGGTCTGCGCCGTGTTGTTGGCAAGCGTCGTGACGAGGTAGAACGCCCCGCCAGCGTTAGCCCTCCAGATGCGTCGATACCACGTCCCGACCGTCTCAGGACAGATCGGGATGCCGGTTAGCGTGACGCGCTCATTCGCCGCGACCGTGACGCCAATGACCTGCCCCATGAGCGATTCGCGTCCATCCGTGAAGTTGTAAAACGACACGCCGTACATGTAGTAGCCGGCACCGAGCGTCCCGCCGCCGCCGGGCGTAGCAACGAGCGTGTTGTATTGTGGGGAATCAGGTCTGGTCAAGGTGATCGGCACAACGGCAGATGCGGCGGACTCCCAGCCGGTGTCAACGTCCTTGAACGTGACCTTGTAGTAGAGGTCGCCGTAGAGGATGTTGCCCGCGCCGTTGTCGGCTGCGGCAGGGTCCGTCGCCGGCTCGGCAAGCGACACGCCGAACGCAGCGGGAGGCGTGCTGAGACCATCGAACCGAAGGTTCTGCGCCGTGACGGCCACGGCATCCGCAATCTCAGGCGGTTGGGAGACACAGACGAAACAGTCATCCTGCCACGCGCAGAACTTGGCCCGATACGTTTCGCCCCATGTGACGGGTTCGTCGGCGTAGATGACTACGGCAGTAAGGGCAGTGAGCGCTTCTGTGCCGCAGTGGTAGAGTACACCATCATCGCCCGCCAGCAGCCAGTGCGGGTCGCCAGCGGTGTCCCTGTAGAACGTTCCGCCAATCCAGCGCGAAACACCGGGCACGGCGACGGTCAGCGTCTTTGTCCACGTCCGGCGTGTCGTGTAGTTGCCGTCCCGCACCTCAACGTTGCGCAGTTCGATCTTGTCGCCAAACCCAGCCTGCCCGCGCTCAAGGCGGTCGCGCATGCCGTTGGCGGCAGAGGCAGACAAGTAGAGTGGCTGAACTGGCTGTGGCAATGTCAAAGTCCTTCCTGCGCGGCGACCCGCGCAGTATCACATGAATCGGCCACCTGGCTCTTTGTCCATGGCTCCCAACGAAGTCCACCCTTGGTTCCGTCTGGCTTCGCAATGATGTATAGCCAGCCATCGCCAATTGGGTCGCGGAGCAGAAATGCAAGGCCGCTCTCGCAAGCATAGGCCATGGCTAGAGTGGCCCATTCACCTAGCGTCTTGGCGGCGGTCGTGCCCGCCCCTGTCGCTGTCAGCGCCTCAAGGATCGCCTTGCCTCGTATTTCATCAATGAGCGATTCATCAGGCACCTTCCGGCTCCTAAGGAGTTCCCGAACTGCCACTTGTGCGTTGTGAGCAAGCATGTGGGTGCGAACGGCTGGATTTCTCCATGAGGCCCCGGAGAGATACGTTACAGCGTTGCTAAGTGTGCCAACGTAATCGCGTCCAACGGTCATGGCGTACTCCCTCATCCCCGATTCGTTAGGCCGGTGATTTTCAACTGAGCGAAGTACTCTGGGGCGATCACGTCGCCATTGTACTTGAGGTTTTCTTCGGCACGCCTGGCCTCGTCTTTCACCAGCGGGTAGAGGTCTGGGTTGCCTCCGGCGAGCGTCATGAACTTCAGCGGCTCCCAAATCAGAACGTCAGTATGCTCCGCAGGAATCACCGGCACGTCCGCATCGTCGGACATGTCGGAATGGCCCGCGAGATAGCGCAGCCCCAGCGTATCGTCACCACCTGGATATGGCATCGGGATGAGAAGGCGGCGCTCGGCGTCCCACCAGTTCGGAGTGCCGCGGCCACGAGAGTCCAGCGTTCCGCCCGCCCTTTCCACAAGATCGCGCGGTCGGTAGTCAATGACCCCGCCCGTGCTCCCAACGCTCACCTGATAGAGAAGGGCGCAATAAGTCGGCGTCGCGCCTACCGCGTCGAGCACGGTGATACCGTCAGGAAGGGCGACGGTCGTTGTGGATGATGTCACAGCAAGGGTACAACCCCGCTTGCGCCACGTCCATCGGCACATGTTCACATACTTGCTGTGTGCCATATTGATCTGGCGCTTCAGGATGCGTTCCGTGAGATCGTCCGTCGGACCGGGCAGGAAGTCGAGGCACGCCTGAAGGATGCTGCCGAAGGTATCGTTGGCCATTGATGCTTACCTCGCCACCCCTGGGATGGCCGTGCCGGGCAGGATGACTGGGTGCTCGTCGTCACGCGGCATGTCGATAGCCGCCAAGTTGGCGGCGAGAGCGGCCACGTCGATCTTCTTGCCAGCCTTTTTCGCCTTGCGCTCCATCGCAGCAAGTCCAGCCTGGATGGCCGCGTCCTCGGCGTGATCGGCTTCCCTGGCGGGGCAGCGCAGTCGCCCTGCGTACTGAGGGTGGTAGAATGTCGCATTTCGCAAGTGCTCTTTGATCAGGCCGATCTTGTAGGCCACGAACGCCTTGGCGTCGAGCACTGCCTCGTCCATGGGCGCGCCCGCGAGAATGCGCCGATTCGTCTCCGCAGCGCACTGGGCGAAATAGTCGGGAGTGAGGTACATCTCCGGCGGCTGTCCGCTCGGCTTGCCGAAGTCGATGCTGATCGGCGGATAGGGAATCTGCTGCCCCGCGAGGCGCGTGAACCCACCTTCCATGACAGCGAGCTTCAACTGCGCGTGGCCGACGGCCTGCCACATCTCCTGCCCGATGTCGTCCGGCTCCTTGCCGTCAGCGAGCCGCTGCTTGATCGTCTGCAACTGTGCCTCCATCTGGCGGAAGTCCAGAACAGGGGGCTTCGGAGACATGAGCGGGACGCCTGCCACCATCTTGTTCTGGGTCTGTAGCACGTCCTCGTTTCGGATGACCCTCGCCCCGTCGCCCGTGGCCGTGGCGTTCCGAATCGCCTCCAGCGTAGGTGGGCCAGTCATGGCAGCGTCAGAGCGGTCGTCGTGTTGTACGAGAGACTTCGCCATCTCGTTCCGTCTCCTTGAAATGATGTGGGGCGGGTAGCCAGAAGGCCACCCACCCCACAAGTGTCTAGCCGTCGCGCACCCGACCATTAGGTCATGGTGGGCCGGCCAATGTTCTCGATCTTGGCAAGGTGCTTCGACTCGTCCTTCACCATCACCGTGAAGGCGCTGCGGAACCCTGCCATCACGCCGTCAAGGCCATAGGGCAGCACGGCGTCGATCCGCTTGGTCGCGGGGTACGCACGATGCCACACCAAGGCCACGGCCTCGGGGTCCATCATCACGAACTGGGCGTAACCGTCGAAGGTCGCGTCCAACTGAGAGAACAGCGGGTGGTAGATGAGCGTGATGATGTCACCGGTCGCGGCGACGCGGTACTTGGTGACGTGCATCCCGTACATCGTCACGTCCTGGCTCACAATCGAGAGCTTCGAGGACACCTGCTGCGAGAGAACCTGATGCAGGTGCGTGCCAGTGAACCCGATCCGCTCCCCGCCTCGCGTGATGGACTCCTTGCACCAATCCGCGAGGAACTGCTCGATGGAGTTGATGTTCGGCACCGTGCCCGCGGCGTCGTAGATGTGGGTGGCGGTCAGGTTGTACAGACCGTCGGTGAACCCCACACAGTTGGCACCGGTCCCGTCAACGTCGGCCATGCCCCAGATGGTCATCTTCTCGTTGTCGGTGAGGTGGCCTTCCTTCAGAAGGTTCATCTCGCCTTCCCAGCGCCCACCCACCGGCAGGCGGATGTCCTCGACGGTGTTCGCCTCCTTCTTCGAGATGATCAGCCAGTCCTCGGGCCAGGCATAGGTATTCTCGTACTGCGCCTCCTGGGTGCGAGGCTTGGTGAACGGGACGGCCAGTTCCCGGCGGGTGCTGCCGATGCGGAGCAGGATGGTGGCCGCAGTCAGCGCCGTAGCCGGAGGGTTGCTGCCGCACGACACCGTAATGGTGCCAGCGGCACTGGTCGTGGCCGGAGTGGCCGTGACCCAAGCCTGGAACTGCGGGCTGAAGCCGACACAGATGTCGTTCACCGTCCAGATGCCGACGTTGCCGACGGGGATGACCATCGTAGCGCCTGCGGTGAGCGAGCCGGTGGGCCGGTCACGCTCGGGCATCATCACCCGCTCTTTCCAGTAGTACTTGGTGCCCCACGAGACGACGTGGCGCATCGGCTTGGAGTCCAGAATCTTTCGGCACGGACTCAGGTTAGCGTTTCTGACGTAGATGACAGGCTCGATGGGAGCCTTCATCGTAGACCAGTTGGTCGTGAGATCGCCAGCGTTGGCGTTGGCGTTCAACGACGTGAGCGCATTGGCGAGGGTACCAGCGAAGCCCCCAGTCACCGTAGTGACGCCGGCGGCGTCCAGTGACGGAGAGAACGTGGCCCCTGGAACGTACTGTGGCATAGCATTTTCCCCTTGTCATCGCACGAGGCGACGCAAAGGAGCTTACCGCTGGGGAGCGCTAACCACCCAGTCGGCGTCCTCGTCTGCCTTACGGACAGACGTGCCTCCTCGATTCATGCCGACGCTCTCGTAGAGCGATGCGGCGTCATCTCGGAGGTTCGCTTCAGGGAAGGTCTGGGTGCGAACGCCGGTGAACTGCTGACCCGCTGCGAGGCCGGGACGGCCCTGCTCGTACTTCGAGGCGATCATCACGTCTTTCGCCCTCTCCCAATATCCAGTGAAGTAGACCTTGAGCGCGTTGTCCACGTCGTTCAGGCGGTTCGTCAAACAGAAGGTCTTCAGAGCCGCGCCGAGCGTCGAGGTGCGCCCAGTATCGAGCGTCACTTTCTGCTGAAGGAAACCCTGCGGGTACGTCTGCGCAATGGCAGCTACCCCGTCGTCAACCTGCCCGCGAAGAGATAGCTCCTCGTTGAGCATGCTGCGCAAGGCGTTCGGATCAGACGTGGCCACAGCCGCTTCCGGCTGCAGCCTGGATTCAGGTGATGGGATAGACGGTTGCTGCCTCTTGACGAGCAGACCGTAGTGTTGCCACGGCGGCTCGACGCCCCTGCGAGCAAGCTCAGCATCCATTGTCACAGCGAACTCCCTGGCCTCATGAGTCGGCCAAACTGGGTCCACCTTGACGCCGGATATATCGCTCTGCTGCTGGGCCAACTGGATAGCGTCCTGCTTCCAGTCGTCGAGTGTCCGCGTGCAAACGCCAAGAAATCTCTCATCGGAGTAGCCCTGAGCGTTGCCAGCGGACGGTGCCGGAACTGCGGAAGGCTGGGGTCGCGAGTCCGCTCGTGGCGGGGCGGCACCAGTCCTCTCTTTCAGTTCGGCATTCTCGATTTCGAGCGCCTTGAGCCGCTCGCTTCTCTCTGTGAGAGAGCGCTGCGTGTCGCTCAAGCGCTTCTTCAACGGGTTCTTCTCGCTGTCCCACACGGCGGGCGGCAGATCGGGAATCCCTGACGGAACGCGCTCAGGGGCGGGTTCCACGGGGGCCGAAGCGCCTGCACCGGCCACGGGACCAGTCGGGGCCGCGGGTGCAGCCGGCGCGGCGGGAGTCCCGGCATCCCCCGTCGGGGAACCAGGGCCGCCCGTTGCGGCCAACCCTTGGGAGTCCGTCGTGGTCTCATCAGCCATTGTCCTTCTCCTTTGCAACCTGCTCCTCTACTTGCCTCTCTCGGAACTCCTCGGCAACAACGCCGAGGTCAATCGTGACCTGATAGTCATCGAACATACTTTTGATCGCGTGTATCCACTCCTGATGGACGGCACGCTCCGACGGCTGGCACCAGGTGAGAGCCAGATAGTGTGCCCACGTCAGGGCAGTCATCCTGCGCGCCCATATCTGGTATCCTGGCCACCCCACGGCATCCGCCGCAGCGTGACCCTGATCTATCGCCTTGTCCACAGCCGCTTCGCTAGCGAACTTGATGTTGTGGTTCAGCGACCTATGGAAGCGAGGGTCTTGTGTGGCCGCGTCCAATGCGAGTTGCTCTGACGCAATGCGCTCTGGAAGCTCGCAGACCAGTACGCCGATCTGGGCGGAGAGAAGGTCTGCATCGTTGTCGATGGCAATCATCCCCTCACGCTTTTCTTGCCTGTGTTTCCTGAACCAGTCACGTATGCCTCCCCAGGCTGGCGACTCGAAGAACTTCTTGAGTTCAACGCAGTCCTCGTGCGTCTTGAGCGCGAGTTCGGGCGTCATCTCTCGATACGGCAGCGGCTCAGGAAGGGCACTAATGCGCCTCATCGTTTCTCCTAGAGTTGTCGGATTTCAGCAGATGTCTGCGAGGTCGGAATGTTCAGGCCTTGCGGCGGAAGCGGCTCAGGTGGCGGCGCGCTCTGCTCCGGCGGAGCTTGAGGCTCAGGGGGCGCGCCCGCCCCCTGTTGCATCGCGCCCTGCTGCATCGCGCCCTGCTTGAATTGCTCATGCTGCTCGTAGTGAGCGTTCCACGACCCCACGGCCTCTGCCCCCAACGACTGCGCCGCCTGCATGATCTCTGGACGGCTCATGACGCTCTGGTGGAACTCGTGCGCGTCGGCGGGCAACACGCCTCGGAACGTGCCAGACTTCAAGAACTCGATGTTCTCCCACTCCGCGTCGTTCACTGGCGGGCCGCCATACTGTTCCGCTTCAGGAATGCGCGCCATCTTCGCGTGTGTGCGCATCGCCAGCCCGACAGGGAAGCCCTGCGCCTGCCCCCACAACTGCGCGAAGTTCACGAACTTCTGCTCTTGCAGCGCCGGGTTCGCAACCACGGGCCGCGTGTCAAACGTCAACTCGAACCGCGTGCCGATCATATCGGGGTCAACGACCTCCCACGCATCCGCCCCCTTCTTGCCCGCGATCCGAACGTACTTCGGGCCTGTGATGAACTGCTCGTCGAGAGCCAGAATCTTCTCTCCCAACTGGCAGAAACACAGCCCGCACTGCTCCGCCTCCATGGTCTGCCGCACCGTCCCCTGCTCCACTGCCATTGACACGCCACGAGCCGTATTGGCCGCCTGGTCGCTCGCACTGCCCATCATGAAGTCGGTGTTGCCGAACGTCAGCGTCCCGTCGTTCCGCAACTCATCAACCTCGCGGTAGATGTTAGCCCCAGGGTCTTTGAAGTCGATGTGGTGCGCCTGCTTCGCCGGATCGTAGTAGCCGTTCAATTCCACGAACCCGCCGGGCTGGGCGAGGAAGTCCTTGGCGTGAAGCCCGCCCTGCGTCGAGATGATGGTGATTCCGCTGATGCTGCGCGATAGAGCCGAGATGCGCAGATTCACCAGCATGTTCATCTCGTGCTGTACACCAGCCAACTGCTCGGTCTTGCTCAAGCCGAACAACTCATTGGCCAGCGGGATCGGCTTCACCAGCACGTAGCCGATGCCAGCCAGAAGGCCGGGATGCTTGTCGCCGCTCTCGTCCAACAGCGTCAGCCCCGCGCCCGCCTTGCCCGCCGACAGGATGTAGCGCGGCTCGGGCCAATTCTCGCTCCATGCGTAGATGCGCACCAACCGCTCATTGGCCGATGTGGTGCCGTAGCCGTCAGTCGAGAGCTTGCCCGCATCGATCTGCTGTTTCTTGATCCAGTCGTCGTTGGCGGTAATGCCCCCGCGCACCTCTTCGAGCATCTTGCGCAGCTTCTTTTCGTTGATCTCACCGTTGCGCTTGTAGAACTCCTTGTTCCACCCGCGCCGAGGCGAACTCAGTATCCAGTCCACCAGCGCATCGTCGGGCATCACCAGCATCTCTGCGCACCCGCGCATCGGCTGTGTGTCGTTCTCGCCGTCAATCGAGCGCCCGTAAGGGTCTGGGAACCAGTTCCACAACGGAACGATGTTGACGCGAATGCGATCCTCGACGGGCCGGCTGTTCGCCAGCTTTCCGAACGCCCATGTGCGCTTGCCGCCCTTCTCCCTGATGTCGTCCGGCACACCGTCTGGATATGCAATACCGTCAACATGCGGAATCTGGCGCCAGCGCGGAGCGAACCTGCGCATCCACTCCACCCGCAACACGCACGTTCCATACAACAGCGCCTCGCGCAGCGCAGACCCAATCAACCACGGTGCCTTCACTTCGCGGTGCCACTGATTGTGCAGGAGGTGCTGCACCGACTCGGCGTACTTCCACACCATGTCCTTGTCGCAGAACTCCACGTCGTCTATGAAGGGCACGCAGCGCCACGGCGGATCGGCATTCAGGATGGCGGGGCGCATGCGCGCCACAGTGTTCTCAACCTCGTAGTGTGTCAGATTGCGGAACACCGCGCTGTCCAGCGGCGACTTGTTGGAACCTACCGGCAGAGCGTCGCTCCCCCCGAACATACTCGGATCGTGGATGCCGTGGTAGTGCTTGTAGCCGCGCGGCCACACCTCCTCGCGCAGCACGCTCGAAGACGCCCTTGAGTCGTCTACGAACTGCTGGATTGCAGCAGACAGGAGATTATCGTTGCCGTATGTGTTATCATCGAAGTAGCTCATGCCAGCGCCTTGTATGCTTCGACCATTGAATTCATCTGCGACGCAAGCCTGCCGTTAGCGGTCTGCTGACGATGGTGCGCGCCGCGCCCCTCGATCAGCCACACCAACGGCTTGGGCTTCGCCTCCCACGCCGGTTCGGGCGGGCGCAACTCGCCGTGACGCGACAGGAAGTACCGCGTGCAGTCGTTTGCATGCTTGTACTCCTCCTCGTACTTCTCACCAGACGCCAAGTTCTCCGCGCCCTTCACGAGCGACCAGCAGATGTACGATTCCCAGGCGTTCGGACAGCGCGGCTTCACGACGCGCAACTGCGGCCACGGAAACGGTTCCTCCCGCTTCGTCAACAACCGCGCCACGAACTCGACACCGGCGTCCACCGAACCGGGCGAATTGTTGCCAGGATGCACGTTGATCGGTCCGCACACCTGCGACATAGCAGAGGCGTACTGCCTGATTACGCTCGGCGCGTCGTCCTGGCTGTCGTCCATGTGCGGGTCGAAAAAGTACGCCGAAGGCCGCAGTTGCTTATGAAGCTCGATGACCCTTGGCAAGTGCTCGGGCACACGCGCCCCTGCCCTGTAGTACTCCGTGAATTGAATCACGTCGTTTTCTACCAGTTGCAGTTCCTCGACGCCCTTGCGGCATAGGAAGTAGTATTGGATGCTCGTCGGGGCTGCCTTGCCGTAGTCCCAGCCAGTCTCAACGATACCATAGCCTTTCTGTGCCAACTTCGCCCACACCTCGGGGTCAACATCCTCTCCGTCCAGATAGGCATTCTCGTGCTCATCGAACCTGTTGTAGACGATGCCCTCCATCCCCGCCCACTCACCCTCAATCTGCGCCGCGCGGTCCTGCGGACTCAGGGCGTTCCACCGAGCCTCGAACCCGTCAATCAGTTGCTTTGCTAGGTCGGGTCGCCCCGACCTCTTGTAGATGCCGGCCACGCCGTATACGTTCTCGCGCGTACTGATCTTGAGCCGCGTCACGTTCGGATCGCCACCCAGAATGATCCGCTTGCGCACCCACCCCATCGGATACTTCGACAACCGGGCGTCCATGGTCATGGCGCCCCACACCTTCGACCCAGGATCGAGCATCGTGCGGGCACCCACCAACTGGTCGTACAAGTCCTGCGGAGGGACTTCGCTCAAGCACGCCAGATTCAACCGCACCGACTGCGAACGCGCTTCATCCTGCTTGTGCCCCGTATAGGTGCAACCCTGTATCCACCCGCCATCCAAGAGGTGCAGTGTCGAATCCTTCTGATTGTAGCCGCTCCCGTCCGCACTGCGCGCCGTGTTGCGGAACTCGGCGGGGATCATCTCCAGCAGCATCGGCAGGATGCTCTTTTCCCACGTCTGCGCCACGGGCACGTAGTAGCGGCAGTGTATCGGAGACTCCGGCACGTAGCGCAGCGAGTCCCGCAACGCAATCGGCTCGACCCGCGTCACCGCAATGGCCAGCCGCGTGCAGAGGATGTAATCCTTGCCCGCCTTGTTGCCGCTCGTTACGAAGCAGACCATGTGGTCGTCGTAGAAGAACTTCTGCTGCATCGACCACGGCTCGAAGCTCATCAGCGACGCCGCAGGGTTGTCTACCATCAACTCGCGGCCAAGGCGCTCGATCCGCGCGTCGAGATCGTCGCCCTCAAGCTCTGCGTCGAGAACCTCAGCCTGCACTTGTTGCGTTCCTTCACTTGGCCCGAACCGCAGGCCGTTTGTGCGGGCTGCGGTAGGTCGGCTTACGCCGGTGCCTGCGGACCTTTACCCTTGGTATGCAAAGGTGCTTTTGTACCAAGGCATACCCAGTCAGGCTGTGCCATAACCCTGCCCCGGAGCGATGATGGGAGGGTCTTCCTGCTTCGAGCCTACGGCGGCGTCATCACGCTGCTTCTTCGCATCCGTCAATTGACGGTAGAGAGCCGCCTTCTGGCGAAGGGCTGCGGCGTCGAACTTGCCCTGCTTGGTGCGCGCCAGAATCTTCACCGCTGCGTTCGCCAAGTCGGCGGTGCCACGGGCACTCTTGTCGTCCGACCTCAAGGCTCCCGTCACCGTCTCGATAGCCGCCTGCTCCATCTCCACCAGGGCCTTGTCCCTATCGAACATAGCCGTGTCGTCCCGCGCCGCCGCAGCCGCCTGTGCCTGCTCTGCACGACCCCGCTCGTTCT
>Ga0180008_1000633_pt1 | contig 27224 bp, 16 predicted proteins | sample MM_PW_MetaG_FD_121121 | JGI IMG/M metagenome (GOLD analysis project Ga0180008, IMG submission 121121) | Groundwater microbial communities from the Aspo Hard Rock Laboratory (HRL) deep subsurface site, Sweden - MM_PW_MetaG | ecosystem: Environmental > Aquatic > Deep subsurface > Groundwater... | reverse complement strand
CCGGTGGAGTCTTTAAGGTCGCAATTCATCAATATAATGGCGAATTCATCACCGCCGATACGGGCGGAAATGTCGCTGCGCTGGATTATAGTCTGGACATGGCTGGCTACCTGCCGCAGTAATTCGTCGCCGGCCAGGGCCCCGCAGGTATCATTGACCGCCTTGAAGCGGTCGACATCTATTACCATCAGCGAGTGGGTGGCATTGGTCATCTTGGCCTGTTTGATTATTTCGGCCAGTTTGTAGCTGAATTCTTCGCGGTTGGAGAGCCCGGTAAGATTATCGTGGCTGGACTGATAATTGATGGTTTCAGACAGGCGTTTAAGTTCGGTAATGTCGCGCATGGTAATGACAAAGCCGTCGGTCGAGTTGGCTTCTTCGTTGATGCGGGTAATGGAGCCGTCGATGACCAGACTTTGGCCGCTGGAGTTGCGTACGCTGACATCCTGGATGAAAATAGGCTGGTCGGCCATCCGGGCTGCGGAATTCAGCAGATCCTGTTGGGTTTTCGGGTCATTGAGCACCAGAAACTGGGCGATGTTCTTGCCGCGGGCGGTTTCTTCAGAAAAACCTACGATGTCCTCGGCCACCGGGTTCATAAACTGCACATTCAGATCCATATCAACTGCGATAATACCGTCATTTACTGAATGCAGAATGGCGCTGAACAAGCGCTCCTGCTTGGTCAGCTGGCCTTCGATCTGATGTTTGTACAGGGCGATGTCTATGGTTGTATACAGTTCACGTTCTTTAAAGGGCTTGAGTATGTACCCGTAAGGTTCAACTTCTTTGGCGCGTTCCAGAGTTTTTTCGTCGGTGTAGGCAGTGAGAAAAATGAAGGGAATGCCGCGCTGCTGCTTTATGCGTGTAGCGGCTTCGATGCCGTCTACGGAGCCGGCCAGCATTATGTCCATCAGAATCAGGTCGGGATTCAGTTCCAATGCCAGTTTTACCGCTTCTTCTCCGTCTCCGGCCATTCCGACTACCGTATAGCCGAAGCGTTCCAGCCTGCGCTGCAGATCAATGGCGATTATCTTTTCGTCTTCCACTATCAGCAGCCGCTCGTTGTTCATGCACAGACTCCTGCTTGCGTATCAAGTTTTCCGCGACCGGAGAAAGTTCGCGGCATCATACATACTGCCATTCTAGTGGCTCGCTAATAAAAAAGCAAATTTCCATCGACAAGTTTTGTTGTTCATTCGCATAATTCCAGATATTCCGGCGAGCCGGGCTGGTTTGGACCAACCAGCCCAGCTAATTGGCTGCTGTCAAAGCGGTCGCAAATCGGGATGAGCTGACCGCTGCGCAGGTAGTATAGATGGGCCGAGCAAGCCTGACCGAACATATCCTCAACTGCGCTACGGTACAGGCTCAGCTGAAAGTGATGTTCCTCCGGGTTTATTGCCCGGTCGGTTTTAAAGTCGACCAGATGAAGGGTACCATTGCTTCCGTACAGTAGGTCGATACTGCCGGAGAGAAACAGTTCTTGTTTGTCGTGAATGCCCCGCCAGACGAAGGCATATTCGCTATGGCAAAGCGCCTGAGCATCTCCCCTGTTGACCAGGGCCAGACAGCGTCTGGCCTCCGTGCCGGCGGCGGAGTCAAAAAAGCCGCGCAGCATGCTGCGTGCAGCTTGTTCTACCTTCTGCCGTTTTGTATCGGAAAGTTTATTCAGCAAACGCTGCAGCCTTTGTCCGGGGCGGAGGTCGGCATCAGGATTGTGCAGCAGCTGTGCGGCGTATTCATGGCAGAGTGTCCCAAAATCATTTTCCGGCAGACCACAGGCGGCCGGGTCAAAAGCCGCTATTTCCGGCGATGGGTGAATTACGTTTGCGGCCGGCTCCGGCTGCTCAAAACCAAGCTCCGGCTGCAAGCTACGTTGGCTACCTGCCGATCCAGGTTGCATAAAACCAAGCTCCGGCTGCAGTAGCGGTCTTTCCGCTATATTGTTTTCCGCTGTTTCTGAACAGAGACGGGCGGCAGTGGTAACCGGCAGGCGTCTGAGCGGTACTTTTACTGCCCAGGCCGGCAGCAGGGCTGCCTCCTTAAGTGCTGTCAGCTGTATTCCTGATGTATGCCGGCACAGCCTCCGGTAGGCTTCTTCGCTGCGCAGCGGAATCCGCTCCAGCCGCAGGCAGGCATTCCCGGTGTACAGTTCGGCAGGTTTCAGGAAGCTGTCATTGTACGGGTCTTCTTCGGTATAAGGCAGCTCCCATCCGCGCTGCAGCATGGAGCGGAAATCTTCACCTCCCGAGTTTTTATACGGGAGGCTGCCGCTCATGTACAGGTGCGAAGTGGCCCGGGTACAGGCCACATAAAACAGGCGGTAGGCCTCTGCCAGACTTTCGCTGGCCTGTTCCGGAGCGCTGTTGCGGCGGATTTTAGCCTGCAACCGGCCGAGTTCAGCCACATTGTCTGACAGCCGGGCTTCCTTGCCCACAGTTTTAAGTCCAGCGCCCAAACCCTGAGTAAGCGAGGTCATGCCGATACGGTCGCCGGCGCCGCTGCGCTGCATCCCCGGGATAAAAACCACCGGGAATTCCAGCCCCTTGCTGCCGTGGACAGTCATCAGTGATACTCCCTGGCTGTTTTCACGCATAACCGCAGCCAGCTCCAGTTTCTCCACACTGTTCAGGGTGGCGGCCATGGCTTCGATGAAGTCGACCAGGCGCAGCCCGCGGCTGTCAGCATCGGCAGCCATCGACCAGAGGTAGTCAAAGTGCTCGGCATAGGCGCTGTTGGCCGGATTCTTCAGCACATTCCAGCGCAGAGCTGCGTCATACCACAGGTAGGATACCAGCGCTGCACAGCCCTGGCGGTCAGCAAGTTCGATGAGCTTTTTATAATGGCCGTCGGCCTGCAGATACGCGTCGCGTTCGTCACCCTGCAGTTTTGAGCTGTCGACCTCAAAGGCTGCTTTGCCTTCCAGGATTATCCTGCAGATGGTATCGTCGGACAGACGCAGGAAAGGACCGCGCAAAAGGCTGACCCAGGCATGGCGGTCTTCTGGATACACCAGCAGTCGCAGAAAACAGTACATGTCGGAAAAGATTGATTCACTGAACAGACTGCTGGTAGATTGGGTGTTGTAAGGAATGTTTAACAGGCGCAGATATTTTTCCAGTACATATTGGCGCTTGGAGTTGCGGAACAACACGGCGATATCTTCGAAGCGGCAGGGTCTGGCCAGTTTTCCCTTGCCTGCATTGCCGGCTACCGGCCTGCCTTCGTCAACCAGTTTTCGTATGGTTTCGGCGATATACCAGGCTTCGCAATCGCTCTCCGGCAGGCCAGCGGGGTCCTTGGCGGTTTCGGCATAGCTTATCTTTGGATCCACACCAGCTGTTGCCGGCCCTGGATCGAGCGGTCGGAAAATGGCTTCGTAATCAGCGTTGCCAGAGTCGTCGTCTGCGGCCATGATCCGGGCAAAGCTGTAATTGAAAAAGCTGATCAGTTCCGGCTCGCTGCGCCAGTTTATGGACAGCAAGTGCTCTCCCATGCCGCCCGGAGCAGCTTTAAGTTCACGTGCCAGTCCTTTAAAAACACTAACATCGGCATTGCGGAAAGCGTAGATGCTTTGCTTCTCGTCACCGACAAAAAACAGCTTGCCGGCTTGCAATTCTTGGGGGGTAGGAATGTCTTTGCTGTGTTTTCCCTTGTCTTCGGACAGTAGATACAGGATGTCTTTCTGCAGGCTGTTGTCGTCCTGAAATTCGTCAATCATGATATAGTCGTACTGCTGCTTGAACCAGGTGCGCAGCTGTCTGTCACCACGCAGAGCGCTGCGCGCCATACCTGCGACATCGCTAAAGGTTACTGTATTGTTATTAATACGTTCTCGGCCGGCCTGCTGAAGATAATCAAACAGAAAGTCCAGCCGCTCAGCGCGCAAAGGATCGAGTAGTAAGTCGGCTGCCAGTTTAAGAGTCTTGGCCTGCAGGTCCTTGCGCTCTTTTCCGGCATTATACCACAGCGCGGCTTCGTCCTTGCTGCTTGGTTTGGCTAGCTTGGCCAGGCTGGCTGCCAGTACGGAAATGCTGGCCAGGGCTTCGGACTCTTCGATGCGCAGGTCTTCGGGCCAGGCCGCTGCATGCTCCAGCCACTGGCTTACTACTTTGGCTGGTTTGTCTCCGGTATGCAGGTTCTGACCGGTTCGCAATAAAATCTTACAGGCTTCAAAACTGTCCAGCAAAATATTTTCTAGTATTGTCTTTTGGTATTCGGGGCTGAAATCATTTGGTCGGCCTGTAGCTGCTTGGAATGGATCGGGCATCAGACCTAGCAGGCCGTCGCGGTTCTTGGTAAGCTTGACCAGCCCTTCCACCGCCTGTTCAAAACCGTTGGCGGCAAGGTAACCGGCCACAGCCGATTCATGTCGCCGTTTCATCAGCACCTGCAAGGCCAGATCGGCCGCGGACTGGGCGGCTTTTTTATCGTCTACTGCAAAGTCGGGAGCCAGTCCCCACCAGGAACAGGCATTCCGTGAAACGTTGGCGCAGAAGGAATCGATAGTCGAAATTTCGGCCTTGTTAAAGCGCAGCAGAGCCTCTTGGAAGAGCCTGTGGTCATCAGCGCAGGCTGTTAACATGCTGTGAATACGCTCGCGCATTTCGGCCGCAGCCTTGTTGGTAAAGGTAAGGCACAGTATGCGTTCCGGCGGAACGGAACATTCCTGTATCAGGTAAAGATAACGTACAGCCAGTACCCGGGTTTTCCCCGAACCGGCTCCGGCGGAGACGATGCAGTTCCGCAGGTCTCGTACAGCCGGTACCTGTGTGTTTTCTTCCAGACTGTCAAGCAGTTCTTGCCATGCGCTCATGTCTACCTCACTGTGTGGTGCCGTCGGCAGACCGGACGCAGTTCACAATTGCGGCAGTTTGTTTCCAGTTGGCTGTGGCTGGGAGTAAATATATCGCCTGCGCGAAAATGATCGGCGACTGCCGCACACTGGCTGGCCACTGCCTGGCGGATTTCTTCAAGTTCTGCCGGGTGCAAGGCGCATTTTTCGTTTTCGCCAAAGGCAAGTACAATGTCATTGGTTTTGCCGCTTTTTTTGTTGTTTTCTTCGATGGCGCTTTCTATGCTGCAATACCAGGCTGCTTCAACCGCAGCACCGGCCTGTTCGAGCAGCATGATGTATACCGGAATTTGTAGTTTGCCCAGTTCTCCATTGTGCAGTTTCAATTCTTTAAGGCTGGGCAGCGAGTTTTTCTTATAGTCAATGATGCGGACCATAAAATCTGCAGCGTTAGGTTCTGCAGTCGGCTCGCGGCAGACCAGATCAGGACGGCCTTCCAGTCGCACCCGGCTTTCCGGCAGGCTCATGTACAGTTCATCCTGGTCGTTGATGAATGGAATATAATTATCCATAAGGGTCCTAATGCTGTCCAGGCTGCGCTGTAAACGCAGCCGAAGCAGGGGTAGCATAGCTTCGGCTAGCAAGCCGGCAAAGGGGCCGTGCTCCCGGCTGAAAGCCTGTAGTGCGGTCTGTGTTGCAATTTCCAGGTCGTTGTCGGCAGGGCGGGCTGTTTCCCCCTCGGCTGCAGCCTGTATTACCCGTAGCTGCTGTTCGTGTAAAGGCCGGAAGGTTTCCTGCAAAATGCTGTGATAGAGCTTGCCAATCATCAGATTGTCCAGAAAATTTAGACTGGTATCGATGGGTCGGATATGCAGCAGCCGTTCATACACACAGCGGAAGGCGCAATTAGTATAACTTTCCACCAGACTGGTACTCAGATGCAGCCATTCGTCCCGATTTTTTTTAGTCAGCAGTATTTCCCGGATATCGTCGGCCAGTCGCACTGGATCTTCAGTTTTTCCTTCGGCCAGGTCTTTTTCGGGTTTGCGCAGGCTGCTGGCGAAGGCGGCCCGGATACTGCGCTGTTGCAGCGGGAAAATGCCCGGGATACAGGTCTGGCTTGTTTCCGTGGCTGCAGGTGCTGCCTGAGGGGGGCCGGAGCGTTCCAGCAGCGGCAGCCACTCTTCCGGGCAGAATGGCAATAATGCGGGGCTGCCCCTGTCTTCAGCAGTTCCCGCCGGGCTGTCTTGCAGCTGCAGAAGGGGATGCGGTGGACGAATACCGGCCGGCCCCTCAACGGCGAAAGACAAATACACTCTGCGGCCCGAAAGCGCCAACAGTCGTAGTATGCCTTCCGACAGGTCCCGGTCTTCCCCGGCCAGCAGGACCCGTTCGTCTTCGCGCAGAAAGGAAAGTTTACGCGCTTCAATCCGGGTGGCCTGTTCGTTCAGGTTCAGCACAAAATGCAGGGCCGGATTGCAGCCGGCGCTTACCCGGAAACGATGTACCGGAATGCCGCTGCTGCGCGCCAACGGCAGGTAGGGGCTGTCTTCCAGCTGCTGAAACCACAACTCAGCCGCCCCTTCCACCACGGCAAGTCCCAGTTCGCGCGCAGTGTCCTCCAGCTCTTCCAAAACCAGTATACAGCGCGCCAGTTCGTCATTCTGCAGGTCGGACCACTGCTCGCCGTCAATAAACTCTTTGCGGAAGGCATCATAGGCTTCGCGTACCGCAGCAAAAGAGTTTGCCTGCAGCAGTTTTCGGCCGGTATTTCGTATTTTTCTATAACAGTCGGCCAGATCGCGGTCGCGGCTGTCCATGGAGGCCAGCCAGATGTCCCCTTCCAGATCCGGAATCGAAGCCAGGATGTGTTTGTCCAGGCCCAGCTGCATGAGCCGGCGGATGCAGTCAGCTTGCCGGAATGACCGCGCCTTGTCCAGAAGCAGGCGACGCATGGCGGTAAAAGAGCAGTCGGTCAAGGCTGTATCCAGCAGATCACGCAACAGCCGTCCGCCACAGCTGTCTGCGAGCGGACCGGCTTCGCGGATGTCCAGGGGAATGCCGATTACCGCCGCTTCCCTTTCCAGTACCGGCCGCAGCTGTTCCAGATCGGCTATCGAGATCAGGATGTCGGCCGGATGCAGTCCTTTGGCGACCACTTGCCTGATCTGCAGCAGCACGGCACGGATTTCTGCTAATGTCGACGGAAAACGTGTTGCTGTAAGCATGGCCGTCATTTCGGAACCAGTTTTCTCTGCACCAGTCTGCCCGTCTTGCCATTCGGAGTACAGCCGGCAATTACAATAGGCAGAGTCACGCAGAGCCGGTGCATAATCCTGCCAGTCGTCGGTGAGGTCCGGAAAGAATAAAATATAGCTATTCCCATCGCTCTCGGCTTCGCGCACTTCCCAGGCTGCTTCATATAGCTCTTTTTCGGCCATAAAGCTGCTGTATTCCTGTCTGATCAGTAGCCATTCTGCCAACAGGGGGGATGGTTTCCGGCCATCCAAGCCGGCTGGCAGGCTGCCTAGTGCGGGTAGGGCTTTGGCGACATGACGAACAAAATTTAATGAAGCAGCGGCTTGTTCGCGCGGCAGTATGCTGTTAAGGAAGGGCTTGCGCTGGTTGCGCAGTAAAAGCGACCTGGCAAAGAAAAGCCGCAGCAGACTCGAAGATGGCCTTTTCTGCTGGTTTCCGGCAAACACTTTGTTCTTGAAGTTGTCCCAGCTGATAAAGCGCTGCAGCGGTAGGGCAGCCCTTCCGCTGTGGCGCAAAGCTTCAGTCAGAGCATCGGCGGCAGCCAAATCACTGGGGAATACAAAAACCGTATTTGCATCGCCAAGCTTCGTGAGGATGATTTTTGTGTTCTGCTCGATCAAATCGTATAGTCCTTAAGGAAGACGTCCAAGTTCCATCCTGCTGCTTGCGCCTCCGCCTGCATTGTTTGCACAAAAGATTTTTCAGCCTCGGCGAGCAGTGCTGCGGCTTTTTTGCGTGTTTTCCGGCCGGGCAGCAGTACCGGACAGGCATACAGGCTGGCTGCAAAGGCCAGAGCGCAGCCAAAGTTTTCTTTGTTAAACCAGTTTATTCCGTCCCAGCTGTGTATCCCCAGCAGATTGCGACTTTGTTCACGGGCTAGTATAGCTTTTATATAAGGCAGCCTGCCGGTCGTGCTGGCTGTCCCGCTTTCTGTGTCCGCAGCAATGGAGCCTGCAGCCAGAATCTGAGCCGCTGCCAAACCGGCTTCTACACACCAGAAAGCCGCTTCGTCGGTAATACCCAGCGCATGAATGCTCTCGCGCAGCTTTCTTGTCAGCCCGAGGGAGCGTAATGTTTCTTCACTTAGAATTTGCAGCAGCGCATTTGCGGCTATTGTAACCAGCAGGCAGTAGCCCAGATTCGGGCTGCATTGCAGTAAATCCGCAGTACCGGTGCTGCTGTCTTTATGGCGCTTAGCCAACAGTGCCAGAATTTCCAGTACTCCCTGCACCTGGATCTGGCAAAGCTGGGCCAAGGTGCTGGGAAGTTCTTCTTCTGCGGCCGTTTTTTTCTGTTTTGTTCCCGCTTTGTTCTGTTTGGTGCTCGCGACAGCCTCGAGTGCCGGATCATTGGCTAGGCTTGTCAAGCTATCGCTGCTTGCACGAAGTTGCTGCAGGAGCTTCTGTACCCGGGCTATAAAATCGCTGGCTGCCGTGCTTTCGTGCCCTGAGTGTGCCATGGCCATATACGATGCGCCAAAGGTATCGGCAAACACGGCATATAGTTCGGCTTGCTGGATGTCCTGTACCGCTTCAGCGATATTGAAAACCCCGCGCCCGTTAAGCCGCTCGTACAGTGTTGTCCAAGATCCGTCGGCATCAAGCACTTCATGGATGGCCATAAAAACCTGGGTACGGAAGCCGTCAAGTTCTACATACAGGCCTTGCTCGTGGATTCCAGTGCTGTGGCGAATGAACCATTGTCCGCTGCGCTGTTCTTTCATTACCAGATAGCGGCCGGGGCCGCCTTCCAGACGTAAGGCCGCGGCGATGGTAGTGTTGGTTTTGGTCTTGCTGCCGTCTTCGTGCTTTACCGCCCACGGGCTGGAGTGGTGAATGGTGCCGCTGCCTCGTTCCCAGGCGTTGTTGAACAGTACCAGGGCTCGTTCATCGCCCTGTCCGTTTACAAACGCGAAGATATTTTCATCTACACCGCCGTCATTGCGGTGTACATCAAACAGGGCGAAATGCTCCACCCCGGAAAACAGGTAGCGCTTTTTTAATAGCGGGAAAATTTCACGTTCGTGTCTGTCGACCAGACTGCCGTCCGGTGTTTCGTCGCGGTAGGCCCGGCGGTATTCCATGCCGTATTTTTCACTGAAGCCTTCCACCTGGCCGTGACCGAACATCGGCAGACCGGGCAGGGTGGACATAAGGGTGCAGACGCCGATGTAATGGTCGTCTTTGCCGAACTGGTTGGCCGCAGTCTCCTCGTCCGGGTTGTTCATGAAGTTTACATAACGTTTCAGGATGTCTTTGTCGAATTCCTGGGTGTTTTTGATGGTGTCGCGGTATTTTTTGTTCTCTTTCTCGCGCAGCATGTTCATGAAGGCGGAGTTGTATACCCGGTGCATGCCCAGGGTGCGCACAAAGTAGCCTTCCATCATCCAGAAGGCTTCCGCCAGCAGCAGGCAGTCCGGTGTTTCGCGGGCACAGCTGTCGACAACCTCGCGCCAGAATTCCTGGGGCATGGCGGCGTCAAAGTCATGCCGGCTCATGGCGTATTCGCCACGGCTGGCGATGTCGCCGCCCTGGCCGGGTTCCGGATACCACAGGCGGCGGAAATGGCGCTTGGCCATGATCATTGCCGCGTCAAAACGGATTATCGGAAAGTTGCGCGCTACGTGCAGGATGCGTTCGATAACCGCGGCGCGGGCTTCCGGCTTAAGAAAATCTATCTGGGCGGTATCGTTCCAGGGCATACTGGTTCCGTCATTGCCATGATACATATAGGTGGTATGTCCGCTGGGAAAGTGCACCCGCTTGAAGACTACCGAAGCATCGCTGCGGCTGTAATAATGGTCTTCCAGCCACAGGCCGATTTCCGGATCGCGTGAAAGGTTTTCGCCATTGAAGGTATAGCCGGGGAAGGGTGGAGTATCACGCTGCACAAAGAGTTCCGGACGGTGGCGTACCCACTCCGAATCCATGCCGGTGTGATTGGGCACCATATCGGCTGCCAGCCGGATACCGCGCTGACCAGCCCGGTGCCGCAGCTGTTCCAGGGCTGCCCAGCCGCCCAATTCTCCGGCAATTTCGTAATCAAAGAGAGCATAGGCGCTAGCCGCAGCCTCAGGATTGCCGCACAGTTCCTTGATGCGCCGGCTGGCATCGCTGCGTTCCCACAAGCCGATCAGCCAGAGTGCGTTAAAGCCGCGCGACGCCAGCAGATCCAGCTCCTGGTCCGGTATGGCGTCCAGGGTGCTTATCGGCCGGTTGTAGGAAACACTCAGCTGATGCAGCCAGACCAAAGTACTCTTGGCGATCATTACCACCCGCGGCATCCAGTCTTTATCCTGACTGAAGGCTTCGTATTCGGCATCGGCTTTTTCGAAGCTGAGCACCTGGCTCGGCCCGGGGCCATGAAACACTGGTTTTTCTTCTTCGGCCAGCATATCCACACCGCCAAGCAATTTGCGCATATATTCGCCGATAATCAAGCCCCAGCGGCTGCGGATGTAGGCCAGCTGTCCGGACAATGAATCCGGCGAAGCCCGCATCGGCGCACGCAGCAGGCTAAGCAGATCTTCATTTCCGGGGCCTGTGCCTGGCATTGCCTTAAAACTGGATTCGAGTGTCTTTATCGCTATGTCTACCGGCACCTCGGCGCGCAATACCGAATCATCAAATAGGAATTGCAGCTGTCCGAAGGCCGGGTTTTCATTGGCCAGGCGTAATAGCATCAATTCTTCCAGCGCATTGTAGCGGTGTGCTATGCCGTCGGTTGAGCCAGCCAGCCAGGCAGCAGCGCTCATGGATCCTTTCTGGACTACCGGAGGCGGAAAACGGCTTACGCAGGCAAGCAGTAAACGGGTGCAGCCGGCTTCGCCCAGCTGGTCTTCCAGATGGCGCAGGGCATCGTCATACACTCTCGGGTGTACCGACTGGCGGTAATAAGCGCATACTACATGGGCTATTTCGTGCAGCAGTGCGGCGGCATTCAGTATGCCGGCGCGCACCGGCATCGGCGGTTGTCGCTGATTTATGCGGGCAGCAGTCAGACGGGCGGTAAAAAAGTCGGCAAAGACCAGATTGCCGGTACTGCTAAAGGGAGCTTCTTCCAAATTGTAGAGCTGCCGGGCCTGTTTTGAAACCGGCAGATAGTGGCGCGCTCCCCGGCTGTCCGGTGTTTTATTGCCTAAATGACTCAGGTGAATATTCAGAACTCTGGTAGTGGTGTTTTTCATATGCTGCTCCCCGTAGAATGATAGTCGATTCGCCCGGCTTTGTCAGCTTTTTCCTTAAAAAATTGCTCAGGCCGGCGGCCTAAGCAGCGCCGCCAGCAGCAGACTAAGGCCATACAGCAGGGGCAAGTGCACAAGATAGATCAGTAACGAATGTTGACCCAGCCACTCCAGACAACGTTTTGCCGCCGTTGCTGTCGCCCGGCCCGGTCCTGCTTTGCTTGCGGGGGCGGCTTGTTGCACAGTTGACGGCTTTGCCGCCAGAAGTCGGGTATACGGATATGCCGCCATGCCGAAGCACAGCCAGGCAAACCAGGGCAACAGGGGCAGATAGTCCATGGGGCGAAGTTTGGAGGAACGCAAGCCCAGCCAGGCCAGCCATACAAAATCGAAACGCAGCGAACCAAGCCACAGCCCAAGTACCAGCACTGCCAGCCCGGTAAACAGGGCGGTCCGGCTGTGATTGGCCAGCGGCCAGCCGACAATGCTGCCAACAGCCAGTAAGTGCAGCACACCGAAGAAAACAAAATACTGCGGACCGAAGGCTATAATGGTCACCAGGGATACCAGCAGGGCCGCAGCTCCCAGGATACCTACTCTGCGCGTTATGAAGCGCCAGTCGCTGCCGTTTTGTTTTTTGGCAGACATGCTCCAGCCGGCCAGCAGAACAAACAAGGCTGCAACCCCGCGCGCAAACCACCACCAGAAGCCGGACCATAGATCCAGTACAAGCAATCCCTGCATCACCAGCATGTAGAGGGCATGAAAAAGCACCATCCCTATAACTGCCAGACCGCGCAACTGATCGATAAGCGGCAGACGATTTTTTCTCGGCTTGACAGATTTTGTACTCATAAAGCTCCTTCAATGGCCTTTGCCAGGATGTAAACGTCCAAATCATGTTGGATATCCAGAATTTTATATAGCAGGGTCTTGACAAAAATGCGGTGTTTCGTCAATTTGGAGTATGGATTAATTTTTGCTTTCCGCTTGGAGAATTATCAACTCCAGCAGGCACAAAGAATCCTCTCCATAGTATGTCCTAGCATGCCATGAGCGTATCTGTCCGTCAAGTTGTGCCGCTGGCCGGCCGTCGCCAATAATTGCAGGGGGGAAGTATGTCCGTTGTTGTTGAACACGATAAACGCCGACGCGAAATTCTGGAAAAAGCACTTGATGTTTTTGTCGAGGAAGGCTACAGCGATACCACTTTCCAGAAGATAGCCGATCGTTGCGGCATTACCCGAACCATTTTGTATCTTTATTTCAAGAACAAGCGTGAAGTTTTTATATTCAGCATCAAATTGTTCACCGAGACATTGGAGCTGAAATTGCGTTCAATTGCCGGAAATCCGGAGTTTTCGGCAATTGACCAGCTGAAGCAGCTGATGAACCTCATTATCGGTGAATCGGCCGGACAGAAAAAATTGCTAACCGTCATTTGCGATTATCTTATATATCTGAACCGTTCCGGCAGTGATCCTTACGAGCGCCTGCGCCGGCGCACCATTCGCTTGCGCCATATTATCTCCGGAATTGTTATCGCCGGCCAGAAAAGCGGCGAGTTGTCCAAGGTTCCGGTAAAAGTGGTTACTGACATGCTGTATTCCTTGCTGGAGGCTACTGTTTTCCGGGCGACTATCCTAAACCGCATTGCTTCGGACGATCTGCTGGCCGCCGCCGATCTGTTTATCGAACGCCTGCAGGCGCGCCAGCAGGCCGATAAAAAATAATGGCTATGTTGGCTCAACGCAAACCTGAATGGCTCAAAGTAAGAATTCCTCAGGGCGAACAATGGAAGGCCATGAGCCGGTTGATTCACGGCCACGGGCTGCACACCGTTTGCGATGAGGCTGCCTGCCCAAACAAGGCTGAATGCTGGGGCTGCGGGACGGCAACTTTCATGGTGCTTGGTGATGTGTGTACCCGTAATTGCCGTTTCTGCGCGGTGGCAAGCGGCAAGACTGGTACTGAAATCGATACCGGTGAGCCGCAACGGCTGGCCGAGGCAATTAAAGAACTGAAGCTGAAATATGCGGTAATAACCAGTGTAGACCGCGATGACCTGCCTGATTGTGGTGCCGGGCATTTTGCGGCCTGTATTAAAGCAATAAAAAACACAACAGCTGAAGTACTGGTAGAAGTCCTGATTCCGGATTATCGGGGGGCTAATCTGGCCGTAGTTATGGCCGCGCGGCCTGATGTAATTGCGCACAATATAGAAACCGTACCGTCAATGCAGAATATCCGCGATGCCCGGGCCGGTTTCGAGCAGTCGCTGCAGACCCTGCACGAGGCCAAGGCTGCCGGTTTTATTACCAAATCCAGCCTTTTGCTGGGGCTGGGTGAGAGCGAAGCGGAAATCATTGTGGCCATGGATGCATTGCGGCGGGTAGGCTGTGATATTCTGGTAATGGGTCAGTATCTGCAGCCGAGTGCCAGACAGCTGCCGGTTGTAGAATATATTACACCTGCCCAGTTTGCACACTTGGCCGACCTTGCGCTGCAGCGCGGTTTTTCTTCGGTTGTATCTGCGCCGCTGGCCCGCACCAGCTACCATGCTTCGGAAGGTTACCGTAAACTAGGACCGGCCTCGCCTACGGCCGCTGAAGGCTAAGAATTATCCCGGCTTGCAGCGATAGCCGGATCCCTGCTTACATCCCCGAAGCGGCCAGTTCCGGATTGGCCTGTGCCAGGGCGGTGCTGAATTTAGCCACTACCTGTGCCTCAAAAAGCAGTTGAAGATTATCCCGGTAACTGAGTATACGATTGATGTAGTTTAAGGTGCTTAGGGGGGTGCCGCCGGTCTTGATGCGGGTCAGACCGGCATTGTAGATAGCCAATCCGACTACTTCATTGCGGCCTTCATCCAGGCAGAATTGCAGGTGGTTCAGCCCCAGGCGGGTATTGCGTTCAGGATTAAAAAACTCTTCTGGCTGCAGATGCGGGAAGGTTTTGGAGTTAAGCTGAAACAAACCCCGGTCTATTGAAGTCGGATTCCGGTTTACCGCCCTGATTTTAAAACCGCTCTCGTGATAGGCCAGGGCAAAAGCCAGCGCCGGCGAGATTTTCTGTCTGCTGGCTTCGGCCAGGATAATATCGCTGATGCGCCGGGATCCGGTTACGGCGGTAAAAAATTCTACTGTAGCCTCGCGGGTAAGCTGGTGGTCGTATAGCTCAAGGATGTAATCTGCATTGCTGCCGCTGCTGCGCATCGCTCCGTGAAACTGGTCAGAGCTGAGTGAACTGAAATGCCGGAACTGGTCGGGCAGATATATATCACTGCTGGAATCGGTGATATGTATGTCGTCTGGTTTACAGCCGGCCATTCCCAGCAATCCTGCTGCCAGCACTATCCAGAACAGTGTAGGTGATTTAGTGAAGATAACGCGCCTCCGTGAAAAATATGCGCTATTACGCAATATAGGAGGTATTGTACAGAAAAATCAAATATCGTCAATAACCCGAAAGGATCAGCCCTCTCCAGGAGTTGCCAAAGGCAGGACGATGGTAAAGCAGCTGCCTTTGCCCTTTTGGCTGTCAACCAGGATGGCTCCGCTGTGGGCTTTGATAATTCCGGCGGTAGCCGCCAGGCCCAGGCCCCGGCCAGAGCGTTTGGTTGTGTAGTAGGGATCAAAAATCCGTTCCAGCAATTCCGGTTCTATGCCGTGTCCCTGGTCCTCCACGCTGATAGTGGCATACATCCCTGGAAGCAGGGTATGTCCGGCATGGGTATGATCCAGGTCGGCCAAGGTCAGGTCCCTGGCGCGCACAGACAGCTTCACCGGCAGGTCGGCCGATCCGGTAGCCTCTATGGCATTCAGCAGCAGATTGAGTATCACTTGCCGTATCTGCTGCTCATCTCCGCGTATGGCCACGGGCACGGCCGGCAGCTGCAGCTGAATGGGATGCTCGGTGCCGGAGGCCGCGAGCAGCAGCGGCTCTATTTCCGGCATCAGCCGGTCCAGCTGAATCATAACCCGATTAACCGCACTCTGCCCGGCAAATTCCATCATTCGCCGTGCCAGTTCGCCGGCTTTTTTGGCCTGGCTAACGGCAGCCTGCAGAGCCGTCCGGTCATCCTCGGCCATTGTGGTCATGCCGCCGGACAAAACTTTTTCCATCGAGCCGATCATCCCCATCAGCATATTATTGAACTCATGGGCAATATTGCCGGCCATCAGGGCCAGGCTTTCGTTGTTCTGGGCTTTAATCATCCGGCCTTCCAGCCGCCGGCTTTCTTCAGCCATTCTGGCCCGTTCTTCCATATCTTTCATCAGCTGGCTGTTGGCGTAACTCAAAGATTCATTGCTGCGTTGCAGGTTGGAGTTAAGCGTCTGTAGTTCGCTGGTCCGGGCTTTTACCAGGCGGCGCAGCTGCATAGTCCAGACAAGTATCAGCATTGACAACAAAACCATTATTATCAAAGCGGTTAGAATAGGCAGTCGCCAGCGGTCCATGGTCATATTCTGGCTGGAGTAAGCTACGCCCAGCCACTTCCGGTAGATGGTATCAAGTACCCCGGTTTGCTGGGCCTTGTGCAGTCCCTTTTGTAAAATTGATAAAAGTATACTGTTGCCTTTGGCCACAGCCATGCAGTCTTTACCGGTATACAGTGGCTCGGCGGTTTTTTTTATGCGATCCTGCAGTTTGGCGTTGTACATATAATGAAGGACTATCTGCTCGTCACCAATCAGAGCATCGGCCTCACCATTCGCTACCAGATTCAGCGCTGCCGAGAAATCGCTGGTATAGATCCATTCGACCGCGATGTTTTTATTGTCCAGGAATTCTATGGCATAATCGCCCCGTTGTACGGCTATTTTCCGGCCGGCCAGATCGCCAATTTCCAGAATATCGGTACGCTCGCTGCGCACGAAAATGGACGCCGGTACCGCAAAAACCTGGTCGGTAAAATCGAAACGCTTCTTCCGCTCATCACTTTCAAAGATTCCGGTAAGCGCATCTGCGGTTCCGGTGGTAACTGCCTGCTGGGCGGCCGCAAAAGGCATGGGCCGGAAAACCACAGTAAATCCGTACTCGGTTGCTATCCAGCGGATCAGGTCGATAGCCATACCGGTATAGTCGCCATAGCGCGGATGTATAAATTCGAAAGGCGGGTAGGAAATCTGCCCGGCAAAAATTATTTCGGTCTTTTCGGCCAGCCAGCGTTTTTCGGTTTCACTCAGACTGTATTGGGCCATAGCTGTACTGCCGGCCAATGCCAGCAGCAGCATAAACAGTACTAATCGACGCATCATGAGCTAACTATACGCTACAATCGGGATTTATGCCAGTTTATACTCCACTGAATCTAGTTTGTCTTATAAGTAATTCCTAATTAATTATAAGACAAACACTACAATTGGAATTTCTCGACAGACCTGAGTATGTCGAGAATAAATGCCGCAGGGCCTGGTCAATATTGACCAGCAAGGCTCCGGCACGCGATAATGGCCCGACCCCTGTCAAGCAAGACCACATACAAGGATATCGCTGATGCTGGAAAAACTGTCCCGCACCTTTACGGACATATTCAAGACGGTAAGCGGAAAAGCTTCCATTACCGAGAAAAATATCGATGATGCTGTCGAACAGATAAAGATGGCCCTGCTGGAGGCCGACGTAAACCTGCGCGTGGTGCGTCGCTTCGTTAACGCTACTATAGAGGAAGCCAAAGGCGAAAAAGTCCTGCGTTCGGTACAACCGGGCCAGCAGTTTGTAAAAATCGTGCACGACCGCATGGTTGCCCTTTTAGGTGACTCGAAACAGGACCTGCAGCTAAAAGGCCCGGATACGCTGAGCGTTATTCTGATGGCCGGTCTGCAGGGTTCGGGTAAAACCACCAGTACCGCCAAGCTGGGCTATCATCTGAAGGCCAAGGGCCGTAAAGTTATGCTGGTGGCCTGCGACCTGGTGCGTCCGGCCGCGGTGCAGCAGTTGATTTTGCTGGGCGAGCAGGTGGGAGTAACGGTTTACCACGAAAACAATACCGATCCGCTGCGTATCGCCAAAAACGCCCTCTCGCTGGCTAAAAAAGAACTGTACGACACCATTGTTTTTGATACCACCGGTCGCATGCAGATAGACGATTCCATGATGGGCGAGCTGGAGCAGCTGCGCAACCTGGTGCGACCCGACGAAACCCTGCTGGTTGCCGATGCCATGACCGGCCAGGCTGCAGTCGATATTGCCAAGGTCTTTAACGAGCGCATCGGTATCAGCGGCGTTATTCTTACCAAGTTCGATTCCGATACCCGCGGCGGTGCCGCATTGTCGCTGAAGAGCGTTACCGACCGTCCGATAAAATTCATCGGTGTATCCGAGAAGCCGGACGGCCTGGAAGTCTTCCATCCCGAGCGCATTGCCAGCCGCATCCTGGGTATGGGCGACATCGTCTCGCTGGTGGAGAAGGCCCAGGAAGTTATCGATGAGGAAGAATCGGTCGAGCTGGAAAAAAAACTGGCGAATCAGACCTTTACCCTGCAGGATTACCTGGATCAGCTGCGGCGCATGAAGAAGATGGGCTCCATGAAAAACCTGTTGGAAATGATGCCCGGGCTGGCTGGTCAGGTATCCGAAGAACAGCTGGACAGTGTAGATACCAAACATGAAGAGGCCATCATTCTGTCCATGACCAAGAAGGAGCGGGTGAATTATCTGATTATCGGCCCAACCCGGCGCTCACGTATCGCCCGCGGCTCGGGAACCTCGGTGGCCGAAGTTTCCCGGCTGCTTAAAAAATTTGAAAAATCCTGCCTTATGATGAAGAAGGCGGTAAAAAACAAGAAAATGGCAGCCAAAATGATGGGGGGCGCTTTTTAGGATCATCCCCTTTACACTCTGCCCCGTTTTTCGCTATAATCCATCCGTTCCTGGCTGGATATAGCTCCGGCGGGGTTTTGCAATGGAACTTAAACGAATGGAGACGAAAACATATGTCCAGACAATGTGATCTTTGCGGTAAAGGCACCATTTTTGGTAATACCGTCAGCCACGCCAAAAACCGGACCCGTCGGACTTGGCGCCCGAATCTTGTAAGCATGAAAACCATGGTGGGCGGAACCGTTATTTCGGTAAAAATCTGTGCTCGCTGCCTTAGGTCAAACAAGATCGTCAAGCACGTCTAAGCTTTACCATACAGGGTATGGTCTCGCAGCGCAGGGGCTCCGGAAATCCCGGAAGGCCCCTGTTGTTTTTTATTTTAGCTTGTTCGCGGACCGATCCGGCCGCCGTTTTAGGCTACAGCAATAAAAAAGCCCGCTTCAGGCGGGCTTTTTGAGAACTAAAGCAGATGACTGCTCTCTATTTTTTCAGAATCGATAGGATGCGTTCCAGCACCTTTTTGCGGTCGAGCGGCTTGACGATGTAGCTCTTCGCCCCCATGAGCAGGCATTTTTTTACCACATCCTCCTTGCCGAGCGCGCTTACCATAACGACGGCAGCGTTTTTGTCAAATTCGAGGATTTTTTCCAGCGCGCTTACGCCATCCATCTGGGGCATGGTAATATCCATGGTAACCAGATCGACTGCCGGAAACAGTTCCTTGTATTTTTCTATACCCTGCATGCCGTCCGAAGCGGTTCCGACAACATCAAAGCCCTCCGAGGTCAGAATTTGACCCAGCTGTTTGGCTATGAACATGGAATCATCGACAATCAATACCCTGTAGGGGGTGCCTTCCGGTTTTAGCCCTTCCGGTTTTTTGTCGTTTAAATTGGGCATATCACTCTTGGCAATCATGTCCTTATACGCTCCTTGAACCACTGCATTCATCATATTCTAAGGGCTTTTTATTTTTTGTGCAAGTCTCAACGCTTAATTTAGTTTGGCGGCTATCAAGTGCCTGCCAAGTACTTGACGCTGGTAAACCCTGCGTGCATAATTACTCGATGTTTTAGTTGCCTTGTTAAGGAGAATAGTTGTGCCCTGCGGAAGAAAACGTAAGCTCAAGAAGATAGCAACCCACAAGCGCAAGAAGAAGAAGAGAAAAAATAGACACAAGACACGCAAATAGGGTTATGCTATCCGGAGAAACGGTCATGTCATTGCGGCATGGCCGTTTTTTTTATTGCACGATACACCTTTACTGCTATACAATGGCAGCATGAATTCAGACATAGATGTTATGCATCTGCTTAAATCTTTCGCAACCAGGAATAATCTGTATTCCTTCGAGTACCGGGTTTTCTCGGCCGCAGTCCAGCGTCAGGCTAAAAATAGTGACCAGACCAATCACATTTACCGGGAACTGTCCAATACACCGGATACAGTGCTGGTTCCCAAGTTGTTTTTGCTGGCCCGCGAGAAGCTTATTTCGCTGATGCTGACCGGTTCGGAAATTCACACCATCCAGCTGCCGGAGGCTTTTATGCTCCCCCTGCGGGCTGAGTATCAACGGATGGAAGAAAACCCCGATGTACCTTTTCCTGACGACCAGATTTTCAAGATGACCATACCGCCGGAATGGGTGCAGATTATCAGTATCGATACCGATCTGGATTCACTGTTGCTGGATAATCGGGAACGACCGGTGCTGTTTTATCGCCTGTACTTTCCTGACGGGCTTAAGCCGGTACTGCTGCCGTCTGCTTCTATAGGAGACAAGCTGCTTGAGTATGCGGTACTCAAAATCCGTAATTATCTGCGTAAAGGCTCCAATAAGGATTATATTCAGCAGCGCCTGATGAGCGCTTTCTCCAGCAAGGAGACCCTGCTGCGCGACGCCATGACAGCGGTTCTGATAAAACCCTTCGATTCGATTCGTGAAATGCAAGACGGGCGCAGTGATTTTACCTATCCGTTCTGGGCTTATCTGGTCAGCTCCATAAAAAAAGACCTGGCCGGCAAGGGTGAACCGACCCCCGACGACATAGCCTCCTGGCAGGCCGCCTACCTCATGGATGTATACAATAATCATTACAAAGGCAAATCACAGCGTATCCATGAAAAAGAAACCGCTTTCCATACGCTGGAAATGCTGCTGCGCAAGGCTCCGTATGTGTTCAGTATGCAGGACATAACCGATTTCCGCGACAGCCAGAGTCGTCCTCTGTTGGGAAAGTACAATAAGGAAGAGCTTGAGGACTGGCTGCATGAGCAGACGGTAAAGGCCGAGCCTAATCATCTACCGCCGCTCTTGGTGCTGCAGTCGGCCGGCGGCCCGCAGCTTTTTATCATGAAGGAAAACCTGCTGCCTTATGTGCTTCGTCTGCTAAACGAAACCCGCGGGCTGATGCGGGCCAGCCTGATAAAAGAGTGGCGGGACTTGTTGTATAATTTTGACAGTGTAGAGGCCATGTACGAGGATGCTGCCTTTATTAAAGAACTGAACCGCCGGCTGCCGACCTTAATGCCGGCCTTGTTGCCGGTGCTGGATTCCGGTTATGTGCCGCTGGTTTTTGGCGAATTGGAGGATGAACGTTCCCATCAGCCCGATCTGGAACTGTTTTTCGGCAATAACCGGGTTGCTTCCATCAATGTCTTGCTAGGGCTGGAGCGCAAGCAATTACTGACTGATGTACGGATTTTACTGCCGGTCTGGTATACGATCCCGATTCTGTCCTGGTTTTTCCGGCTTTTCGCCAGTGCTGGACGTAAACGCCAGGATAAAAAAACCGAAAAGCGCAAACAAAAATCCCGGGCTGTCAGTTCCGGTTCCGGTTCAGAAGATAAGCCGCAGGGGGGCAGCCGGGCTATGGAATTTTCCATGGCAGCCCGTGCCGCCGAAAAGAAATTGCTGCCCTCTGAATATAACCTGGATCAATATTTGCAGCATCTGACCAGCCGCTGGAACACCTTGTTGGATCCATCGGCCAAGGCCAATCTGTCCGAAGACATCAATGCGCTTGTTCGTGATTACATGCGCGGAATCTTGCGTAATATGCGCGCTTCGGCCTTTACTCCGGAGCGTATCAGCACACTGGCCTCAAATCTGGCTGACCGGCCGAATCTTCTGCAGATACGCAACCACGCCGCGCTTGAGGAGTACATAAAAATGTATATGATAAAGATGCTGAAGCGTTAAACAGCATTGTATCAGCAGGGAGAACATGTCATGAAGGTTATCGAAGAAGATCTTTATCTGGATTACCTGCAGGCATTGCTTAGTGGCGGCAAGGCAAGGTGCTATGATATCGTTCAGCGGCTGCTCAGCGCCGACCCAGGCATTCACGAACTGTATGTCGGCTTGTTTCAACGCTCCTTATATGAGGTCGGACAGCTTTGGGAACAGAACCGCATCTCGGTGGCGGTGGAGCACCTGGCTACAGCCATCACCGAGAACATGCTAAGCCTGGTGTATCCCCGAATTTTCGGCGCGGAGCACAATGGCCGCAGTGCTGTCGTTTCCTGCATCGCCAATGAATATCATCAGATTGGCGGCCGAATGGTGGCCGATATTTTTGAAATGCAGGGCTGGGACGGCTATTTTTTAGGCGCAAACACGCCGCAGACCGACCTTTTTAGCCTGCTGGACAGTAAAAAGCCGGATGTTCTGGCGCTTTCCCTGAGTATCACCCAGAATTTTACCATTCTGTATACGAGTATTGAGCTGCTGCGCCAGCGTTACCCGGAGCTGCCGATTATGGTCGGCGGCCAGGCTTTCCTGCAGGGCGGCAGGGATATTGGCGAGCGTTATCCAGGAGTCATGCTTGTATCATCGCTAAGCGGTCTGGAGCAGCTTATTTCCGGTTCACCGGAGCTGGTATCAGTGGAATATTTTGCGCAGGGCCGGTCGCTTTGAACGGCATTGGCGGCGAGGCTGCTGCCGCCCTTCTGCAATATCTGCAGGAAGATGCCTCCATACTGGTTTTTATACTGAACAGCGATGGGATTATTCTAACCAGCAATGCCTATGCCCAAAAACTGCTTGGATTGGACCCGGCCGGAAGCCCCTTTACAAAAGTGTTGGTGGATTTTAACCATGAGCTTGCTCTCGAAGCCTTGCTGCAGACAGAGCAGTCGGCTCGCCTGCTTAATGTTACCACAGCGCAGGGCCTGCCGCAGACTTTTTACTTTTCTTTCCGCAAACTGAACTCTGGGACGCTGGCCGTGGCCGAGTCCAATTCGCTGGAGATTGAGCAATTGCGGCAGAACATGACGCTGCTTAATACCGAGTCGGCCAACCTTAATCGCGAATTGCACAAGAAAAATGCCGAGCTGCAGAAGCTGGATGAGCAGAAAAACCAGTTTGTAGGCATAGCGGCTCATGATCTGCGCAATCCCATCGGGGCTATTTATAGTCTTACCAGCTTCTTGCTGGAGCACACGGATGCGGAACTGAACAGCGAGCGGCAGGAAATTCTGGGCATGATAAAGGTTTCCAGCAACTTTATGCTTAAGCTGCTGGACGACCTGCTGACTATAGCCAAAATCGAACTGGGTAAACTGAATCTGGCTATTCAGGCGACTGATTTTCCGGAGTTTGTGCGCCGGATTGTTAAAATTAACCAGTTCCTGGCTGACCACAAGAAAATTGTATTGCGTCTGCAGGATTATGACACGCTTCCGCCAGTACCGCTGGATCCGCTGAAGATCGAGCAGGTGCTGAATAACCTGATATCCAATGCCGTGAAATTTACGCCGCAAGGCGGAATTGTCGATGTGACCTTTTCCCGCAATGCTGATTCGGTGGTTTGTACGGTTAGTGACCGGGGGCCGGGTGTGCCGCAGGAAGATATTCCAAATCTGTTTAAAGCCTTTGCCAAAATCGGCGTAAAAACCCCGGAGGGCGAGAAAAGTACCGGCTTGGGTTTGTCCATCGCCCAGAAGATCGTTAGCGGGCACGGCGGCACGCTCTGGTACGAACGGCGGCTGGGCGGCGGCAGCTCCTTCTGTTTTTCGCTGCCCCTGGATCGCGGGCATAAGCTGGTCAACAGGAAGACTGATTGAAACTTGTCTGCCAGCTTTGTTCTGCTTGCCTGCCTGCCCGTTATCCGGTATTCTGTTTGGCAGTGAGTTCTGCAAACCAATTAACAGGGAGTGCTGATGTCCAAACAATACAGTTTTGCGATGCTCAAGCCGGGGGTTCTGCAACGGCGGCTGGCTGGTGAGATTATTACCCGCATAGAACGCAAAGGGCTTAGCCTGCACGCTTTTAAGCTGCTGCGGATAAGCCGGGCACAGGCTGAGGAGCATTATCGCGAACACCACGAGCAGCCTTTCTTTAAGGATCTGGTGGACTATATCACCAGCGGTCCGGTGCTGGCCATGATAATCGGCGGAGACGAAGCGGTTGCGGTTTTGCGTACGCTTTGTGGTGCCACCCGGATCGAGCAGGCGCTGCCCGGAACTATCCGGGGGGATTTCGCCGATCATACGCGCAAGAACATTATTCATGCTTCGGATTCGCCGGAAAGTGCCGAACGTGAAATCCGCCTGTTTTTCCGACCGGAAGAGCTGGTGGAATGGAACGACGGCAATGAAGAGTGGATCTGACTACATACCAGTCTTAAGGAATACCTATGAGCAATGAAGTTATCAGTGAATCAGGCAAGCGTCGTGTTGCCGTTATCGGAGCCGGGGCCTGGGGTACTGCTGTAGCCAAAGCCTGTGCCGAAAACGGCCATCAGGTTAGCCTGTGGGCGCTGGAAAAAGAAACAGTGGCTTCGGTAAATAATGACCATGTGAATGCCCTGTGGCTGCCGGGAGTGCAGCTGCCGGAGAATCTGAGTGCCACCGGCGATCCTGCCGAGGCTGCGCAGGACAAGGATATCATTATCCTGGCGGTGCCGTCGCTGTATCTTCTGCCGACGCTGAAGCGCATCCTTGGCGTGCGCAATGTAATGGAAGGCAGCAGTATCATCGCTGTGGTCACTAAGGGCTTTATCGAAACTAATCGCGGCACCCGCCTTATTGTGGAAACGCTGGAGGATTACCTGCCCGGTTTTTACCGGGGGAACCTGGTGTATATTTCCGGCCCCAGCCATGCCGAGGAAGTATCGCGTGGTCTGATGACCGGGTTGGTGGCGGCCAGTAATAATGGCCGCAATGCCATTCGCCTGCGCGAAACTCTGCAGCGGCCCTATCTGCTGGTGTACCCGTCTTTGGATGTTATCGGGGTGCAGGTTTGCGGCGGCGTTAAAAACGTAGTGGCGATTGCCTTCGGTATGCTGGACAGCCTGAAAGCCAATTCGGATTCTTTTGGCGACAATACCGAGTCGCTTTTACTGGCTGCCGGCCTTAACGAGATTCAGATGCTGGGGCAGGCCTTGGGGGCTACCCATCCGGAAACTTTTACTTCGATAGCCGGGGTGGGCGATCTGGATGTTACCTGCCGTTCGGTGCACGGGCGCAACCGCCGTTTCGGCCGTGATATCGTAGAAAAGAATATTCTGCAGCAGTTCAGCAGTGCCGAAGACCTTATTACCAACATTGCTAAGCTGCCGTATCTGCCCGAAGGCGCGGTTGCGGCCAGTTTTGTGCGCAAGATAGCCAGTGATAAAAAACTGAATCTGCCGATCTGCCTGGGTGTCTACCGCATCCTGAACCGCGAGCTGGGGCCGGAAGAATTTGCCCGTGAGTTCCTGACTTCATTGGTCAGCCGCTGAGACCGACCAGGCCGCCTCTGGCTGCAGCATTTGCTTACGTTGGCTAGCCTGGGGTAGCCTGGGGTAGCCTGGGGCAGCCTGGGGCAGCCTGGGGTAGCCTGGGGCAGCCTGGGGCAGCCTGATAGCCGCCGAGCGCGCTTGCCGGACGGATGAATGGCGACGGAACTGTATTGCTTAACAGTGTTACAGTTCGTGGCTTACTCCCGGCCCGGACAGGCGGCTGCGGCCGCCGTTGAGCGGCTGCACCTGGATGTGCGTCGCGATACGTTCGCGAATCAGGGGCACATGCGAAATCAAGCCTACCAGTTTGCCTTCCTGGCTCAGGGTGCCCAGGGTGCCTAATGCGCTGTCCAGGCTTTCTTCGTCCAGCGAACCGAAACCTTCGTCCAGGAAAAGACTGTCCACTCTTGCACGGTTGCCGGACATGCCGGCCAGCGCCAGCGCCAGAGCCAGGCTTACCAGGAAACTCTCGCCGCCCGACAGGTTCCGGGTAGAGCGGATTTCGCCTGCCTGGTAATTGTCGATGATATCAAACTCCAGGTTGCTGTCCTGGCTGGCTGTAAGCTGGTAACGGTCGCTGAGCAGGCTCAGTTTACGGTTGGCCAGCTGCAGCAGTTGGCGCAGTGTCAGGTTCTGGGCAAATTCGCGGTATTTCTTGCCATCGGCAGAACCTATCAATGCATCCAGTTTTGCCCATTCGGCATGTTCTTTGCGCAGGGCTTCCAGGCGGGTGCTGAGCCCTTTTACTTTAAGCCGCAGCTCCTGATCTTGTTGTAGTCGGGTACGCAGCAAGGCCAGCTCTTCGTTATGGCGGCCTATTTTTTCTTCCTGCTGCTGTTGTATTGTGGCCAGTTCGTCAGACGACAAAGGGCTTAGCCCGCTGTCCTTTTCGGCGGCAATACGGGACAGGCGGTCTTTGAGCAGTGCTTCCAGCCGGCTGCTGCGCGCACCAAGTTCGGCCTGCTTTTGCTCTAGTTCACGCATTGCTGCCAGTGGCAGGCGACTGGCCATGAAGACTGCTTCGTCAACAAATCCGGCCTGCTGCAGTGCGCTTGTGAATTTGCTAGTCGCAGCCTGCAGGCCGGGCGTGCGCTTTGTAATGCGCTCTGTAAGGTTGTTGATAGCCTCCTCGAGTGCATCCAGGCGGGATCGTATGGTCGTAACTGCCTCGGCTGCCTGCTTGGCCCACTCCTCGAGCGTTGCGCTTGCTGCCAGCTGTTCCTTCTCAAAAGCATCCGGATCCTGTTCGCCGAAAAGGCTGCTGCGCTGCTCCTGAAGGACGATTCTTGCCAGGGTTTTTTCCTGCACTTTTTTCTGCAGCGTCTTGCTCTGAGCTTCCTGATGTTTGAGTGTGGCGGTCAGTCCCTGCTGCTGTTGCCGTAGAAGCTGCAGCTGAAGCTCGGCTTTTCGCTGCTGTTCTGTTTGAGTATTCCACTCATTGGCCAGTTCCTGCAGACGCGCCAGTTCTGCTTCCAGCGGACCCTGCAGTGTGGAGCTGTTTTCCTGCGCTGCCGCCGGTGGAGCCAGTTGCAGCAGTGCCGTGCGCAGACCGGCTTCTGCGATCTGTATTTTTTCGGATTGGGCTGCGAGTTCCTGCCGGCATTGCTCCAGCTGGGACAACAGCAGATTTTTACGGTCTTGTTCTGTCTGCTGCTGCAGCGTAAGCTGATACACGCTTTTATCCGCCTGATGGGCTTCCTGGCCGGCTTTTTGTATCTGCTCCTGGATGTCGGCTGCTTTGGCCATAATGCTGTCGTTTGCCTTGATTCGTGCGGCGGTTTCATTTTCTACCGCCAGGCCGGCCTGCGCATACGGGTGCTCCAGCGCTCCGCAAAGCGGACAGGGCTGGCCTGGCATGAGATTCCGACGCTCTTCTTCATAACTGAGCATGCGCCGTATTAGCCCAAGTTCGCGGTACAGTGTTTCTTTTTCGTTCTGGTACCAGGCCAGGTCGCGGCCGTCGAGGATTTGCTTGAGTACGCCGGTTTTCTCTTCAATCAGTTTTTGAATGTTTTCAAGTTCGCTCTGCCTGAGTGCCTGCTCGTCACTCAAGCCGCTTGCTTTTTTTTCGGCTTCGCTAATGCTTGTCAGCAGTTTTGCTTCCTGTGTCTGTATCTTGACCAGTCCGGCTTGCAGGTCGAGCAAATTGTGCTGTACTTCGCGCAGGCGCGGCAGTTCGCCGGCCAGCTTGTCTGCCGCCGCATGAGCGAACAGCCACCGGCCGGTTTCGTTCAGCGTTGCCGCTTCCGCTGCAATGTTGTTATCAGTTGCAAGCGCTTCTGCTCTGGCCGTTTCAAGCAGTCGCATTACAGCTGCCAGGCTGGCGCTGTTTTCTTCAAGGTCCTGGCCGGTCGACTGCAGCTGTACATCCAGACTGCGAACCTTTTTTAGTAATTCGGCATCAGCTAGCTGTTTGTGTCTGGCTGTTATCAGT
>Ga0180008_1000632_pt1 | contig 27244 bp, 24 predicted proteins | sample MM_PW_MetaG_FD_121121 | JGI IMG/M metagenome (GOLD analysis project Ga0180008, IMG submission 121121) | Groundwater microbial communities from the Aspo Hard Rock Laboratory (HRL) deep subsurface site, Sweden - MM_PW_MetaG | ecosystem: Environmental > Aquatic > Deep subsurface > Groundwater... | reverse complement strand
TTCTGGGCCGACGCCCACGCAATTAGTACCGCGCTTATCGAACAGGTGGTAGCTCCCATGTGTTTCACTGAGTCTGACCTTGACGCCGAAGACGAAAAGGGACAGAATGCGACACGGGAGCAGGAAGATGACTCCGAGGATGAAAAGAGTCCTGTCTGGATTACGGGTGGGGGTGGGAGATGAACTTCAAAGAGATCTTCTCAAGACCGTGGAGCCGTGTAACAGATGCAGTCGGCAAACTTGCCCGCAAAGAGATAGCCGCGCCGGACGATCTGACAATGCCGCTTCTCGTCTCCGGCATCAACGAGGATCTGGGCTCGCTCTATGCAGCGTACTCAGAAGGTCGGGGCCGGACGAAGCTAGCAAAAGAGTCCTGGGAGATGTACGACGGGTCGCCGGACTACGAGGCCCAGGTGGACGGCATCTGCGAAGATGCGATGGTGCTTACTCCACGGGGATATCCGTTCGAGGTCAATGTGGAGCCGATCGAAGCCTTCGGGAGTACGCTGGATGATGCCACGGCCGAGGAGATGTCGGCCCTCGGGAAGCGGTGCATGGGCCTGTTGCTCAAGGACGGGATCGAGATGCAGGAACTATCAAGCGAGTTCTTGCGGTGGGCGTTGCTGGAGGGGGACAGCTTCGGGTGCGTAGTGGTGGACTGGGGCAAGAAAGAGATTGATGAAGTCTATCGGGTGAGTGGTCTCAACGAGGGATCGAGCGTCACGCCGATCTACGACGGGCGGACGCTGCTCGGCTATGAAGAGCGCTCTGTGATGGGTGACAAGACGCTGGCGTTCTACGCCGATTGGCAACTCGTGCAGTTCTCCTGGAAGCAGAGGAAGCGGATGGGCCGTCCGCTGAGTACGTCAGCCTGTGCGCTACAGGCACGGCTCACGGACACCGAGAAGAGTCTGGCCCTTGCGCGCGAGGAGCGCGGTTATCTGCGGATCGCCCGAATCTTCGACCCCAAGACTCCCGAGAAGATCCTCCTGGAGATGATCCGCAATGAGAAGGCGAAGACGCGCAAGGCCGGATCCGCCGCCCGCGACATCTGGACCACATTGGGCGTCCAGGTTATCGACCCATCTAACACAGCACTCGGGAACATCGCGGATATCGAGTACATCAAGCGGCAGGTTCTCACAGCAGGCCGAAAGCCCAAGGGTCTGTTGGCCGGCTACGGTGAGGGCGTCAATCGTGCAGTTCTTGACCGGATGATGGAATCTTACAGTCGCTTTCTGGAGCGGTGCTGCTCGATGCTCGGGCGTGGCATTGTCGAGATACTACGGCTTCAGTTTATCCTCTGGGGCCTAGACCCTGCGAAGTACAGGCTCACGGTCAAGTGGGGCGAGAAGTCTGTCGAGATCGCTTCCGAGCGCCGGGCGGGACTGGTAGCGATGAAGATGGCAAGCATCATCTCGGCACGACAGGCGGCCACGGCGGGCGGGTACGACGGGGACAAGATGCAGGCGGAGATTGCGGAGGAGTCGGCGGCCAACCAGGGCTTCTATGCTGACCTGTTGGCGTCGGTGCGGGAGCCGGAGCCGGAGGAGTAGAAATGCAGTGGTTCACAATGAGGCCGGACGGCACTGTACCGTTGATGAATTAGGGGGCGCGTGATGAAGATCAAATGGCCTACTAGCATCGAGCAAGAAGAATGGTTCCGCGATCGGCTTGTTGTGCTGTTGGTGGTTGTGGTCCTATTGGCAATAGGATACGGAGCCGGTGTTAAGACTGCACGGTTTTGGAAGGTTCCACCGATAACCTGCGTTGAACAAACCGAAGAACAGGCCCCGAGTCACAGCGGTGTGGTGATGCAATTCAGAGTAAAGCAGTTGGACTATGAATGGCGGCAGGCGGTAGCACAAGAGCGGATTGCGACGGCCCTGGAGACTCTTGCCGAACAGGGCAGATGGAAGACCGGAGCCGCGTGTTCGGAGTGTAATCGGGGGAAAGACTGAGATGCCCGCACGCCAAGAATGGCTCTCATACCGCAAGGTCGCCATCAACGACTGGAAGCGCTTGAACCGTGAATCGGCCCTGCGCCTCTGGGACCTGATGGACAACCTTGCTCGGGACACGAACGCCGAGATCTTCCGCAACTTCGAGTTCGGTACCGCGTGGCTTGAGAGCGCCCGGCGCCGGGAGATGCAGGGCTCCCTCCGCACCGTCATGGCTCAGTTCGCCGACAACTACAAGACCTACATCAGCGCCGACATGCGGGCGGCCGCCGGGATCGCTGTCAATGCCAAGACCGCCGAACTCGCCTATTACGCCAACACGCTCACGAAGGCCGGGGTCTACGGGCCAGCAGGTGAACTCCAGGCCCTCGCAATGGCGATGCACAGCCACGTCCCAACGGCCTCGCTCGAAGCCATTGCCAACCGTGTCAGCAAGAGCGGCCTCAAACTCTCAGATGATATCTGGATGCTGACACAGAGCGGCCTTCGGCAGATCGAGGACATCACGACCGCCGCCGCATTGGAAGGGAAGTCCGCAACGTGGCTGGCGCGGGCGGTGGAGCAGAATCTTCGACCTGACAAGATGGGACCCGGCTGGACATCCAGGGGCAAGCCTCCGAAGTACCCGCTCAGTGGCGAACTGCGCGGTTACGTCGGTATGAAGGGGCGGCCCTATACCTACTACTCGGCAATGAGTCTGGCGCGGACGGAACTCAGGCTCACGTCCTTCGATGCGACGATCCGCGGGCAGATGGCGATGGGCGCGTACCTTGAGCCACGGGGGCTGAACTTCCTGGTGGGCGTGAAGTGGAACCTAGCCGCTGAACATCCAGAAACGGATATCTGCGATGAGATCGCTGCGGGCAGTTCCCAGGGTCTCCCCGAGGGCGTCTATCTGCCGGGGGAAGTTCCAGACTCGCACCCGCTGTGCCTCTGCTTCCTGACGGATGAGATGATTCCGCCGCAGGAGTACCGGGACATGGCGGATGCGTATTTGCAGAAAGAGGGAATGCCGACGGCGATGGAAGCACTTCAGCAGGCGGATACAGGTCGGCTTGCCGCTATGGAGACAGAAAAGCGATTGGGCACATCTTCAGCCAAGGCGGTAGCCGAGAAGGGTGGCAATCGTCTCGGGGCGATGCTTGCAGATCAGAGCCCGGCAGAGGAGACCCTATCGGCTTGGCGAGGCGACTACCTCGCAGGTGAGACGAAACGGCTAAAGGAGATTACGACAGCGATTGGGCGGCAGCGGGAGGGCCTGAGTACGGCCGTTGGTATTGACGAGCGCCTGATCATGCAGAACAAGATCGCTGAATTTCGGCGCGAAAGATGGGACATCATCGGCAAGGCGAGCGACAGACTGCATACGTCTGCGATACCAGAAACAGCCAAGCAAGTAGCATGGGAGCAGGGTCTGGCGGCTGAGGAACGCGGGGCGTTAGAAAAGTATATGTCCTATGCGTACAACTCGCCAATGCCCAGGACTATTCAGCGCATAGACGCCGAATTACCCGTTGGGGCCTTCTCTGTGGATGATCGTCTCGTAGCAGATGGGATCAGGGCCGCCATCCGCACGGCCCCGAAGGAGCAGGCTACGATCTACCGCGGCTTGGGTATCAACAGCCTTGATGATATCAGCGTGGGGAGCAGGTTCGAGTTCGAACAATTCACGAGCTGGTCAAGGGACAGATCTATTGCTACTGGATATTCGGTAGCTAATGCCGGAGAGAAGCAGATACAGATTGTGCTACAAGCAAAAGCGGATATTGTGGACATTGCCAGGTTCGGCCATAGGGTGCAGAAAGAGGTTCTGCTTGATAGGGGGACGGCGTTTCGTGTCGTCAGCATCACGCGTGACCGCCGCTACGGTGACGTTTACCACGTTGTTCTCGGTAGGCCCTAGCAAGTTACAGCAACGGAGGCGCTTGTCTGATGAACCAAGCCGACTGCGTGCTTGTGCTTCAGATAGCGGAGCGGGCGACGGGGATGCGCTTGCCCGCGGGGGCGTTCGGGGAGATTACGGTTACGGTAAGGATCAGGAACGGACAGCCGCAGGCAATCGAGAGCGCCTATCGACTGACGACGAGGATTGATTCACAGAAAACAGTTGACACCGCGGGAAGCAGGAAGTAGCGTGACCCGCGAGTAGCCCCACGTACTGCAAACAGCGTGGGGTGAATAGAATCCTCGGGATTCTGGTAACGGGACTTGTGTTACTGGAAACCGGGTAGGCGATGGGCCGACGGGCGGCTGCCGCTCTGGGGCCTGGGTAGGTAGAACCCAGCACGGAGGCTAGGCGGCCCGTTGGTACGGCCTAGCAGATAAGTCGGAAAACAGAACGTAATCCGAGTAGACTTGGGATTCTGGCAATGGGACTTGTGTTGCCGGGAACTGAGCAGGCGATGGGCCGGTGGGCAATGGCACCCCGCAATTGCCAAACGGCCTTGCGGGGACTGCCGCCCATCGGTACGGCCTGACAGAAAACCAATCACAATCCGAGCAGACGAGGAAGAACCCGTGCTTCGGGGACTCTTCGCCTGCTCTTTTTTTGTGGGGCCACAGATGCCACTACCCGGAGAGCATAGCTGCAGGCTGGTTGAGCCGCCGCAGGACAAAGGGACCAAGTGGTCCCGCATGAAGTCCGGCGCTCTATCAATCATCCTGTTCCGCAAGCCGGGCGACAAGACCACCACCGCGCAGACGTTCCGCTACCCGACAGAGGACTGGACCGAAGAGGAAGCGCGGAAACACTGCAAGAAGAACGACGGGAAGTTTGAGCCGGCGAAGAAGGGCGATGGGGAGGGGGAATAGGCATGGACAAGCCGTCGATTGAGCAACTGATGTCAAGGATAGGTGCGGCCCTGGATCTCAAGATTCGAGAGATTCCGGGAGCCGGAACATCCGCATGGCCCTCGTGGTCTCAGTCCTACGAAGACGGGACCGTTCTCTTTGCCATTACTCCGAACGCCACAGTTGGGCAGGCCGAAGAAATCAAACCGGACCTTGCCGACAAGAAGTTCAAGGGCAACTGGAAGCTCGAGGATGACGGCTCCGTGACCATCTCCGCAATCCAGGAGGTGGAGGCTACCTACACGCCGGTCGGTGCAGTGATTGTCGAGAGTGGAGAGGATGGAACCCCGCCCGCTGAGTGGGACGACGTTGAGAACGTGGTCGCGGGCATCAAGGGCGGCACGTACCCGCCCGACAAGATTTTTGCCCAGACCGTCACTGTCGAAAGCGGGGGCGCTACGGCGGCCATGCTCCGCACAGCCTCAAGCATCGTCCTCGAAGGAAAGGGGCCGAAGTCCAAGCGGTACAAGATCACAGAGTCCGGTCATAAGCAAGTCCACGGCTCCATGCCGATTGCCAACCTCGCCGCCGACTCCTTCACCGACAACAACAACCGCTACCTGCCGGAGTTCTATACTTACCTTCAGGCCGACATGGCCCCTGAGTTCGAGTCCGCCGGATCAACGAGCGCTCTGCTTCGGCAGGGGCACATCTTCGAATCCGGTGAAGAAGATCGCGCCTACAACCTGGCCGTCGGGGAGCTTCTGAGTCTGCCGCCTACGGCCATGATGCTCACCCACGCATCGGGGGTCGATCCGAAAACGCATAATCCGATGGACAACGTGGCCGCGAAGATGACCGGCTTCACGCGGCACGGCGATATCGTAAGACTGCACTTTGAGACCCTGGATACGGATATCGGGGACCGGGGTGCAGGGATGATGCTCGAAGGATTTCTCCGGGGTGCGAGTTTCCGGCACGTTCCGTATCCCGGCTATTCACAACCGAACGATAGGGGGGGAAGCGATTACAGGCGGGTCGTTTGCCTGGGCGCCGACTTCACGAACAACCCGGCGGTACGGGTACCGTCAGGGACGGACGGCCTCATTCTGGAGGCCAAGGGAGGGGGAGAGGAAATGGATCTGGAAAAGCTGAAGAAAGAGAACCCCGAAGCCTACGCTCAGCTTATGAAGGAAGCGCAGACGGAGGCGAAGAAAACGGCCGATGAAACGGCTGCGGCAAAGGCGAAGGAAGTCGCCGACGCCAACGCCAAGAGGGTTGCCGATGCCGAAGCAAGGGCCACGGCGGCCGAAGAGAAGATCGCTGCACGCACGGTTGCGGACGAGGCCGAGAAGATCCGGGCCGAAGCCCACAAACTCGTGGACGCCGAGAAGGACCTGGGCGAGATCGCCAAGGCCGCGGCAAAGAAAGAAACCGATGCCGTGGTCGATGACCTCATCGCCGCATCAAAGACCCCGGTCGAGGTGCAGGCCGGGAAAGAGGCTGTCATCACAGAGGCGAAGAACGCCATCGACAACCTCCAGAAGATCCGCATGGAGAACCTCGGCAAGAGTCTCCAGGCCGGAGAGGGCAAGCTGCGGGGCCATCCGAGCATCAGCACGCTGGATCCGAGGGACAGGAACAAAGCCGTTCTCTTCGAGTCCGCCGGCAGCGACCAGGCGAGCATGTCCGACATCCTCGTTTCGCTGGCCCTGAATCGACCGGTCTACTCGAACGGCAAGAGTATCTTCGAGTCCTACGACCACATTCTGACTCCGATCCGTGTACGCCAGCAGGAATATCTGCGGGGCGTCTCGCAGGGTCCGCTCTCGGGGATTATGTGTGAGGCGGCATCATCCGCGAAGGACATGGGCGGGGACATGCTCTCGCAGATGGTCGTCGAAACTGGCGAGCAGACGATGAGCACTACCATGGGTACGGGAGCATTCCCCTACGCGATGGCGGATGCGCTCACCCGCGTGACCATGGCCCGGTCGATCGTCCCCCAGCTCTGTAACACGCGGCCGATGGGGCGGAAGACCGTGGACATCCCCGAGGAGATCTATCGCCGGGCACAGCAGCATGACTTCGGGTGCCTGAGCTACGGCGGATCCTGGGACGCGGCGGACGGAACCTACCCGGACGATCTCTCGCTGCTCGTGGCGACCGATGAGATCCTCATTACGATTCTTACGGCCGTCGATACGGCAACCACGTTCACGATCACGGGTACGACCGCGACGGGTGGGACCGGATACTTGACGGTCTACGTTGCTGTTACGGCGACACATCCGGCGGGTACGGTTCTCAGGTGTCAGCCGACGGTCAAGGGCGAGAAGTTCACCGACATCACCGGTGCTTCCGGCTCCGGTTGGAGCAGCGCTGGCAAGATCGTCGTCTGGTCCCCTGCCTACGGTGCTGCGGCTCTGGCCTCCTCTCCCGAGATCTACGGGACCGAAGGCGCGGCGCTGGCAACGGGTCGCACCGAGATGCGGCTGATTACGGCAACGGCCGAGGACCACGAACTCGGCGCGCACATCTCGCTTAACACAATCGAGGAACTCCGCACTGCTGTTATGGACCTGGGCGGGCAGTACGACGCCGTTGGCCGGCTGATTGAGATCTTGGCCGCTGACGTGGACAGATACATCGACAGCAAGCTCTTCCAGAAGATCTACGCCGCGTCAACGTCCACCACGGCCGACTGGTACGACAAGTTGGGTTCGTCTCTGACGTTCGCCTCTACCACGGTTCCTTCGGGCATGACGCCGGATGAACACAAGGCGACGCTGGAATACACGCTCGGCCAGATGGTCGGCGAAGTGGCCCACCAGTCCAACCAGCAGCCGACGTGGATGGTTATCAATACGACCGACAAAGCACGGTTCTTCTGGTGGATGCGTGAGTCGATTCACCAATACAACCCGGATCGGGCGAACGCATTCCACAATTCAAGCGCGGCGGGATCGCTTCACGGGTGTCAGATCTACGTGCATCCGCAGCAATTCCGTGGCTGCATCAGCGTCGGCAACGCTCAGGTCGGTCTCTGGTACCTGATCTTCGTGCCGATGCAGTTGCTCGGGCCGCAGTGGAACCCGACGAACAACTCGCAGTCTCTGCTCCGGCGCCAGCGGTCTATCATCAAGATCACGCAGCCGCGGACGATCGGGCAAGTGACGGTGTCGTAGTTCCGCTTGATACTGAGCGGATGAATGGATGAGAAGAAGGAGGTCCGCCGTGTTAGTGAAAAACGCAACGTCAAGGCGGGTCGCAATGAACCTGCCCGCTCTACCGATACAGGTAGCGGCAGACGGGACGCATATCATTAGCGGCGCGGCCTGGATTGAGTTGGAGCCGGGGCAAGAGGTAGACATCGATGATCGCCACTGGGCGCCGGATCTGGAAGCTACCGGGCTTGTGCGGGTGGTTCCTGGCGCGGCAACTGTGGCGAAGCCGACGGCTCCCGAGAGTGTAACGAACGCTCAGCCGATCGCTCTGGCTGAAGGGGGGGCGGGTAGTAAGCCCGCTCCCCCGCCCCCGAAGCCCGCGCCTGCGAAGGTGAAGGACAAGGGGCACGGCAAGCGCGGCGGGAAGAGAGGATAACGATGCTTCCAGAACCGAGGACCGCAACACTGGTAAGCGCTCAGACGCTCACCGGATCGGCCGTCGTACAGGACGAGGCGGCAATGGATATCAAGGGCTACCCGATCATCACGCTGACCGGGACGGTCAACAACGCTGTGGACAACGCTCTTGTCTACGTGTACCTGAGTAATAGCACGACAGCTCCGACAGACAATACGGGGCTTCCACAACTGATGACGAACGCCGACGAGGTGCCTGATGGCGCTCTGTTGGCCATCGTATTCCCGGTGAACGACGTGACCGCCTACACGATCATGGCCGCTGCGAATTACCTGATCGTGTACGTCGCGCGGTCTGCAGTAAGCACGACCAGCACGCTCACGCTGACGGCTGTGGCAACCGCACGCTAAGGAGGGGGCGATGAGAGGCACGAGTACCTTCGGCCGTCTGCCGACGATGCGGGTCATTGTTACTGACCTGGGAGGGGCACCCGTTGCCTCGGCAGTCCTCTCGGGCACCGCCAACGTCCCCGTCGCTGAGGGCGCGCACGAATTCGAGATCCGAGGGGCCGCTGCGACGGACGATGGGTGGCTTCTCAGGATGCACGACTCTGGCGGTGGGGAGACAAAAGAGATCTACGTGATGCCGAGCGCGGTGTACACCAACACGCTCATTTCGGGCCTGACGGTGACAATGGCGGCGGCGTTCACGTCGGGAGACAAGACCCGGATCGAGGTCACGCGGGAGATTCAACTTCCAGGCGGCACCACTCTGGCCAAGGTCACGAGCGCGGCAGGGTCGGCTGTTGCTACAGGCTTTACTCGTATCTGGTCGGTGACGTTGGTGCCGCAAGGCAATGCAGCTGACACAACGGTGACGATCTATGATAATACGTCAGCGGCTGGAACGAAGAAGCTGGATGCCGTACCGCTCATCGACGCGATGGGGATACGGCAGGTTCATTTTGACGGACTTGTCTGCTCGACGGGTATCTATGCGGTTGTCAGCAAGGTGAATTGCCATGTGATCGTCGAGTACAGCCAGTAGTGGGACCGGGGAACTTTGGGGGAGGGGTGTGCATCATGCAGGAAGCCATACAGGTCCCACAATGGTTGCAGGCAGCCGGGGGCGTGACCTTGGCGGTTGTGATACTGGATAAGACATTTGCCTTCGTTACGGGGATCTCCAACAAGCTGCAGGGTAGATCGAACGGGAACGGATCTGCGACACGTGATACGGCCGAGATAATGCATCGGGTCTCAAGCCTGTTGCAGGTCAACACGGAGATCCTGCGCGGCGTCTGCAAGAACCAGGAGCGAGGTGAAGAACAGCGGCTCAAGATGCTGGAAAAGATCGAAGGCGGGCAAAGGATACAGGCAACCCTCGCGCAGGCAATGACGCAACTTTGCGGGGCGATTGACAAGATCCAGATTCGTGTGCCGGACTAACAGGGAGAGGGGTCGATGAAACGATTTCTTGTACTGACGATGCTGCTGATGCTGGCAATTCCATCGTCCGGGTCTGCGGCCCTTTACTCCCGGGCGTGGTCGAATGACACGACGTTTACGGCGGCTGCGACGGTGAATACGATCACGTTCACCCCACATGACATCTACGGGAACTTCACCGCGGACGCTTGGGCGGTGAAGCTCTTGGCTGCGGATGACACGAGCACGGTGAGAGTGGGCTACTTCTTCACCGGCAATGATACGGTGGGTGGTTCGCACTACTCACAGTTTACACTCTCGGCCGGGCAGGCAAGGGGTATCCCAGCGCGGGCGGATTACATTCGAGTATTCCTTCCGGCGAACCATGCAACGACTCAGTTCGAGATTGTGGCGATAGCGGGTTCGGCATTCCCTCCGTTTCTCGGCCATGAGCGGATGGACATTACGGGGTTGAACGAGGCGCTGGTTGACAGCGCGATGGCCGCGATCAACGAAGCCTTCATGGGCGTCCACAACGCCGTTCGCGTCCACACGGACGGGGACACGGCTACCGTATCGGCTCCGCTGCCAATCGGCAACACCTACGGCCACGTTGTAACCCTGACGGCCGGAGCACCAACATGGACGGACTCGATTGCCGGAGCATCGGCGAAGAAACATATCGGTATCCGTAAGGCGATCATAACGTCGGACGCGCACGTCCATTTGACCTGGTACAACGCGGCCGGGACGGATCTTGCGGCCGGCTGGTATATCAATGCAGATGAGGCCCTCGTGCTGGATCCGGTGGACCTCTGGAAGATCGCCTTCACGCGTGCAGTGGCCGACGCGAACATTCGGACCACACTCGAAGCGATTGGTGCGGAGAGGAGCGGCCCGTAATGGCGACTCTCAGGAATGTCCTACTCGCCGCCCTGGCCCTCCTGCTATCGGTAGGCTCGGCGAGCGGCGAGAAGATCAAGTTCCAGAACGGACAGCTCGTGACCGACTTCCTAGGCGCGAACCCGTGCACAACTACGACATACGGGAGCAACCCCGGCGATCTCGGGATGGTGACAATTTCCGCTACTGGTACTAAGATAGATTCTGTGCGAGGCAAGTGCGAGCTGAGGCCAAATCTTCCGGGCAAACATCACTTTATAGGCAAATCAGCCGCGGAAAGGGGCGGGACCGGGCAGAGCATGATACTGATTCGCCTGGATGTTAGGGCGCTGGTACCTGGGGCGATCGTCAGAGATGCGAGTCTATTCTTGCCTGTGATCTCCAATAGTTTGCGTTCATCGTTTACTGAGGATTTCTCTTGCGCCCCGGTTATGTCCACTCGTCCATGGCGGTACCCAACTATTGGGCCTGTTGATAGTACCTATTCGGGTTATGTGCACGCGAATACGGACACCTTGCCGTGTTGGCGCGCATGGAGAGAGACACTAACAGATACCACGTACTGGTCGAGAGCAAGCGGCGACTCGATACGAGGCTGGGGCAAATCAAGTGTTCATGCTGATAGGTGGCCTGCCGTTAGTAGTTTTCATTGCACACCAGGCTGGACTGTAGCAGAGTTCAAGGTTACGTCTGCATTCACATTAGAGCAGGCGGATAGCTCAGTAGATATTTCTAATTGCGGGTTCCGGATATGGGTAACGGACCCGGCGCGGGTGGCGACCACTCAGAACTACGCCAAATTCGGCGACCACTTTTGTCCGAACGCGGCCTACCGTCCCTACATGATTGTTGACTACGTGGACACGAGCCATGTCAACACGCTCCCGCTCCGGCTTGGGGGACGCGACGGGATCAGCGTTCCAAAGAGTTACCACGACACAATCATTCGAGATACTACGGGTAGGATTGTCTGGATCGCCGATCCGCATATCAGCGCGGGCGGAACTCCGGCGACTCGCTGGCGTCTTCTGCGGGTCACGCTGAACAACGCGCTGGCGATGAGTCCGCGGCCAACAGCCGTATTCTGCGGCGGAGACTGGGCCGCGAACGATTCATCCCCCGCTGGATGGGTGGACAGTCTGCGGTTGGTTCAAACAGCATTCGCAGACGCGGGGATGCCGCTCTATTCGGTCCTCGGGAATTGGGACGCGAACGCGGATTCGACTTCTATCCCAAGATTCTCAAGAGCTCAATCCATGCTTCCGCTGCCCGGCCAGAGTTACTATGACCTAGATCTTGGCTTCGCCCGCTTCTGGATGATAAACGCAATGACGGGGTGGGATGACGGCAACACGGTCCACAACGCATCACAGGGCGCTCCGGGGGACAATCTGACGGATCGCAATAGTACTCAATGGTGGTGGCTCAAAAATGGTCTGGCGAATGCCCGTGATGGGCAACCGCAAGTGATCGTAAGCCATACGCCGATTCTGGGAGCGTTCCCTGCCTGGAGGAAGAATCTACGCGATTACCTTCCGGGTCCGGCCGACTCGCTCGCGGCCATGTGCCAGCGTGGGGGTGCGCGTCTTTGGCTGTCCGGGCATCAGCACTCGTACACCTGCACGAATCCGATCGTGTTCGACTTGCCCAACGATACTCTCTACGCCCGCCCTGCGTTTGGAACAGACGTGAAGATTGCGGAGGGGGATAGTGCGGTAATCTATCTTACCTGCAATCTGGCGCAGGTTACGGCGGTGCTCCCGAACAGCACCATAATTTCCAACGGCTGGGTTCGGCGATGGTATCGCAACGGATATCTGTTAGGCGACCCGCATGACCCACCCATGACAACGGTGGACTTTCTCGGGAACTGGATGCGGATAGCAACACAAGATACGGCGGGCGTGGCAGAAGACACGCTGTTGGTGAGGTACTGAGTAGTCCGCAGGAGGGACTGAGCCGTGGCGGTTCGCACGCTGGCAGAGTATAAGGCAGCCCTTCGCAGGCAGAGGGGCGATCACGGGGACCGGGGCGCTGTCACGACCCTCGCGGCCGCCGTGACTGCTGGCGCAACGGCTATCACCGTCGCGGCAACGGCAAAGTGGCCCGCTTCAGGATCCTTTGTGCTCGAAGGTGAGATCGGTACCTATACCGCCAAGACGGCCACTACTGCCACGGGAATCCCGGCAAGCGGTGACGGTTCTCTCTCCGCGCATCCGACAACGGGGGTCGAGGTGATGCCGACAGTCATCTCAGAGACCGACCTGTTGCGAGTGCTCAACGAGGCCCTTGACGAATACAGCCGTTGGCGGCCTTACCGCTGGACGGCTACCTTGACGGCTACGAATGGGGCCCGGCGCTATGCAGTTCCGACCGGGGCTGCAATAGTAGAGCGGATCGCCTACATCAGCGCCACGGATCAGTCGGAAGAGGACTATCCGTTCGTTCTGGAGCGGCTGGACGCGGGCTACGTGATTGACTTCGGCTTCTATTGGTCAGAGACGAAGGCGTTGACGGCCTACTGCTCAGCTCCGCACGCGGCGTTTGCAACGGCCGGGTGCACGGTGCCGGTCAGAGACGAGCATCTGATTCTGATGATTGCGGAAGCGTTCCTTGAGCGGATGCTGGCGCGGGATTCGGCACTCCGGGACCGGGTGACGCGGCTCAGTATCACGAACGATCCGTCGCCGTCTCAGAAGTCGCATCAAGACTTGTGGCATGGGCTCCTGGAAGAAGCACGGGCGGAGATGCAGCGGCCGGTTTACGAACTCGCAGGCGAGAACATCCTGCCCGTAGGCAAAGACGTAAAGACAAATATCTTCCCGTTCGGGGACGTGTGCCAGTGATCCAGCACGTAATAGCGATTCACACGGAGAGTGGTCTAGGACTAAAGCAAAGAACGGAGTGGGCGGCGTGTCAGGCGGCAGATCCATCGTTCGTCCTATTCGATCCGAACCAGCGCCCGAAGGTCGGCACTCGATACTGGGAGACGAAGACAACCAAAAACAGGGCGATTTACAGATGCTATCTGGCGGCTCAGACGGCAGACACAATGCGAAGGTTCCCAGTCGTTGCCGCCTCGCTACGGTTCTGGACGCTCACGTTGATGCAGGATGTTTCTGGTTGGTCGGTCCAAGCGTTCGCCTCTCCGCCTGGGACTACCTGGTGGATTGATCCTGACGTTGACTTTCTGACTGAGGAAGGCGATGGGAACGCAGCGTGGGACGGGGGAACAATCGCAGGAACGATGCCCGCGGCGTCAATCGCTGAAGGCGCGTACGTTGAGATTCCTGTCGATCTGTCGGCGGTTAATTCCGACTCTACGGTTGCGGGAGGACATACGTTCGTCCGGCTCCGGTCTTCGGATGAGACCGCTGACCCCGGAGGAACCGCTACGCCAGCGTTGGACGGTGAAGACCTCGGCGGGTGGTGTGAGTTTGACGGACCCGCGGGCGATCATCCACCGGCGCTCATCCTGACCCTGGATCTTGAGGGCGAAGAGATGCAACAATTGGCAGTACCGATCGAAGCCGAGAGCAGGGTCGTGGTAGCCGTCACCCGCAGGACGGACTCGGTAGACGGGGATGTAAACTGGGGGACGGGAGCGGCCGCAATAGTCGCGGCTAGGGTGGTCTGCGATTTCCAGCCTGCGGGTGGAAGCAACCGGCGAGAGACTCCGGTAGGATGGGTTGATACGGCGACCCACGTAATGATTCCGGAGGTCCCTTTGCCGATGAGCGCGCATGGCAGTTCGCCGGGGTTGAAAGAGGGTGACGACGTATCTCTGGCCTTTGAGGCAACGGGGGCGACGATGAACTTCCGGGTTGTCGGGATTACGTGGCTTCCGGGGTTCCACCAGGAACTGATGCTTCAGGAGATCAGGGAGACGCCGTGAGCACACCGACGATGATAGGCTTGGGCGGAGTACTCGCCAACCTGAAGCGCGTGGAAAAGGCAACGCGGATCGAGGCGAAGGCATCGATGATGCGGGCGGTCCTGGAGGTCAAGAACACGGCGATCAAGAAAGCGCCATATCGGAATATCACGGGGACGCTCAGGCGTGGGTACGGAACCAGCATTGACGACTCGGGCCGTGAGATTGTGGGGATCATCTACAACTCTGTCGAGTACGCGCCAAACGTGGAATTCAAGCCGAACTACTGGGTATTGAGCGGTGCGATGGTACTGGCGGCTCCGGCGGTACGAGTGATCCTGGGGCGGAACATGCAAATGTCGATGGTCTGCCAGAAGCACGGGATCGGAACTCCGACGCTGGACGTGACGGGCATGGGTGCGATCGAAGGTCGGTTCGCTGCGGGCATGTGGGTCAAGAACGAGTTCAAGCCTGGTACGGAACCCGGTTCAATTCCACACAGTTCGTTCCTGAGCCGTGAGGACTTCTAGGATGCTGAATCCTGACGACATTCTGAGCGCGGCCGCAATCAAGCTGCAGGCGGATGCAACGATCAAGGGCGCATCGTACCTGAACGGAGCAACGAAGATCGCCAAGGGGCCCGCGCTTCCGGAAGGCCAGGCATTCCCGTTTCTGCTTTTGAGCTGGAGCCTGGCAGACTTCCAACCCTCGGGCGCGTGGACGCTGGCAGAGATTCAGGCAACGGTGTTCTGTGATGCGAACGCCAACGGGACGGCGAATCTGCCGCTCATGGCCCGGATTCTGAAGCGCGTCGATACGCTCTTGACCCATCTCACGGAGACGGATTGGTCGAGGACGGGGGTGCGGATCTTCCAGTCTGAAACGGTACAGCCCTTCGCTGGACCTTTCGATAGTCCGGATTATCCGGAGAAGCACTACGCGGCAATGAGAGTAGAAGTGTCGGCGATACAAACAGCAGCATAGGGAGGGGGGAGGGGAAATGGCTACGTCAGTCACGGTATCGAACATCATCTCCGGGATCTTCGAGTTCTCTATCGGCTCGACGAACGTGGGGACTCTCGACGGGGCGGTCACGACGAAGCGGAACGCCACGCTCGTGAATCTTGCGTGCGAGCAGTCCGTCGGGAAGATCGGGAGTTTCGAGAGCGAGGTGGACTATGTCGTTCACGTCGAATGCGAAGAGGCGCCGCTGGATCTGATTCGGATCGCGTGGAACCAGCCCGCGGGCAGCCTGTCGAGCAATGACAGTCTGAGCTTGGAACACACGCCGGGCAAAGAACTCGGGAACGTGGTTCTCACGTTCATTGGTCCGGCTACGGGCACCAGCAAGAAGCGGACGGCCGTCTTCGACAAGGCATACAGTATGGGTGCGGCGGAAATCTCGCAGTCCAGAGGCGCGCCCACGAAGGTCGTGATGGAGTTCTTGTGTCACGGTACCGTGGACACAAGCACGCCGCCGAAGACGACCTGGGGAGCCTGGAAGGATGCGGCTTACTAGAACGGAGGGACTTCGTGCGCGTCTGTTTCTGGTGTCCGTCCGCTGAGCGGGCAACCGGATACGGCTACGTTCATGTCCGACTATGGAAGGCGCTGAGGGAGATCGGAGTAGACCTGACAGACGATCCCGAGAGGGCAGATGTCGAGGTGTACTACGGTCTCCCTTCGTCTTCGCCGCTCCATTGCCGTCTGTGGAGAGAACGGCATTCGGATGTGTTCGTGTTCTATACCATGTTCGAGGTCGTTCCTATCCCGCCGGATTGGGTGGACGTAATCATGGGCCGGAACCCGAGCGCACGGGCGGCCGATGCAGTGTTCGTTCCGTCGGCGTGGTGCAAAGAGGCGTTCCGGGGATCCGGCGTATCGTGTCCCATTTACGTCGTCCCTCATGGAGTGGATCCACAGGAGTTCCCGTTCATCAAGCGCCCGGAGCAGACGCCGCTCACCGCGATCTGGCAGGGGGCGAATCCGAACGATCGGAAGGGGCGGACAATCGTAGAGCGGGCGATTCGCGGGACAGGGATCAACTTGATCGAGAAATGGATACCCGCGAGGAATCAGTATTCCGAGGGCGGGCCGGGAGCGAAGATCTGGCGGATCGGAAAGAAACTCTCCCGGCCTGAGATGCTGGAGATTCTGGGGCACGCGGACATTTCGGTGAATCCGACCGGGGGCGAGGGGTTCGGATTGATTCCCCTTGAGCATGCGGCTACCGGATTGCCGGTGATTCTGACCGGATGGAGTGGGGAGAACGAGTATGCCGATGCAATCCATGCTAGGCGGCTGGAGTACACCGTCGCACCGTCCACCTACGGGGCGCACTTCGGGACCCAGGGAGTTGGGGCGATTGCGGACGCGGGCGATCTGAGGGCGGCGCTGTTGGAGTTCCGGGACGATCCGGGCCGAGCGGGGCGTATCGGAACGCTAGCGGCGGTCGGGAGTACCCGGTTTTCGTGGGCTGCGGCGGCGAGGGCGTTCGCCCTTGCTACGGAGGGGGTACTTGAGGGTATCGGGCGCGGGGGTTCGAGATCGTCCAGCCACGGAGCTATAATGCAGCCGTCGATAACCTGAGAGGGGGCAGAATGCACGGAACGGTAAGAAACTTCGTACAGCAGCGGCTTGGGCCTGCCGAGGTCCGGGGCAAGCGGGTGCTCGAAATCGGCTCCAGGAGCGTCAACGGGACGGTAAGGCCATTCATTGAGGCTCTTGGATGCGAGTCCTACATCGGTGTCGACACGGAAGCGGGCGATGGGGTGGACTACATTCTCTCGGCCCACCAAGGGGGCACTGAGTTTGCGGGGGCATGCGATCTTATCCTTTGCCTGGAGACGCTGGAACATTGCGAGAACTGGCAAGAATCGCTCGCGGGGGTGATGGATGCGTGCAAGGTCGGCGGGCGGGTGATCGTTACGACTCGGGGGCCGGACTTCCCGTTCCACTGCCCGCCGGACTACTGGAGGGCGACGCCCGCGATGCTTCGGGAAGTGTTCGCCTCCTGGGACATCGACGCTCTTGAGCCGGACGTGGAATATCCCGGAGTGATGATCTGCGCTATCCGGCTACCGGAGTCGGGGAACGGACTGGCGGCGTATTGTGTCGAGCCGTTGCCTGCCTTCGTGGCTCCGGGGCCGGTGCTCGGGCCGAGGTGCCCGTCGGTGACGGTCATTATCCCGACTCAGGGCATGGGCCGAGATCTTACGGAGGTCCTCGGCTGCTGGGCGCGGCAGACGGATAAGCACTTCCACCTGCACGTCGTGCTGGACAAGTACGGCCACGTATCGAGAACCATCAACGAGGCTTGGAGAACGCTGGACTGCCGGGGAACGATCGTCTATTTCTGCGGCGACGACATAAAGCCGTCGCCCGACTTCATCCGGCAACTTCGGTATGCGTTTGCGGAGCCGATCGGCAGGATCGGATCGGACGGGCTTTTGGATGGCGCTACGGTGGATGTCGCTCAGTTCTCGATGCGCGGCGGTTCTCGGGACAACTGGCCGAATGGATGGACGCTGACGACGTGGGCGGCGACAGAGAGAGTCTTTGCGCGGGTATGCGAGGATGGGAGCCTTCTCGACGAACGTTTCACGGGCGCCGGCTGGCGCATGGATACGGATCTCGGCTGGAGAATCGAGAATGTTCCGGGCATCAACTGCTTCCGGACCGCGCAGCCCATGGTGTTCCACATGGGTGAGGCCCACACGAAACTTGACCCGGACTGCGAGCGGGTCCTGGAGAGCAAGCATCCCGAGAAATACAAGCAGCGGTTCGGGAACATCGACCTTGTGAAGGATGAAGTCTGTGCGGAGTACGTGAGACAATACGCGATCGGACTTAGACAGGAGGCGTTGAATGAAGCGGGTTAGCAGGGTGGCGGATCAAGAGGGAGCGTTCAAGGACATGACGAATTCGGGCGTTCCGGTGAAACTCTCGACCGGGCAGGAAGTCCGCATTCGGGCGAAGTCGATGGGCTACATGGAACTGATTGTCTTTGAGATCGCAGGGATCGTCGAGAGTGCGGGGCAGATCGGGAAAGTCTCAGATCAGATCCCGAATATGAGCATCGAGGATCTTGGCCCGATCGTCCGGCGCCTGACCGTTGGAACGACGGCGGGGATGATCCGGATCACGCAGTTGATCCTTCAGGACACGCCCCGGCCTCCGACAATGGACGCCGATATTGAGTGGTCTATGAGCGAGGACGACATCAAGTGGGTGCTCACGGGGGATGACATTGCTTCGATTCTGACCGTCTTCCTGAAGGTTCAATGGGGCTGGGCGGAGCGGGTAAAAAACTTCATGAGCCAGGCCGTAGAGAAAAAGTCGAAGAAGGCTTGATCTTCCCGGACCTGGCGGCGGCGGCGGCTGAGGCATGGGGCTGGACGCCGGAGACGATCTTCTGGGGGCTGACCGTTCCGCAGTTTATGCTGATGCTCGATTCGGTTGCGAGGAAGGCGGCGCAGCGCGAGAGGCCGGAGGGGATCAATCCTCCGCTCACGCACTACCCGCCGGGGCAGTTCCCGGATGCGAATAGACCGCAAGGGATGAGGGAGTTGTAGCATGGCGATCAACCTCGGCAAACTCACAGCGATGATCGGCATTGATACGAAGGCTCTTGAGGCGGGTCTTCTGAGGGCCGAGACACGCCTGAAGGGATTCTCCCGTATTGCCGCTATTGCCATGCACGCAGTCCGCGCGGCCTTTGCAATCGGCACGATGGTCGTTGCAGCGTTCGGCGTCGCTGCGCTGAATACGTCGAAGCAGTTCGGCAAGGCCATGCGGGAAATCTCCACGCTCCTGGATACGGCGGTTGAAGATGTCCAGGGTCTCAGTACTGCCCTTGTCCAGTTGTCCACGATGGTCCCCGATAAGCTCAAGAATCTCACGGAGTCACTCTATCAGGCAATCTCGGCGGGAATCAAAGCCGGGGCGTCCATTGGCTTCATCGAACAATCGGCAAAGCTGGCTGTGGCTGCGGTAACTCAGACTGACAGGGCCGTTGATGGATTGACAACGGTTCTGAATGCGTTCCAGTGGGGCGCATCGAAGGCGGGTATTGCCGCCGATATGCTGTTCGCTGGAGTGGTCCGTGGCAAGATGCGTTTCGAGGATTTCCAATCCACGCTCGGGACGTTCATCCCCTACGGAGCGGCGCTCAACCTGAAGCTCGAGGATATGGTTGGGGTGATGGCAACGCTGACGCAGGGAGGCATCGAGGCCAACCGTGCGGCGACGGGACTCCGGGCTATCTTCATGACGATGCTCCGGCCGACAACGGATCAGATCGACGCGGCCAAGCGGCTCGGCGTTGAGTTTGGTGCGCTTGCACTCCAAGAAAAGGGCCTCGCCGGATATCTGGCCTATCTCAATGAGAAGCTGGGCGACAATGAAGCCGCGCTTGCCGCCCTCTTCCCCGAGAGCCGCGCATTACTTCCGATCCTGAATGTCGCTGGCAAGATGGCAGGCCAGTTCGCGGAGAACACGGAATACGTTGCTACTAACCTGGGGCTTGTTGAACGCGCGAACGCGAAGATGATGGAGGGCATGGGGGTCAAGTGGCAGTTGGCTTGGAACGCTATGAATCAGGATCTTATCTCAGTTGGCACCAAGATGCAGACACCACTCAAGGCGCTGGCCGATTGGACGTTCGAGCTCTTCGCCGGGAAGACTCAGTTGATCCGTCGGGAGATTGCGATTTTATCGGGTCTCATGGATGAACTCGGAGACAAGGCAAAAGATAGCGAGGTATTCCAGAAGCGGATCCGCGACGAAGAGATCCGAATCGTCAGGGAATATGCAAACATCATGCGGACTGTTGGAGCAACACGCAACGTGCCGATGCCCGGACCGTTCGGAATGACCCCGGCAGTTACCGGAGCAGAGGACCTGAAAGAGAAACGCGCTGAGCTCGAGAACATGATCCGCGAGGCCGTTACCATATCTCCTACGCTAGCTCTTGATCTTGCGGCTCAGTACGACGCAGTGTTTACGGCGCTGGAGGGCCGCGCCAGCATGACGGCCAAGGTGCTACTCACCGCGTGGCTACATGAAAATCACATGACTCTCCGCGGCGTGATGGAAGACTGGAACATCTATGCCGAGCAAATGGGTGAGATTGGAGTCAAGACGTTCGAGGAGTTCGAGACAAAGCTTGCCATGATGGGGGAAGCCCAGCGCAAAGCAATGTTGGAAACCTTTGACCGGCTTGAGAAAGAGAGGCGGGCCGCGGATCTAGCGGCTGACCAGGAATCCGCGCGCATTTCCGAGATAACACAGAAGCGAGAGGACGCATATAGGGCCGCCGCGGAGCATAGCAGAGAACTCATGGAGATTGAGACTCTCGGCATTATGACTGTCAGCAGGGCGCAGCACTTTGCCATGCAACAGCAACGCGTACGCGACAAGCTGACGATAGAGTTCTGGGACGCTGAGCTCGACCGATTGATTGCGAAAGCAGGAACGCTGCCCGAGCCTACCTACCAGGTTCCGACGCCTGGCGGGCCGACACCGGAGTATGTCCAGACTCAGCGTATTGCGACGATCCTGGAGATGAACGCACGTGGAGCGATTGACAATCTGACGTTTGTCGGCGGCGCGCTCGGGATGGTTGCGGAAAAGGCGCTTGACGCCGGGAACGCGCTGGACACTGTTCTATTGTCGGTTCTTGACTCGTTGCGCAGGAAAGTTGCACAACTGAGTACCGAAGGCGGCGCGCCGAGTCTTACTGCGTTCCTATCCGCTAGCGCATGGGGCGCTGCCCTTGGTTTCTTGGGCTCAGCGCTTGATTCGATTACCGGGGCATCGGAACGTGCGCGCAAGAAAGAAGAAGAGCGAAAGCGGGCGATCGAGGCGAATACGAAGGCCATGAAGGACTGGATTGAAGCCGCCGCGGGGACAATGACCGGGACAGAGCTTGCGAAACTCCGGGCCGCTCAGTTCCGCCTATTCACGCAATACCGCGGCGGGGCTATAAAACCGGGACTCTATTCCGAAGCTACAGTGGAAGCCTACGATTTTATTAAGGCAATCACGGGGATTGACTACACTGCGGCAGGCGGCCCGGAAGCCTTGCGTTCTGCAATCGCGAAAATGGCCGACGCGATGATGGAGGCCGCCTATTCTGCGGACACCTACAGCGGGGCGATGGAGCTACTCAACGATAGGTGGGCGGTCTACGATGTCGAGGACCCGGCTCAGAAAATAGAGGATCTCACGGACGCGGCCGCAGATCTTGGCTTTATGATTCCCGAGGGCGTAGACCTGGAACAGTGGCGTCGTGATGCGCTTGGCGCGCTCGCACGTGGAGCACCTGGTAAATACGATCCGCAGCGACCGGGGACTTACTACCAGTGGAAGAGTGATAAAGCATTCTGGGATATGCTGGCCGCCTCTGGGATGAGTGCGGAAGACGCAAGGGCGCTTATCCTGAGCCTCGATTCTCTGTCGGACGAAGTTGCCGAAGCGGGCGAAGGCGCTGGTCCAACGTCGGTATCCTATCGGGCTACGGTCGGAATCACGGAGGTCCAGGCAAACGTGCTTGTCGGGGTGCTGAATACGATCTCGCTCAATACGAACTCGCTCCGAATGATGGTGGATGAGGGGCTTCAGCTTATGCGTGCGGGCGCACGTTACCGGGGCGGCACTTCTCCGGCGACGGTTGCGGCCGGTGGTGACGTTGTAGAAGATGAACTTATGGCGGCGGGGACGAGCCGATGAATGCAAGCGTGATCTTGAATGGTGCGGATCTGAGAACCGTGTGCGGGGCGGAGTGCCTTCAGATTGATGGGCACCTGGGCTTCCCGCAGATTGCCGGGGATGCGCGGCCGCTCTACGGGCGTGACGGGCAGATGCCGCTAGGGCGAAGTCACGGTACAAAGGGCTTGACGATCTCGGGCGTAATCAACGGGAGCACGCCGTCGGACTACGTGGCGAAGGTTTCCGCGCTCCGGTCCCTGACGATGGTGGACCCGGCGTTCGTGATGCGGCACCTGTACGACGTGGAACGCTGGGGGCGGCTTGAGGTGAGATCCGATAACAGCCCGGCCCGATACTGGCGAGTCTTGGCGGTGATGCTGACGGTGGTTCCCTACTCGCCGCGGGAAGTGGCCGTGGCGGGGACGTTCACGCTTGAGTTGATCTGCCGGGAAGCCTACGCGGTCGCTTGCGCGCCGACGGTTGACGGGTGGAATGGAACTACTGAGCCGACATGGCGTGTACTGCCGACGGGCACGGGGCCGTCATTCCCGATCATTGAAATCCGGGGCCCGGCACAGAGCCATGCGACGAATAAGTGGCGGCTTGTGGGACATGATTTGTGCGCGTGGAGCAACTTCGCCGACTCGGCTAGTTTGCTCAAGTGGCTGGACATTTACGGGGCGGCGGTGACGGCGCACCTTTACGGGCCGAAGTTGGCGAACGAGTTGATAACTGATTGGGACATGGAGGACGATGCAGCTAGCTGGCAGGCGTGGACCGGTTCGACGGTGACGAAGGAATCGCCGGGGTTGTTTGGGGCGCGGTGCGTGAAGGGTGTGGCCGATACGGGATCGTCGAATGCTATCCAGTCGGCGAACCAGCCGGGGCTGACTTCCGGTGTTGACTACCGCTTGGCGGGATGGGTGAAGGGGAACGTAGACGTTCGCGCATACGGTGCTACGGGTGGATGGTGGGTGAGTAACGGAGACGGGCGCGCTACGGCAACTGAATGGATGTACGTTGAGGGCATATTCCGGCCGGCGACTACTGAAGCCTTCGGGGTCTATGCTGAGGCGTCGGCGGCCGCGGGAACAGTGAGGATCGACAACGTGTCCCTGATGCAGAACCTTATCACGAACGGGGGATTCGCTTCATTCGCGGGCGCGGGAACTCCGTTCCTGGGAGATGGCTGGAATCATCTTGATCCGGCGTCGGATTGTTCCCCTACGGGCGGGAAGAACACTTGTGCATGGGCGACAGATCAGTCGCAAGCATTCATATCGACCGGATCGGCTGATCCGCTCTGGCACGATCAAATCACGGGTCTGACCAACGGGGCCTATTACCTGTTCTCGTTCTGGGCGAAGCGCGGCGAGGCCGGAACGGGCCGCGTCTACGTTGGTCTTGATGGTGCTACGCCGTCGCAGCCATGGGGCGGCCATACGGGAGATGAAGACGGCCTCGGCTGCGGGATCTCGTCCGATCGTTGGCGGCGGTTCTCCATGCCGATCAAGATGCTCGGCACTACTCTGGACCTGTCATTCTACGGCGACTCGGCAGACCTGGGTATCGTCATCGACGACGTTTGCCTGATCGCCCTTGAAGAGTACGCTGGCGCTACCGTTAGCAAGAAGATCCAGACCCGCGTAATCCGGGACAAGGTCTGCGTGGAGGTATCCGAGAGTCAGGCGCTTGTGGTGGAGCCGACTACGGGCGCGAACCCGGACCATTCTTCCCTGCTCGTGGATTTCGTCTCCGCCTGGGCCTTCGACCCGGCTACCGAAGTTGCAACCTGCGGCATGGACCGGGTGCCAGTCGCCTACCTGGACAACGCCAGCGCGGCCTACATGAACGAACTCGTAATCCAATTCGCAAGCAAAGAGTCGGCTCCCGCGTGGACCGAGGCGGGTATTCTCGGGCGCACCAGGGGACAAGCTGGCTATCACGCGGCGGCACAGTTGAAGTCCGTAACGACTGAACCGATAGGCGGCTACCGTCTGGATCTTCCCGCAAGCGGGCGTATCGTCGCCTGCGCGGCGTTCTCCGCGGGTGGGGACTTGGGCGCAGATGGGAAAACCTACGTATGGGCGCAAGGGATAGATGGTGACGCAAGACAGATTTCAACGTCAGGTCTCGGGCCGATGAACCTCGCACCGACCCGGCTTGTCCTCGCTCCTTGCGGCTGGCTCCGGCGCGCTTCGATCTGGAACAAGGCGCTTGACGCTACCGACGCCCGCAGGCTCTACGGATACGACGATGACTTGGAGGTCGAGGTTTCCATCTTCCGCTTCGATCGGGTCTCTGCCGCAGGCCCGCCTATCCTCTGCCTGGATGAAGGGGAAACGCTTATCATCGACTGCGAGAAGCAGACTTGCGAACTCATAACGAAGGCGGGCCTCCGGTCCGATCAAACGTCCAATCTCTATTACACAAGCCGTTCCCCGGTTCTATCTCGCGGCTCTGGCGTCCTGTTCGTCGTACAGGATACGGCCTCGATTCTCACGAGCTATCACAAACGGTGGATCTGATATGCGCTGGCGTCTTGAATTGTGGGATCGTGATGTTACGACGCGCACTCGGCTTCTGAACTGGGGCTCTGACGTAATCTCCGCAACGGTCTCAGAGGAGACGGACGGGCCGTGGACGCTTGACGTTGTGGTAGCCGCCGACTCCCCGGCCTGGGCCGATATCGCCTATCGTACGACAATCTGTATGGTACATCTCACGGACGCCTTGATCTGGGACGCGTTCCGAGTCCTCGATATCACAGTCGGCCGCGACGAACATGGCAGACGCACGCGGTCCCTCCACTGCGTTCACTGGGGCATCGAGGATCTGAGCCGCCGGATCTATCGGTTCAAGGGTCCGTATATTCAGGCATCGGCCGGGGTAATTGCTACCGAAGTCCTGTCGGGAACTGGATGGGCGAAGAGCGGATGGCCCACCGCATTGATAGACGTTGACTTTTCCTATGACACGGTTCTCGGCGCGCTCAGGAAGATCCGCGATGCTAACGATCCGACGAAAGAGATCTGGTTCGACTCCAATTCGAAGGTTGTCTACCTCGGCACCCGCGGCACGGCCGGAAACGTGGTCCTGCGGATCGGGAAGAACATCACCGAGATCGGGCGCAAGGCCGCCGGTGAATCGTTCTGTTCCCGAATCGTCCCGCTCGGAGGCGGAGACCCACCGCTCACAATCGCCCGCAGTCAACTCGGAGTGCTGACCGTCTCGACGGTTACAATTACGGTCGATCCGTACTGCATCCCGAGTGACGGTTCCCACGTCGGCGACTACGTCTATTTCGATACAGGCGCGTTAGCGGGAAACGGTTATGCAATCACGGCGAGTGCCACGGGTACGGCGAGCCATTCCTTGACGACAGCGACGAACCTGGCGACGGCGGGCGCGGTCGCTGGCGATCTGGTTCGAATCTGCTCCAATGCCACGGGCACCGGTCTCACTCATATCGCCCACGCGTCTGCCGAAGTGACTGGCGGAGTCGTTGAGCAGATCTTCCCCGCGGATTATCCCTCTGTCGAGAACCTGATTCTCAACGGCGTCATGTACTGCACGGCTGCGGACGCTTGCGACGATTGGACAAAGACTAACGCCGGATTGGTAACGGTCACGCGCAATACGAATACCGACTACATCAAACAGGGGTCGCATAGCGCGCAGATTGAAACGACCGCCGTGAATGAAGGCATCTATCAGGCGATCACCTTTGAGGTCGGGCACCAGTATTCTCTTGCGGTCTGGGTCTACGTTGTCTCCGGCACCTGCCGCCTGGAGGTGAAGGACGGCGCGCCCACTCGTTACTGGCCGCCCGAGAATAACAAGCTCAAGACGACGGCTACGGGATGGATTCAACTCTTGCTCGAATGGATCGTTCCAGAGAACGCCGCTTGCGAAATTCGTATCGTCCAGGAAGGGGCTACCAACAGCGACTTCTACGTTGATTCGGTTCTCGTAACAGAGGGGGGTGCATGTCCAGAGGAATTCACCGCGGACCGGACGGCCAACCGGCTCCGCAGAGAAGCCTACGCCGAGATTCTGACGGCCGGGACCCTGGAACTCTCTTACGATCTGTCGGCCGCCGCGCTCAACTGGATCAACCCGCACCGCTGGCCCGCAGAGAACTTCAACATGGGCGACACGGTCCGCGTGATAGACGAATCCCAGGACATCAACGAGTCGATCCGAATAATCGGCCGGGACTGGGACGTGGAGCGTTGCGGAATCCAGCGGTTGAAAATCGCGAATGTCCGTGGAAGGCTCAGCTCCCGAATGGCCGACATTTACGGCCGCCTCGAAGCAGGAAGAGCGGGCAGGGCGAATCTGCAAGGGGCCGTCGATCAAGAGGGCAACGTGCGCGGCAATACGCAGCGTTGGAGCACAGTGAACGAGGACGGGACGACGATCACCCGCGGGTATCTGATGGAGGAACACCCGAGGATCATTGTGGCCGATACGTTCAACGACGGGGATACGGTTCTAGCCGCGAACTTCGTAGTCCCGACGGGCCGGAAACTGATCTGGTTCTTCAACCCCTGGACGACGTGGGACAGTACAAAGACGGCAAAGAAGTTCTTCGTGAGCGGAGCGCCGAGGATTGATTTCAACAATGCAGAATTGTACGACAAGGACTATGCCAACAAACATCAGATGTTCCGTGTCGGCCTAACTGTTGGCGGGGCTATTTACTATGTATCAATTCCAGCAGGAACCTATGCGGACGCTGCATTGCTCTCGACTCCAATCAAGGAGAAGGCGGAGCTTGATAGCGTGATGGGTTCTACAATCGGGTACTACGAAGGTTCATTGATAGTTCTGGAGGTACCAGCATGATCGAAGGGTACAAGCGGAATGCGGTGCAGTTGACAAAAAACTTCCAGCTTTACGAAGGCGAATGCCACGGGAAGGACTGTTGCGGCCACGCGGTGATCGTCATGCCCGCGTTGTGGGAGCGGCTGCAAGATCTCCGGTCACGG
>Ga0180008_1000631_pt1 | contig 27286 bp, 26 predicted proteins | sample MM_PW_MetaG_FD_121121 | JGI IMG/M metagenome (GOLD analysis project Ga0180008, IMG submission 121121) | Groundwater microbial communities from the Aspo Hard Rock Laboratory (HRL) deep subsurface site, Sweden - MM_PW_MetaG | ecosystem: Environmental > Aquatic > Deep subsurface > Groundwater... | reverse complement strand
GCACGCTGGTACCTGCAGGTGATTCAGGGCGAGCACGAAGGCAAGAAATTCCATATCAACGGCTCCATGACCTTTGGCCGTTCAGTGAAATGCGAGCTGTGTTTCAGCGACCAGCAATTGTCGCGCCGCCACTGCGAGTTCTACCTCAAGGACAATGTGCTGGAGGTCAAGGACCTGGCGTCGGCCAATGGTCTGCAGGTCAACCAGCAAAAGGTCGCGACGGCGGTGTTGCAGCCAGGTGACCAGCTGAAGATGGGCTCGGTCAGCCTGCTGGTGATTGGGCCGAAAAGCACGGTGGCGCCCAGCGCGGACGAAGACGCCACGCTATTTATGCGCGCGGTGGACCTGCTCAAGCCGCTCAAGGCCGTCGCCATGTCCCGTTCAGCGAATAGCCATGCCAACCCACTGCGAACAGTCGCTCAGGCTAACCCGCTGCACACTGCGGCTAAGCCCGCCCGTGCGCCAAGTAGGCTGAATAAGCCGCTATTAGCGCTAGTGCTGGTGGTGATTGTGCTGGTCGCGGCAGCGGCTGTAGTTGTTGGCTAGCTCTGGTCACGCTCACCGCTGAGATTTTGCCGCGCACTGCCTGATTAGTGAGTGGGCTGACTTGATACGACAGTGCCAGGTAGCGGCCCAGGCGTTAGGCTATGGCTCTTTGCCCTGCTACCTGCGTCGGAGTCGCCGTGAAGCCATTGTTGCTGTTGCTATCTGCCTGTTGCTTGGCCTGTCAGCCGTTAAACGCCCTGGCCTGGTCCAATCACTCGCTTGGCAGTCAGTTGGCATTGCAGGCACTGCCGCAGTTGCAGCGCACGCTGAATTACGAGCCGTTGCAGGCGTTTCTCGATGATCAGGCGCCGGCCATTGAGCAGTTGCTTGATCAGCAGGAGGCCTTTGCCCGCGCGCACTTCCCCGATTACCCGACGCGACCCGATGCGTTGCGCTTTAGCGCCCTTGCGACTGCCCCGGCCGACAGGCGCAGCGCATTCCTGCATGCACTGCGGATTAATCCGCAGATTCGTCTGGCCGGCTTTGTCCAGCAATTGCCGGGGCAGGCGGATGAGGGGAGGGCGCGGCTGGCAGCTGAACAGGTGCTGGTATTTCGCAAGCTTGGCCCCTGGAGCCATTGGCGTTATCTGGCCTTGCAGCCGGGCGAGGCGGTAAGTGCCGTGCAGGTGCTCAGCAGTGCGGCTGATGAGCCGGACTATGGCCACGACATCAACCTGTTCAGCAACAACCCCGGCGAAGTCGGCGGGCAGTACAACTTTGGCGAGCAGCCGTTTGGTGATGCGCGCTTCGAGTATTCCTCCCAAGCCCCTTTCCATATCGGTTACTACCACGAGCCGGCGCTGGTGTTTCAGGCGGCGCCCTACCTGCGGCGCACCCTGCCGCACTGGCGCATCTACCAGTACACCGGCCTGGCTCGGCTGGCCCTGGCCAGCGGGCATGACTATTGGGGCTATCGTTTTCTCGGTTGGGCGCTGCACTACATGCAGGACCTGACCCAGCCCTACCACGCCAAGACCGTGCCGGGCTTCACCACGCCCGAGTTGATGCTGATTGCCCTCAAAGGCGCTTTGGGCTATCCCGACGATCGCCTGGCCGCCATTGCCCGTGTGGCGGACCGGCATACGGCTCTCGAGGAATACCAACTTCAGCGCATGCAGCAATTGATGGCGGAGCAGGCCGCCGCGCCACTGTTACAGGCCTATACACAGGCGCCGCCAGGCAGTTACCCCGCTTACTCCGCGGACTACGCGCAGCAGGTGGTGGCCGCTGAGTCGTACGCCAGCGCCGATGCCTTGGATGAAGTAATTGGCCAGTGGCTCGCACGCAAGCCGGTTGCTGCTCCAGGTTTCAGTGCGGGTAATCAGTTGGCTCAGGTTGCCGTTGACCCGCTGGTGGAGCAATTGCTGCAGGTGCTGTTTAAACGTTTCGGCGTACACACCCGCGCGGTTGTGCAGGCCACTCTGGCTCAACCGTCTAGCCTTCCGGCGGCGCGGGAGTGAACCAAAGCTCGCGTCGCTGCAAGGGCGTGGCACTAGGCAAAAAAGGGTTTTGCAGCTCGATGACCTGACGCTGGTGCAGTTGCGCGCGCTTCAGGTCAGCCGCGAAATGCTCTTGGAACAGGCGCTCGAATGAACCATCGGCAATCGCCCTCTCCAAGCCGAGCTGCAAAGTTTGCGCCAGCTCTGGGCGTTGGCGCGAGACGAAAAAATACATCGCGGCGGGGTAGTGCAGTAGCACATGACTGTCAGCAACCAACTGCTTGCTGCGGGGATGTTTGAGCTCATCCCAGAGTTCGATCACCGAGCGCGGAAAGTAATCGAAGCGTTGCGCCTGGAGCATGTGAAACAGGCTGCCGTAATTGGCTGAAATGGTGACAGGCAAGCCATTGCTGCGAAGAATGTCAGTGTCCGGCCAATCGTGCCCTTGACCGGCGGAGAACGGGCGCAGGTCGTTGAGGGTGCGCACATCCTTGAGCAGCTCGGCGCGGCTGCTGGGCAGCAGGGCAATGCGCCAGCCATACAAACCCTTATCCAGCGGAATGCGCACAGGCAGCAGGCGTTGTTCGCGCTCACGGCTGGTCATGCTCCAGACCACATCGAGGCGCTCGTTATGCTCCAGGTTAACCAGTGCGCGCTCCTGCTCCATGCTGTAGTACGAGGGCTCCAGGCGCAAAGAGCTGCCGGCTTTTTCCAGTGCCAGTTGCAGTTGAGCCAGCTCATAGGAGGAACGAAACTCTTCACCCTCGGTACGCCGGGGGTAGTGAATAACGCCCGCCTCATCAGCGTATAGCGGGGGCAGCAGGCTGAGCAGTAGCAGGCCTAGAAGCCAGCGGTAGAGGGCCTTTGCAGGCATTTTGTACATTATTATTGGCGTCCTTTCAGCATACAGGGTGGGCGGCCCACCGGTCTGTGCGGCGCACAGTATGCCAGCCTGTAGGACTATCGCTAGGCTTCAGTTGAAGGCGTTAGCGGCTGCGTAAAAATTGCCCATAACCGTGTTTTTGCCCGAGGTCGTGGGCACATTCGCCATGCTGAAAGGCAATGCGCCCGTTGATCAGCACCGCATCCACTGCCGCGCCACGGTTGACCATGCGTTGCAAACCGCCGAAGGCTTCCATGGGCGCCTCTTGGTAGCTGGCCAGGGATTCATCCAGTGCGCTGGGGTCGATAATCACCAGGTCAGCCCGTGCGCCTTCGTAGAGCCTGCCGGCGTCAATGTCGAACCACTCACCCAGCTCGCCGGTCAGGCGCCAGATTGCGGTTTCGATCGGCATCACCGGCTGGCCACGCAGTTCGGCATCGCGCACCAACTTGAGCAGGCGCACACCGAAGTTGTAGAAGGCCATATTGCGGATATGCGCGCCGGAGTCGGCAAAGCCGATCAGCGTGCTCGGTTCGCACACCAGTTTTTCCACCACCTCGGGGCGGTGGTTGGCGATCAGAGTGCGCCAGCGCAGGCGCGGGCCATGGGCCACCAGCAGGTCAAGAAACAGATCGGCCGGGTGTTCATTGCGGGCCTTGGCCAGTTCGCCAACGCTTTTGCCGACCACGCTGGCGTCTGGGCAGTCGACAATCCACGCGTCGTCAAAGTCGCGGTGCCAGACCCGTGGGCCGAATTTCTTCTCCACATCCTGGCGAAAGCGTCGGCGGTAGTCCGGATCTTGAAACAGCTGGCTGCGCAGGTCGTGGCTGGCTAGGTGCAGAGCGGCCTGGCCGGCGGGAAACTCCTCGAACACCACGAACTCCATGCCGTCGGCATAGGTTTCGAAGGGCACCGGCAGGGTTTGCCAGCGAAAGTCCGCGCGGGTCAGGCGATTGATCCAGCGGGTAAGCGGGCCAAGCACAGGCGCCAGCCAAGGGTCGGCTTTGACGTCCATTAGGGTGATCAGGGTGGTCTTCAGCGGTTTGCGCCACCCTCCGCCGATGCTGGCCCAGAGAAAGGCCAGCACATTGAATTTGGTCACCAGATTTGGCGCGCCCTGGTGGATGCGTCCGCGCCGCCGCAGGATCTTGTTCAGTCGCGCGTATTCGGCCCAGGGCGCATACACCGAGGGCAGGGATTTCGAGCGCTGGCGGTCGCCGTCGAGCTTGTCCCAGGGATTGGTCATGCTCGACAGGCCGAGTAGGCCGGCATCCAGCGCCTCTTCCAGCAGGCGTTCCATTTGTTGCAGTTCGCGTTCACTGGGGCGCACCTTGGCATCGACGGCGCGTTCCAAACCCATGACGGCAACGCGCAGGTCGGAGTGGCCGAGAAAGGAGCAGACATTCGGCCCCAGCGGGTGTTGATCGAGAAAGGCGGCGAATTCGCTAGCGCTGTTCCAGGTCTTGCGCGCCTGGAGCAACGGCAGCACATGTTCGCGCGGCACCGACTCAACGCGGGTGAACAGATCCGAGCAATCCTCGGGGCTGGACAGCACCATGCTGATCGAGCAGCTGCCGATCATCACGGTGGTCACGCCATGACGCACGGATTCCTTGAGCGCGGGCGCCGCCACCAGTTCCGCGTCATAGTGGGTGTGCATGTCGATAAAGCCGGGCGTGACCCAACGGTTGCTGGCGTCGATGACCTGGCCGCAGCCGCTTTCATCCAGGGCGCTGGCACTGATGCACGCCAATTTACCCTCACGGATGCCCAGGTGGCGCAGCACTCCCGGCGTGCCGCTGCCATCGAAAAACAGCGCATTCTTGATCAGCACATCGAACATTCGGCAGGCTCCTGGGCGAATAACATCAACCAGGCGAGCTTAGTCTGCCGAGCGCTGCGACTGTTAGGGTGTAAGTGAACAACCAACGGCTTATTCGGCCATGGCGCAGCGCGTTGTGTTAACCGGGGTTTAAGCGCTAAGGCGCCGGCGCTCGGCGCTGATCTCCGGGAGGTCAGCGCGGCGCACGTAAACCCGTAGCGGCTCGCTGATGGCCAGGCGATCATCGATGTTTTGTTCTAGCAGCAGTTGCAGGCGCGCACGGTCGAGGTTCATCAGTTCGCCGTCAAAGGCGCGCCAGACGAATTCGCAGGTGGGTGTGATGCTCTGTTCGAGTACGTCGAGGCCGAAGGAGTCTTCAGAAAAACGTACGATGTAGCGCCCGGTCTTGGCATTGAAACCGACAAAACCCTGCAGTTGGTCGGCCGCCGCGCAAATGTGAGTAGAGGTGATGCTCATGAAGACCTCGTCGATGGCAGTTGGAGGGCGAACCCTCAGAAAGTCATCGGCATAGGCTAAAGCGCCAGGGGCGGAGCATCTTGCTCAGGGTCAATGGATAGGCTTGACGGTTAAGCCGCGCTCATTGGAGGGAGCGGCGAGCGTGTGTCGCTCGCCGGGTGCTGGCTCAGTCTTTGCGAGGGCTGGAGAATGCACTGACGGTGCCGAATGGCGAGCTGTGCATGTCCACCTTGACCGCCATCAGGGGGGAGTTGTTCACCCATACATCGTCGATCACGATGGTCTGACCGAGGTCGTCGTTATCGGCGGCCACGAGCAGGTAGTAGGTGCCATCTTCTGTGGCTTCACCGTCCCAGCTCAGGCTGATCTGCCCGATTGCTGTCGAGGCGTGCGAGGGTTTGTCGGCAATCACGGCGCCGTAGGCATCCAGCAACATGGCGCGCGGTTTCAGGGCGAACTTGCTCACGCCGAGGCAGGGCTTGTTGCACAGCGAGCGCACGTTAAGGGTGTAGCGTTCACCCTTCTTCAGCTGCAGGGAAAAGATCCGGTAGTTAGAGATCGAGCTGCCAAAGTCCAGGCGCGGTTCGTCGGCGCTAATCGGCCACTGCGGAGCCAGCAGGCCGGGGTCGAGCGGCAGCGGGATGGCTTTGCTGTTATGGATGGCCTCCAGGGTGCTTTTGGCCATTGGGCTGGTGCCCGCCACAACGTCTTGCTGGTAGACCGTCTGCGGGTTGCTGGCGCAGGCGCCGAGCAATAGGCACGCAGCCAGAGTGAGAATTTTGTGCACGGTAAAACTCCTGTGGGGCAACGTCCTTGTGTACACGCCGGGCGCTGATGGCGCGGCGGCCGGCGATTCTACTCGCTTTGTGGCGCGATGGGGCGGCGAATCGGCCCGTGCGCTGAACTGGGCGCGAACGCTGGCGCCGCTTATAGGCTCGCTGGGCGTCCTGCCCGGCGAGCCTGAGGCAACCGCTGAGTTAGCCGGAAAGCCCGACATAGACGTTCTGCACGTCATCATGGGCGTCGAGCGCTTCAAGAAACGCTTCGACTTCTTCGAGCTGTTCGGCCGTCAGGCTGCTGACCGGGTTTTTCGGCATATAGCCGAGCTTGGCCGCATTGACGCTAAAGCCGTGTTCCGGCAAGGCGCGGCATACGGCGTCGAGGTCTGTCGGCTCGGTGATAAACAGCGTGCCGCCTTCATCTGCCGGCTCAAAGTCTTGTGCACCGGCTTCAATCGCCGCCAACTCGGCATCGGCGTCGCCTTCTGGCGAGGCTTCGATCATGCCGACGTGGTCGAAATCCCAGGTCACCGAGCCGGATGCGCCCATCTGGCCCTTGCGGAATAGCACGCGTACTTCCGCCACGGTGCGGTTGATGTTGTCAGTCAGGCATTCGATGATCACTGGCACCTGATGCGGGGCGAAGCCCTCGTAAGTGGCCGCGTGATAGGTCACGGTATCGCCCAGCAGGCCGGCGCCTTTTTTGATTGCGCGGTCGAGGGTTTCTTTGGGCATCGAGGCTTTTTTTGCCTGGTGAATAGCCAAGCGCAACTTGGGGTTCAGGTCTGGATCAGCGCCGTTACGCGCGGCGATCATGATCTCTTTGACCAGCCGGCCGAAGATCTTGCCTCTGGCGTTGGCAGCGGCTTCTTTAGGTTTGGCTTTCCATTGTGCGCCCATGGGTGCTCTCTCGGTCTGTACAGTCGGATGAGTCGTGTGTCTGCGCAGGAAGTGGACGGCCAGACGAATTGTTGGGCCGACCGCCGGCAGGCTGGCTCAGGTCAGCTGCGGATTTTAGTCGGTCTGCGGTTCGCTGGCACCCCCTCAATGCAGCATGGGGGCGTCGAGGGGTGGTGCTCAGGCTATGGGGATAGTTGCTGCGTGCGTTGCAGTAAGTGCGGCGAACCTTTCCGGCTGTTATTCCACTTCTGGCAGAACGGTGGCCATCACCGCGCCAAAGGCGCCAAGCACTGACAGCAACAGAATGATCTGGCTGATTGTCATGACCGTACCCAGGGCTCCGGCGAAACCGAGCAGCAGCAGTATCAGGCCGATCAAGGTATTGCTCACCGCCACGTAATCGGTGCGGCGGTTGCCTTGCGCCAGGTCGACCAGATAAGTCTTACGGCCGATGCGCACGCCTTGGTGGGCAATGCTCAGGCCAAAGTAGAGTGCCGGCAGCATCCAGCCAATGGCCAGCCAGGTCGGTTGCAAACTGTCGAGCAGGTAGACCAGTAGGCCGAGGCCTGCGCTCAGCCCGGCCGCGAGGATCATCACCCGGCGGCTAGACACGTCGGCAAAGCGTCCCCACAGTGGTGCCGAGATCAGGCTGGCGGCGCCGCTGGCGAGCATGAACAGGCCCAGTGTACTGGCGGCCGAGCCGAGTTTCTGTTGGGCCAGCACCACGTAATACGGCGCGCTCAGGGCCGAACACAGCATCAGTGCGCGGGTTATGACGAAGCGTCGGAAGGGACGGTCGCTGCGCAGAATAGCGAGGCGCTTCAGCGCCTCGACTACGGCATTGCCACCGCCCTCGACCGCTCCTGGCTGCTCGCTGATGCGCGCGTAAATGGCCGCGGCGATCAGCCACAGTAGGCCTGCACCGGCCAGTAGCAGGCCGTAGGCTTGCGGTGGCAGTTGAGCCGTACTGCTGAACAACAGCATTAGGGCCAAAGCGACGGTGACCAGCCCGGCGGCGCTAGCCGACCAGCCGTTGACCTGGCCGCGTCGGGTTTTCGGGATGGTCTTGCCGAGTACATCTTTCGAGGCCACCGAACTCAAACCGCGAGCCAGGCTGAAGAGCACCAGCAGGCCAATGATCGCCCAGCCTGCTACCACGCCGTCCAGCGTCCACGCCACCAGACCGATGGCACCGACAGCGGCGGCTTGCATCAGGCTGCCCAGAACCCAGACCCATTTGCGCACGGCCACCGCGCGGATGTAGCTGGCGATAAACAGCTGTGGGATCAGCGAGCCAGACTCGCGGATTGGTACCAGAAAGCCGATCAGGTAAAGCGGCGCCTGCAGGGCTTCCATCACCCAGGGCAGCACCACCTTCGGGTTGGCCAGGGCGTCACCCAGTTTGCTGAAGAAGTGGCTGAGGATCATCAGCAAGAAGTTGCCCGGCACAGCGCGGCAGGCCTGCTCGTCGATATCGCTGCAGACCCGCGCATCCTCCTCATTGACCAGCTTGCTGTAGATGTTTGCGCTGAGACGGTTGCTGTCCATCGTCACTCCTCGCGAAAGTGGCGCCAGCGTGGCGCTGCAAACCGGCATGATGCCATCCCTGGGCAGGCGAATCGCTCAAGGCGGCGCTAGAAAAATGCGCCAATCGAGGGGGCGCGTTATGCGTGCAGTGCCACGAACAAGCTATTTCTTCATCTATGGACGACTGTGTGCCTGGATTCAGCTGTAACTGTAATGGGGGCCGGGCAGGCGCTGCTGGTTTAATGACCCTTTGCCTGTCAGGAGACCGCGTTATGTTACCCAAGGATCTACTGCTGGCCCTGGTGGTCATCATCGTCTGGGGCATGAATTTCGTGGTGATCAAGATCGGCCTGGATGACATGCCGCCGATGCTGTTGGGGGCACTGCGATTTTTGTTGGCGGCATTTCCTGCGGTGCTGTTTATCAAGCGTCCGCAGATCCCGCTGCGCTGGTTACTGGCCTATGGATTGACCATCTCGCTGGGGCAGTTCGCGTTTCTATTCTCGGCCATGTCGGTCGGCATGCCGGCCGGCTTGGCCTCGCTGGTGCTGCAGTCGCAGGCCTTCTTTACCCTGCTGTTCGCCGTGATGTTCCTCGGTGAGCGCTTTCGCCTGGCCAATCTGTTTGGTTTGTTGGTGGCCGCCTGCGGTTTGCTGCTGATTGGTTTGAAGGGCAATGGGCTGATGACGCTGGCCGGCTTTCTGCTGACGCTCTGCGCCGCCGCGATGTGGGCGCTGGGCAATATCGTCACGCGCAAGCTGGGTAAGGTGAATCTGGTGGGGTTGGTGGTGTGGGGCAGCCTGGTGCCGCCGCTGCCGTTTTTTGCGCTGTCTTGGCTGCTGGAAGGGCCGGCGGTGATCGAAACCGCGCTGCGCGCTATCAATCTGGATACGCTGCTGGTGCTGGCCTACCTGGCATTCGGCGCGACCATCCTCGGCTATGGCCTGTGGAGCCTCCTGCTGTCGCGCTATCCGGCCAGCCAGGTGGCGCCGTTTTCCCTGCTGGTGCCGGTGGTGGGGATTACCTCGGCGGCCGTGTTGCTCGATGAGCACCTGAGCACCCTGCAACTCGTGGGCGCGCTGCTGGTCATGCTCGGCTTGCTGCTGAATGTGTTTGGCGGCTGGCTGCAGGTGCGCTTACGCGCGCGACTGGGGTAGGGCGCTTAACGTTTGCCCATGGAGCGACGGGTGCCGCTGGGGGCTGCGCCGATCTTCTTTTCATGGGCGGATTTATTACCCTTTTGGTGCCAGGGTTGGTCATCGGCTTTACCGGATGCAGCCTTGGCGGCGCTAAACAGGGAGGCGAAGCCACGGGGTTTTTCCGGTGCTACAGCTGCATCGCTGGGCGGCAAGGTGCTGTCGGCAGTCTGAACGGCGAGAGTGGGTTCAGCGGCTGGGGAGTGGGTCATGGCAATGTCCGCGGGTGCGAGAGGAAAAGGCCGGCGAGTATACCTGGCTATGCCCCACGGCTTGCGACTGTTGATCAGCGCTATGGCGCCTGGCTGGCGCTGCGCGAAAACAGGCAGCTCGCTGGGCCTAGGCAGCCCAGCGAGTCGGCAGTATCAGTCCTGGCGGCTGGTCACTTCCAGCAGGTGATAACCGAACTGGGTTTTCACCGGGCCTTGCACCACGTTGACCGGGGCGCTGAACACTACGGTGTCGAATTCTTTAACCATCTGGCCTGGGCCAAACGAGCCAAGGTCGCCGCCGCTGCGGCTAGATGGGCAGCTGGAGTTGTCTTTGGCAACTTGGGCGAAGTCAGCACCGCCTTCGATTGCGGCTTTCAGTTCGTTGCACTTGTCTTCGCTGGCAACCAGGATGTGACGGGCAGTGGCGCGGGCCATGGGTGTTACTCCTAATAAATAAGCGGCAAAGCCTACCGCAAACATTGCGCTATTCAAACGTTGTCGCGGCGTCGTTTATCGGCTGGCCAATAAAAAAGGCTTACCCTCGGGGGGTAAGCCTTTTCCTGTACGGCGTTGTGACGCGTGTTTAGCTGCGTGGCTGGTCGGCCATGCAACCTGCCGCAGTAAACAGGACGTCAGTGGAGGAGTTCAGTGCCGTTTCCGCCGCGTCCTGCACGATGCCGATGATAAAGCCGACGGCCACCACCTGCATGGCCACATCGTTGGGAATGCCGAACAGGCTGCACGCCAGGGGGATCAGTAGCAGCGAGCCGCCGGCAACACCCGACGCGCCACAGGCGCTGATGGAGGCGAGCAAGCTCAGCAGCAATGCCGTCGGCAGGTCAACGACGATGCCCAGGGTGTTAACGGCGGCCAGGGTCAGCACGGTAATGGTGATAGCTGCACCTGCCATGTTGATGGTCGCGCCCAGCGGGATCGAGACTGAGTAAGTTTCTTTATGCAGGCCCAGGCGCTCACACAGCTGCAGGTTTACCGGGATGTTGGCGGCCGAGCTGCGGGTAAAGAATGCCGTCAGGCCGCTTTCACGCAGGCAGGTCAGTACCAGAGGGTAAGGGTTGCGACGGGTCTTGAAGTAGACAATCGCCGGGTTGCTGACCAAGGCCACAAACAGCATGCAGCCCACCAGTACCAGCAGCAGGTGCAGGTAGTCGAGCAGGGCCGACATACCGGACTCAGCCAGGGTGGCCGCCACCAGGCCGAAGACCCCGAGTGGCGCAAGGCGAATCACCAATTTAACAATGCTGGTCACCCCATTGGAGAGGTCGGCGAGCATCTGCTTGCTGGTTGGGCTGGCATGCCGGAAGGCAAAGCCCAGGGCGATGGCCCAGGCCAGGATGCCAATAAAGTTACCCTTCAGCAGCGCGTTGATCGGATTGTCCACCACGTTCAGCAGCAGGGTCTTCAGCACTTCGCTGATGCCGCCGGGTGGCGACAACTCGGCGCTGTTACTGACCAGGGCCAGGCTTGAAGGAAAGGCATAGCTGGCGGCCACCGCAATCAGCGCAGCGCTGAAAGTGCCGATCAGGTACAGCATCAGAATGGGCTTGATGTGGGTTTGCTGGCCGTGTTGATGGTTGGCAATCGACGCCGCTACCAGCACGAACACCAGTACGGGGGCCACGGCTTTCAGCGCCGAAACGAAGACGGTGCCAAGCAGGCTGACACTGGCCGCCGCATCAGGCAGGAACAGCGCAAGGGCGATACCCGCCAGCAAACCGATGGCAATTTGCAGCACCAGACTAGTGCGGTTGAGCAGGAGTAAAAGTGGGTGTTGAGCAGGGGACATTACGGGCATCTCTACTGGGCGGGCGGGCCTGCGATCTCTTCTATTGCCGACAGAGCTGGTAATCCCGGGCGGCTGGATGCATGGCGCGCAGTGCGCGTTACGAGGTTTTTCGCGGGGATAAAACAGGACCGCGCTGAAAAATAGCGCGCGACTTTAGCACAGCCGCCGTGGTTTACCTGCAACGATGCATTGGCAGCCGCCCGGTGGCAGCTCTCTATCAACCAGCAGTCAGGCGGGCTAGGCTAGGGCTTCTTCAAGGTGGTGAGGTTGCTATGTCTGATGAATCTGTGGGTGAAACGGCGATGCCCAGCTTGACCCTTGCCGAGGCGCGGGTCTTGGGTTGTTTGATTGAAAAGCAGTTAACCACTCCGGAAGCCTATCCCCTGACACTGAATGCCCTGGTGCTGGCCTGCAATCAGAAAACCAGCCGTGAGCCGGTGCTGAATCTAACTGCCGGGCAGGTCGGACAAGCGTTGCGCAGCCTGGAAGGGCGAGGAATGGCGCGCCTGGTGATGGGCAGCCGGGCGGATCGCTGGGAGCACCGCGTGGACAAGGCGCTGGAGCTGGTAGCCGCTCAAGTGGTGTTGCTCGGCCTGCTGCTATTGCGCGGCCCGCAGACCCTGAATGAGTTGCTGACGCGCACCAGCCGTATGCATGATTTTGAGGATGTCGAGCAGGTGCAGCATCACCTTGAGCGTCTGATCAGCCGTGAGCTGGCATGCCTGCTACCGCGTCAACCCGGGCAGCGTGAAGAGCGTTATATGCATGTGCTGGGCGACCCTGCTGATTTGCAGGCAGCGCTTGCGGCCAAGATCAATGAGCCAGGCCGGGCGTCGAGTAGCTCATCGCAGGAGGGGCGAGTCGAAGCGCTGGAAGCGCGAGTCGCTGAGCTAGAGCAGCGCTTGGCACAGTTAGAAGCGGCCTTAAACGCCTAAAGCACCTCGTGAGTGCTTTAGGCGTGGGGGTATAGCCGGGTTTGGCTTAGCTTGTACGCTTCAACTGTTGCTGGCGTTCGCTCAGGCGCTCAGCACCGCCTTCTGCCAGGCGCAGGCGGTCCATCTGACGCTGATGTACACGGTCAGCGCCGCCTTCCGCTACACGCAGACGATCCATTTGACGCTCATGTATGCGATCAGCGCCACCTTCGGCGACACGCAGGCGATCCTGCTGACGCTCATGGGTGCGCTCGGCGCCGCCTTCCGCTACACGCATACGATCCATTTGACGCTCATGTACGCGGTCAGCGCCACCTTCGGCGACACGTAGGCGATCCATCTGACGCTCATGGGTGCGCTCGGCGCCACCTTCGGTCTGCAGGTTTGTACCAAAGCCCATCAGGGTTTTTACGTTGCTGTCCTGCATTTCACCCAGCAGTGGTTGCGGGTTGTTCTGCGGCAAAGCAAAGGCATGGACGGACAGGCTGGTCAGGATTACGGCAGTGAGAATGTGCTTTTTCATGTTCAAGCTCCTCGTGAGAGCGGGGGGAAGTGGTTAGGGAGCTAATGATACGGATAAAAATTTGATGAAGAAGTGCGGGCTGTTCATGGTAATCATCGACATCATTGATAGTTGGTTTAATTACTTATAAATCAAATACTTATCTTGTTTTTTAAAGGCTTTAGTAATGCTTTGACGTGTGGGGTGACACGTCAGTTAATATCGAATTAATCGATTATTTACGCGCCATAAACCTCGGCGCTAGGCAGCTAATGTGTCCTTGCTTGAAATATCGAACGGCTGGTGCGTATTTTGTACGCCCTGCCGTCTGGCGATGGCTTCTTGCATTAATAAGGACAACAGCAAATGAGTACCCCCGAGCGCGCCGCCCTGGCTGAACTGTTGCGTGGTGTTGATGAGGTTGAGTGTGTGACGCCTGATCTGAATGGTGTGCCGCGCGGCAAGGTGATGACTGCGGAAGGCTTTTTACAGGGGCGGCGCTTGCAGTTGGCGCGCGGGGTGCTGCTGCAGTGCATCATGGGCGGGTATCCGGCTGCGCGTTTCTACGGCTCTGATGACGGCGATCTGGCGTTAAATGCCGAACCCACGCAGATTCATCGGCTGCCCTGGAGTGAAACGCCTCGGGTGCTGGCCATCTGCGATGCTGATGAGTTGGACGGGCACAGCTCGGGCTTGTCGACCCGTGGGCTGCTCAAGCAGGTGATCGCACGCTATGCCAGCCATGGTTGGCAGCCGATAGCGGCCACCGAGCTGGAGTTTTTTGTGTTTGCCCGCAATGCCGATCCGCTGCAGCCGTTTCAACCGCCGCTCGGGCTAGATGGTCGGCGCGAGGACGGTGGTTCGGCATTTAGCGTCAGCTCCAATAACGGTCTGCGGCCGTTTTTCCATGAGGTTTATCAGTGCATGGCGGCCCTGGGCTTGCCACGCGATACCGTTATGCACGAGATGGGCGTTAGCCAGTTTGAGATCAACCTGTTGCACGGCGATCCGCTGGTGTTGGCGGATCAGACCTTCCTGTTTAAACACTTGCTCAAGGAAGTCGCGCTCAAGCATGGGCTAAATGTGGTGTGTATGGCCAAGCCATTGGCGCACACACCGGGCAGCTCCATGCACATTCATCAGAGTGTGGTGGAGCAGGGCAGTGGGCAGAATATTTTCAGTGCAGCTGACGGCCAGGCAACGCCGGCGTTCTATCAGTTTATCGGTGGTCAGCAAGCGGCCATGGCTGACTTCACCCTGTTGTTCGCGCCGCATGTAAATTCCTACCAGCGCCTTTGCCACCCTTATGCCTCGCCGAACAATGCCTGTTGGTCAGAGGATAATCGCGCTGCTGGGCTGCGTATTCCGGCCAGCGCGCCCGTTGCCCGTAGAGTGGAAAACCGCTTGCCGGGTGCTGATGCCAATCCCTATCTGGCCCTTGCCGCCAGCCTGGCGGCCGGGCTTTATGGAATCGAGCAACAGCTGCAACCCTGTGCGCAGATGCAAGGCGAGTTCGAGGTGCCGGATAATTTAACGCTACCCTGTACCATGCATGCTGCAATTGAACGTCTTAAGCGCAGTGAGTTGGCGCTGGGGTTATTCGGTAAAGAATTCATCGATGGCTACATCGCCAGCAAGACCTTGGAACTCACCAGCTTCTTTGATGAAATCACCCCGTGGGAGCGCCGTGTCTTGGCCGCTCACGTCTAAAACCTAACCGCCGAACCTCGCTCGGCGGCGCTATATGGAGTTACCTGCCGCCCCATGACTTTGATCCTTAAATCATTCAGTTCGCTGTATTTCGCCACCTTATTGATGCTGTTGGGCTCGGGTTTGTTGAGTACCTACTTAGCATTGCGCTTGGCGCAAACGGCGGATGGTTTATGGGTCGGGGCGCTGATGGCAGCCAACTACCTGGGGCTGGTGCTGGGTGGCAAGCTGGGGCACCGGCTGATCGCGCGGGTCGGTCATATTCGTGCCTATGTCGCCTGTGCCGGGGTGGTGACCGCCGCGGTACTGGGGCACGGCCTCAGTGACTGGCTTCCCAGCTGGTTGCTGCTGCGGGTGCTGGTCGGTCTGGGCATGATGTGTCAGTACATGGTGATCGAGAGCTGGCTTAATGAGCAGGCCGAAACCACTCAGCGCGGCCAGGTATTTGCCGGCTATATGGGGGCGTCCTACCTCGGTTTGATCCTCGGTCAGCTGGTGCTGGTTGTGCACCCGACACTCGGCCTCGAGCTGCTGATGTTGGTGGCGTTGTGCTTCGCCCTGTGTCTGGTGCCGGTGGCCCTGACCCGTAAATTACACCCCGCGCCTTTGCATCCGGCTCCGCTGGAAATGCGCTTTTTTATCGACCGCGTGCCCCTGTCGCTGACTGCCATCGTGGTTGCCGGGTTGTTGATTGGTGCTTTCTACGGTCTGGCGCCGCTGTATGGCACGCGCATGGGCTTATCCACTGAGCAGATTGGTCTGTTTATGGGCAGCTGCATCATCGCCGGCCTGGTGGTGCAGTGGCCATTGGGCTGGCTGTCGGATCGCCGTGACCGGGTTTATCTGATTCGGGCATGTGCCGCGTTGCTAGTACTAGCCGCGTTGCCGTTGGCGCTTATGCCGCAGGTGGGTCTGGTGCTTTTATTTGTCGGTGGTTTTGTCGTGTCGGCGCTGCAGTTCAGCCTCTACCCGCTGGCGGTGGCGCTGGCAAATGACCACGTTGAGGCCGAACGGCGGGTGTCTCTCACGGCCATGCTGTTAGTGACCTTTGGTGTTGGTGCCAGTATCGGGCCGCTGCTGGCCGGCGTGCTGATGCGCTTTCTTGGGGCCAACATGCTGTATGCCTTCGTCAGCGTGTGCGCCCTGATTCTGGTGCTGTGCGTAAGGCCTGCGAAGGTCACTAACCTGCACCAGGTTGACGATGCGCCGCTGCATCACATCCCGATGCCAGACAGCACTACCAGTTCGCCTTTGACGGCGGCGCTCGACCCGCGCGTCGATGAACACGTGGTGCAAGAGCAGATGCACGACCACAGTGCGGCGCCGGACGCCGAGCCTGAAACTGAGCCGGCAGAGCGCGTATGACCAGGTTGCTCAGCGTGGTAATCCCGGTACGCAATGAGGCTCAGGCGCTGCCGGCTTTGCTCGATGATCTGGCCGCGCTTCGCGCAGCCGGCGCTGAATTAATTGTGGTCGACGCGGGCAGCAGTGATGGCACCTGTGAATTGGCGCTCGGGCGGGTTGACCGGCTGCTTAGCACAGCCCCCGGCCGTGCGTTACAGATGAATGCCGGCGCGCTTGCCGCTCAGGGTGATTACCTGTGGTTTGTGCATGCCGATACACGAGTCAGTGCCGCGTCAGTCAAACGGTTGCAGGAAGTACTTCACGAGCGGCCGTTGTGGGGGCGTTTTGATGTGCGATTGTCCGGGTCCGGTCTGGCGTTGTGGGTGATCGGCTGGATGATCAGTTTGCGTTCACGTCTTACCGGGGTCGCCTCGGGTGATCAGGGCATCTTTGTTGAGCGGGCACGTTTCGAGGCGTTGGGCGGCTATGCGCAGATCCCGCTGATGGAGGATTTGCAGCTGTGCCGGCGCTTGAAGGAGCAGGCCCGGCCGCGTTGTTTGCGTCCGCCCTTATCGACGTCCAGCCGGCGCTGGGAGCAGCACGGAATCTGGCGTACCGTATTGTTGATGTGGTGCCTGCGTCTGGCCTATTACTGTGGCGTTAGCCCGGAAAAACTGGCTCGACAGTACCGTCGAGGGTCAATCCTATGAACCTGTCCATCTCATTGCACATGCTGGCGCGCGCGCCAGTGGCGGGGCGCGTAAAGACGCGGATGATTCCAGCATTGGGGGCTCAGGGGGCCTGTGACCTGCAGCAGCTGTTGCTGGAGCGCGCCTTGCAGTTACCTGCTCATGGCTTTAGCGAGCGCTTTTTGTGGTTGGATGATTTGCCCAGCGCAGAGCTGAAGGCGCTGGCGCAACGCCTTGGTTGGACCTTGGTCGAGCAGCCGGCTGGTGATTTGGGCGAACGCATGCGGCGCATTGCTATCTTGGGGTTGGCGGAGAGTGATGCGGTGATCCTGATCGGTAATGACTGTCCCGCGCTCGACGGCGAATATCTGCAGCAAGCCTGCAGTGCGTTGCAGCAGCAGCCTGTGGTGATTGGCCCGGCCGAAGATGGCGGTTATGTGCTGCTGGGGTTGCGCAGCATGCATGCCACCTTGTTCTGTGACATGCCGTGGGGAACCGAGGAGGTCTTCAATATGACGCTGCAGCGCTTGCAGCAGCTGGACTGGCATCCGGCGCTGCTGCCTGCGTTGTGGGACGTGGACCGGCCCGAGGATCTTTCGCGCCTGGCGGCGCTGAACATCACCCTCTAAGCCGTTAGAACAGTCCGTCGCTTTCGAAGCGGCGTGCTTCGCGTTGTAACTGGTAGACGAAGCGCTCGACTAAACGCTGCTCCTGGCCACCGATGCGATGAAAACGTGCGCCAATAAAGGTGGTGTCCAGCTTCTCGTCAAACAGCACATGCCGCACTTCTAGGGGGGTGGTCATGGCGCCGAACGGAAATCTTGCCGTAAAGCGTTCATACACCTGGCCGGCTTGCAGGTTGCTGCCAAGGCTGCCGGGAAAGCGCAGTTTGCAGCCGGTTGCTGATATATCCAGTAGTTCGCCAGCTAGCGTGGTGCGCAGTTTGTCACCGGCCAACTCTACCTTGATCGCTTCGCTCTGCTTGAGCGGTGCACGAAAGGCGCCACGGCGTTGGTGGTAGGTCATTTCAGGCGGTATCGGGCTGAAATAGCAGCGTGCCCCTTGATGCTCAGTAATGCGCACGTTCTGCTCGCATTGCCAGGCTACGCGCACACCTTCGTGGAACGCTTCCACAGAGAAGGCTTCGCCATTGACTAAGTAGCGCTCACCATCGCTCGGCATCAACTCATCAAGAATCAGCAGGTTTTTGTCGCGATCAACCTCGATCACATAGCTCTGAAAGCGTTGATTGCGTTCGTGGAAGGTGATGATCAGTGGGTCATTGGCTTGTTGCAGTTGGCGCAGGTTGGCAACTATTTCCACCGGTGCCTTGAGCACCTTGGGTGGCTGCGGGCCATCTTCCTGGCTAAAGGGGCTGGACACGGTCCGTAACTCTCCGGGCAAATGCTGTGGCGCTAGAATACTGGCTATATGACAGTAAGTCTCTTATGCCTTTTATGGTTTAGGCCTGGCTGAGTGGGCGTTGCTGGCCGGTTCTAGCGGCACCGCCACGGCTGTCATAGAGGCTGGGTGTTTCGTTGCCGCGCAGAATACCAAGCATGCTGTTGGCCGAGGCCTGGCTGGAGCGAATCAGTCGACCATTACGCAGGTTGGCGGTCTGGCAGCGTTCGAATAGGGCGCTAAGCTGATCGCCGCGCTCCAGCAGCAGTTCGCCATGACTGGATTGCGCGGCAAGTGCCTGTAAACCTTCACGGTCAGGGCTGAGGTTGAGGCTGACGAGCAGTTGGCTGCGTTCCTTGCCGTGCTGGTCGAGCAGCGTCAGCAGCGGTAGCTTGTCGGTCAGTATGCTCTGCAGGCGGGGGAGGTCACGATCGCTGAGTGCTTGGAATTCAGTGTCGATTAATTCAAGCAACTGCTCGGCGGTGCCGATATCAGTGGTGAACAGTTCAAGCAGGTTGGTGTCTTGCATTGCGGGCTCTTCGGGGTAATAGACGCTTCAGTGCGTAGCATGAAGTGCCTATTGGGCGACCAATTACCCCAGCATAGCCCGGAGACTAACGCTGGGATTCGAAATTAAGCAGTTTACTGGCGACGCGCTGGTTATCGATCTGGTAGCTGCCGTCTTCAATCGCCTGTTTCAATTTGGCGACGCGTTCGTTATCGACGCTAGGCTGATCGCGCAGCTTTTCGCTGACCTGTTGCAGCTGCTGGGCCTCGCGGCTCAGCTGGACGGACTCACCGCTCTTGTCAGCGGGTTTCGCTTGTTCGGTGCTGGCTGCGTTGCCAGGTTGTTTAGTGCCGATGGCTTGGTTCTGGCCGCCTGCTTGTGCACTGCCTGCCCGCCCTGTATTGGCTGGCGTTGCGGCATTGTTGAGCCGGTTGATATCAATGACCATGATGCAAAACCTCGAACAGTATGTGGACGCTTGCCTGGTTGTCGGCATTGCCTGGGAAAACTTTAGGGCAAAAGTGTGCGTCAGCTAACAGTCTAAACACAGTGCGGATAATCGTCAGCTCACTGTGCACACAAAGCTAAAACAAGCAGCCATGCCTACATGGCCACCTCAACCTGTCCAGGCCCCACTACACGGGCCCTGATCACACGATTAGAGCGTTGGTTACGCACCCGAATCTGCCGACCGACTGTGCCGTCCGACAAGGCTTCACCGGGCATACGCACGCTGATGCCAGCGCTGCGAGCGCTGATAATCACCTGGTCCCCTTTGCGTATGGCCTCGGCAATTTGTACATGAATCGGTGCCAGTACTTGGTCCGGCAGCACTGGGCGCGTCAATTTCTTGCCGATAGCCTGCTCAAGTGCGGTGAGATAACCCTGATTCAGCAGGCCGACATCCCGCTCGCCCAGCACAATATCGGTATCAGTCAGCAAACTGTCGCGTTTCAGCGGGCGATTAACAATCACCACTTCGCGGTATAGGCGTACTTGCCCGGGGACAAATACCATCCATGGCGCATCACTGTCGCAGCGCACGCGTAGCGTCACCCGGCCAATCGGTTCGGCAGGGCTTTCCAGTGTGGTGGTCAACGGCTGTGCGCACAGTGGGAGGCGCAAGCGGGGGTCGAGCCGGTTAATTTGAATCTCATGGCGGCCGGCAATGTTGCCACGTTTTAAATAATCACTCACCGCTTGCTCAAGAAACGCTTCGCCAGCGCCGATAAGTTGTTCAGGTAGCGTGGCGCTGGCCGCGGCCAATGCGCTATAGCCGAGTACCAGCAAAGCGGGTACAACTGCCAGCCAGTGACGGTGCTTTGGCAATGGGCGTCGGTTAGTTGTCGTTTGAATGTTCATATGGGTTGGGTAGCAAGGCGCGTGCCGCCTGCTACGCTGACAGCAAATTGTTACTCAAAGAGGAGTTTGGGTATGGCCGGTGTGATGGATTCGGTTAACCAGCGAACTCAGTTGGTTGGGCAGAATCGCTTGGAGTTGTTGCTGTTCCGTCTAAACGGCAACCAGTTATATGGGATAAACGTGTTCAAGGTGAAGGAGGTGCTGCAGTGCCCCAAACTCACCATCATGCCGAGATCGAGCCCCGTTGTTCGTGGTGTAGCCAGCATCCGGGGCGGCACTATTCCAATTCTTGATTTGTCCATGGCGACCGGCAGTGCGCCGCTGGCCAATATCGACAACAGCTTTGTCATCATCACGGAATACAACACCAAGGTTCAGGGCTTTTTGGTTCATTCGGTTGAGCGCATCGTCAACATGAACTGGGAGTCGATTCATCCGCCACCCAAGGGCACCGGGCGCGATCACTACCTGACGGCCGTTACCCATCTGGACGACAAGATGGTTGAAATTATCGACGTCGAGAAAATTCTCGCCGAGGTAGCGCCAACATCAGAAGTCATCTCCGAAGGTGTTTTGGACGCTCAGACACAGGCGCGTGCGGTGACCAAGCGCGTGCTGACCTGCGACGACTCATCGGTGGCGCGCAAGCAGGTAACCCGTTGTCTGGAAACCGTGGGCGTTGAGGTTGTAGCGCTGAATGACGGTCGTCAGGCGTTGGAATATCTGAAGGCGATGGTGGAAGAAGGCAAAAATCCTGCAGAGGAGTTTTTGATGCTGATTTCCGACATCGAGATGCCGGAAATGGATGGCTACACGCTGACGGCGGAGATCCGCGCTGATCCGCGTATGCAAAAGCTGCACATCATCCTGCATACTTCGTTATCGGGTGTGTTTAACCAAGCTATGGTGAAGAAGGTGGGCGCGGATGATTTCCTCGCAAAATTTCGCCCGGATGACTTGGCAGCACGGGTAGCTGACCGCATCAATATTGCGGCAGGGGACTGAGGGCCAGGCCCTCAGTTAAATATATGTTCGTCGAGGCCTCTTGAGTGTCTACAGGTAATTTGGATTTCGAGCAGTTCCGGACGTTCTTGGAAAAAGCCTGCGGCATTCTGCTGGGTACTAATAAGCAGTATCTGGTTTCCAGTCGGCTTAACAAGTTGATGGAACAGAACAACATCAAGACCCTGGGTGAGCTGGTGCAGCGCATGCAGAGCCAGCCGCGCAGCGGTTTGCGTGAGCAAGTGGTTGATGCCATGACCACCAACGAAACCCTCTGGTTTCGCGATACATACCCCTTCGAGGTGCTGAAGAAGCGCGTACTGCCGGAGATGATCAAGGCCAGCCCGGGTCAGCGTCTGCGTATCTGGTCGGCAGCTTGCTCTTCCGGTCAGGAACCATACTCGCTGTCGATGACCATCGACGAATTTGAGAAGACCAATATCGGTCAACTCAAGGGGGGCGTGCAGATTGTTGCCACCGACCTTTCGCCGACAATGTTGATTAACTGTAAGTCTGGCGAATACGACAGCCTGGCGATGGGGCGCGGTCTCTCCCAGGAGCGTCTGCAGCGTTATTTCGACCCTAAAGGGCCGGGGCGCTGGGTGGTCAAACCGGCCATTCGCAGTCGCATTGAGTTTCGTGCGCTTAACCTGTTGGACAGCTACGCCAGCCTGGGGAAATTCGATGTGGTGTTCTGCCGTAACGTATTGATCTACTTTTCGGCTGAGGTGAAGAAAGACATCCTTACCCGCATTCATGCGATGTTGAAGCCCGGTGGTTATTTGTTCCTCGGCGCCTCTGAAGCGCTCAATGGTCTACCGAGCCACTATCAGATGGTGCAATGCAGCCCTGGGATCATTTACCAGGCGAAATAATCGTCAGCAGGATTCAGCAAAACGGGAGGCCATTGGCCTCCCGTTTTTATTCAGATATGTACTCTCAGGTTTCGCTCAAGCTCTAGCGAGCTAGAGACCTGCAAGGCGAAAGCAGGCGAGGAAGCGGAGTGAATTTTTGTACATGAGCATTACTCGCTTCGCTCGCCCTTCGGGTCGCGCTAAAGCGCGTTAGCCGCAAGCGGCTTGCTGAGTCTGTTTTTAACGCAGGTGGGCCGACGCGCAGCAGATCGTTATTACAAGGTGCTGGCCTTGGTTGCAGGTATGGGCGCTAGGCATTGGCTGTAGGCGCCCGATTCAAGGTAAGGCATTAATATCGGCGCCATACCTTTGAGAACCTGCACCGGCAACGCGGAGGTAAAGCGGAAGTTTTCCGCCGCGCGCCCGGGGACGAATGCGGTGAGGGTGCCGTAGTGACGTGGGCCCAGATAGAAGACAAAAGTGGCCGTGCGATTGATCGCCCGTGAGCTGAGCACACGCCCGCCGGCGCCGACGGTTTCGATACGGTTATCACCGGTTCCCGTTTTGCCGCCGACCTTGAGTGATTGGCCGTCCGCTTGAGTAAAGCTGCCGAGCAGACGACGTGCGGTACCGGCTTCGACCACGTCGGCGAGTGCGCTGCGTAATGCCGCTGCGACTTCCGAGGCCATGACCCGCTTGCCTGCGTTGTGGTTGCGCACCAGCAACGTGTCATAAGGCGTATCGGCCGCGAAATGCAGGCTGTCGATGCGCGCGGTAGGCTGGCGGATGCCGTCGTTCTGGATAATCCCGACCAGTTCGGCCAGCGCTGCAGGGCGGTCACCGGAGCTGCCGATGGCGGTGGCCAGTGATGGCACCAGATGGGCAAAGGGGTAGCCTAGGTTTTGCCAGCGCCGATGAATATCCAGAAATGCCTCCACCTCAAGCATGATGCGAATGCGGCTGTCGCGGGCACTTTTGTGGCGGCTGCGGAACAGCCAGCCGTAGACTTCTTGACGCTCATCGCGGCTTGCCGCCACGGCCTCGTTAAAGGTGGCTTGCGGTTGTTCGATCAGGTAGCCCAGTAGCCACAGCTCAAGGGGGTGAACGCGGGCGATATAGCCCTGGTCTGGCAGGCTGTAAGCGCCTGGTCCGTAACGCTTGTACAGTTCGCTGATGCGCGTATTAGTGAGTTTTTCCTTGGGTAGGTTGTGGCTCAGGAAGGCGGCGAAAGTGGCTTCGTCTGCGTGCGGCATCAGATAGCGGTGCACGGCCGCGAGCCGCGCCGAGGTGTGACGCAGACCATTGAGGAAGGTTTCCAGGCGCAGTTGTTCAGGTTGCCCCTGATACTTACGCCAGAACCGCAGCAGAAAGGTGCGACCCTCGCGGTCGGCGAAGTCTTGTAGATAGGCCTGGCGACGCGGGTCCTTGTCGTCTTTGAGCAATTCGGCGCTGTTGTGCGGGCCCTGGTAAGTGGTGTAACGCACCACGTCGCGCATCAAACGGATAAATGGCAGGTTGAGCGACTCACGCAGGGCTTGGCGCATGCTGGCGATGCGTGCGTTATCTTCACGGCGGAAATTTGTGAAGGTGTGGACACCGCCGCCAGTGAAAAAACGTTCGTGGGGGCTGGCGGAGTATTTACGTTCCAGCGCGGCATCGAGCATGGCGGGCAGGCTGGCGTTGGGGGTACTTAGCAGGTAAGCGATGGCCCAGCGGGTCAGGTTGTCCTGGGCGTTGACTGCGCGTAGTTCGCTGGCGCTCTGCCCCGCGTGACGCTGGTGCAGTTCGGCGATGATTTCCAGGTAAGTGGCCAGCACCCTGAGTTTGGCGGTAGAACCGAGCTCCAGCTTGCTGCCTTCGTTGATGTCGAATGGCTGATCGGTGCTGTCGGTCTGCACGCGCACCACACTGCCGTTGTAGGTGCGTTCGAGTAGGGTAAAGCTGTAGCGCACATCGGCGGTTTTTTCTGGCGAGAGTAGGCGCTCGCCGAACAGGCCGATTTCCCCGGCAAACAGCGGGTCAGCCAGTTGCTGCAGGTAGTGGCTGGCAGCTTGTTGCAGCGGGTTATTGAGGGTGCTGGTGACACTCAGGTCGAGGCGGTCCAGGTCATACAGCGGCGTGTTGAGCATGGCCGACAGGCGTGAACGTGCGACGCTGATGCCCTTGTTGCCGTCCACCGGCTGCAGGTTGGGTTCCAGGGCCCAGTCGCGATAAGTCAGGGGTTGGCGCAGGGCTGCATCGCGCAGTGCAGCGTCGATCAGGCCGCCACCGGCGAGCAACCGGATATGGCTGTCGGTCAGTTCGCCCAGATCCTTGCGGCCCTGCGCCAGGTAATAAGATGGGCGGCGCTGGGCAATCATCAAGGCCAGTACCTGACGCAAGGCCAGGCCGCGCTCGGCCAGGCTGGCATCCGCTGAGCGTGCTGGATCAAGCAACAGGTTAACCCGCGCAAAGTCCGCGCCGAACCAGATGCGCAGGCCATCGGCCAACCCGTGCACCTCGCCGTGGCCTGGAGCGGCGGCGAGCGGCACACTGTTGAGGTAGTCGCGCACAATATTTTCCCGCGCGGCCAGCGTCTGCGGGCCGCTCTGGTAGGCGCGCACGCTGGCAGAAAGCATTTGCCGGAGTTTTTCCGTGGCCGACGCGGTCAGGCCGTCCGGGGAGTGGCGGTACTTCTCCAGCTGGGTCGCCAGGGTACTGCCGCCCGCCGATTGATCCTGCATATCCAGCAGCTTGCCGACCTGGGAGGCGGCGGCCATGACAAACCGCGGCCAGTCCACCGCCGGATTGGCCAAGGGCTGCTTGGGGTCGAGTAGTTTGCGGTTTTCGATAAATAGCAGGCTGTTAGCCACCAGTGCCGGGATGGCGCTGAAACTTGGGTAGCGCTGCTGCGGATAACGGAATGCATAGAACGGTGTGCCGCTGCAGTCATTGATCTGCAGGCCGCTCTGGATTTTTTCCGGATAGGGCACGAACAGACCCCGCTGGGCATAGTCGAGCAGGGCGGGGGAGAACTGCGCCTGCTGCTGCACGATAAAGTCGCGTTGGCCAAGACGCTCCAGCATCAAGGGTAAATAGGTGTAGCCCTGGCGTTTATCGAACGGGCCTTCTTTGGGATAAATGATCGCTGGGCTGGGGCCAGGTTGCACCCGGTAACTGAGGGTTTGCGCGTAGCGACTGATTTCCTGGGCCTGAAAACGCGAAGTACGCACTTCCTCTACGAGCAGCAGACCTGCGGCGATACACAGCAGCATAAGCAGCAACCAGACGGTCAGTTTCAGCTTACGGCTACGCTTGCGAGGGCTGGGTGGCTCGCCAGCCGGCAGGGTGGTGATGTCGAGTTTCCAGGGTGCGCCCATATTCATTTGGCCTGATGCAGTCATTCAGGGAGTTGAAGGCGTACTGAATAACTTCAGCGGGTTTGAGTGCTGAAGTTATTCAGCTGGCTACTGTCTGCAGTTTAGTCGTTGCTGCAATGGGCATTAGGTTAGGCATCGGCATTTGCGCTGACTTTTAGGTATGGGCGCTGTGGTTCACTGACCCGCAGCAATAAACCTGCGCAGCAATACGCGCAGGATTGCCACTGGCGCTGCGCAGTTCTTGCAGATTGCTAGAATCGTGCGGGTGACCTAATAGGCGGCGAGTGAGTGATGCAGCGCGACCATCGGGAGCAACTTAACCTCAGCTGGCAGGCCAATGCCGATGCCTGGACGGCGGCCGTGCGTGAGCGACGCATTGAGAGCCGCCGACTGGTCACCGACGCGGCGATTATTCAGGCGATTCTGGCCATGGCACCTAAGCGTGTGCTCGATCTGGGCTGCGGCGAGGGCTGGTTGTGCCGTGGGCTGGTTGAACATGGCATCGAGGCTGTTGGGGTGGATGCGTCTGCGCCTTTGATCGCGGTGGCGCAACAGGCAGCGGCTGGTGCATCGCAGTACCGGGTTTGCGGTTATGCCGAGCTGGAGCAGCAGGCCGCAGTGCTGGGGCAGTTCGACCTGCTGGTGTGTAATTTCGCCCTGCTGGACGAGCCCTTGGCGCCCACCTTGAATGCCCTGCATGGTTTGCTGGCGGCTGATGGACGTTTATTGATCCAAACCCTACACCCCTGGCGCGCCTGCAATGATGCCGGCTACCGCGACGGTTGGCGTGTGGAAACCTTTGCCGGCTTTGGTGAGGGCTTTGCCCAGCCGATGCCCTGGTTCTTTCGCACTTTGGAGTCCTGGCTGGCGCTATTCAGCGAGACGGGCTGGCGTCTGCAGTGGTTGCAGGAACCCTTGCATCCGGAGAGTGAACAGCCAGTGTCGCTGTTACTGCTGCTGAGTTCTGCGCGCAACTGAGTTACATCCGGCATGTCAGCAGGCGCGGCGTCAGTCGACGATAAATAGGCGCGCGCCCGTCGCGGTGGAGGAGCGATGGGCTTCGGCCTGGTCGGCGACCTGATAGCTCATGCCGGCTGTCATCACAAAGCGTCGACCATCTTCCAACTCGGTGTGCAACTCGCCTTCCAGGCACAGCAGGATGTGCCCTTTATGGCACCAGTGATCGGCCAAGTAGCCCGCGCTGTACTCGACCATGCGCACGCGCAACGCGCCAAACACTTGCGTGCGCCAGTAGGCCAGTCCGCGTTCGCCGGCATGCTCGCTGCGCTCAATCATGCTCCAGTCGGTGATGCCGAAGGGAATATCGCTGATGTTCACGGTGCATCCTTTTCTGAAAGGGCTTTGCCGTCAGTATCGGCCCAGGTCGAGATTGAGCCTGGGCGCCTAATCCTAATGCTACGGCGTGCTTTGCAGCTCAGCCTTGCCCGTATGACTGGCCAGCAGATGCTCGGGTAGATCGAGCAAGTCGTCGTCAAAGGTTTCCAGGGGCGGTGGTCGCCGTTCGAAGCGTGAGCCGAGCACCAGCAGGCAGGGCGTTAGCAGCAGAGTCAGCACGGTGGCGAAGCTCAGGCCGCCGGCAATCGCGCTGGACAGCTGGGTCCACCACTGGGTCGATGGCGCACCAATACCCAGGCTTGGGGTGAGCAGGTCGACGTTGACCCCGAGCACCATGGGGATCAGCCCCAGTACCGTGGTCACCGCGGTGAGCAACACCGGGCGCAGGCGCAGGCTGCCGGTTTCCAGCGCCGCAGCGCGCGGCTCCAGGCCCTGACGGCGCAGCTGGTTATAGGTGTCGATAAGAATGATGTTGTTGTTCACCACGATGCCGGCCAGGGCGATCAGGCCCATGCCGACCATAACGATGCCGAACGACTGACCATTGACCAGCAAGCCCATCAATACGCCAGCGGTCGACAGGACGATGGCCGAGAGCACCAACAGCGCCTGATAGATGCTGTTGAACTGGGTCACCAGGATGATAAACATCAGGAAGATCGCCACCGCAAAGGCGGTG
>Ga0180008_1000629_pt1 | contig 27408 bp, 28 predicted proteins | sample MM_PW_MetaG_FD_121121 | JGI IMG/M metagenome (GOLD analysis project Ga0180008, IMG submission 121121) | Groundwater microbial communities from the Aspo Hard Rock Laboratory (HRL) deep subsurface site, Sweden - MM_PW_MetaG | ecosystem: Environmental > Aquatic > Deep subsurface > Groundwater... | reverse complement strand
TTCTTTATATAAATTCAAAATGCTAAAAAATGCAAAATTTGATAATAAATGAAAATAATATAAAAGATAAAATTCACACAATAAGAAACCAACAAGTGATGTTAGATAGAGATTTAGCAGAACTTTATGGAGTAAAATCAATTAGACTCAGAGAACAAGTTAAAAGGAATATAGAAAGATTTCCTGATGATTTTATGTTTCAACTTAGTGAAAATGAAGTTGATTTTATGGTATTGCAAAATGCGATACCTTCTAAACAACATCTTGGTGGAAGTTTACCTTTTGTTTTTACAGAACAAGGAATATCAATGTTAAGTGCTGTTTTAAAAAGTGAAATAGCAGTTATTATGAGTGTCAAAATAATAAGAGCATTTATAGAAATGCGAAAATTAATCTCTAAAAATATATCAATGTTTGAACGATTTGAAAGAATAGAACAAAGATTAACTATCCATGATGAAAATTTCAATAAACTTTTCAATGCCTTAGAAGATAAAACTCTAATATGGAACTTTTTGAGTTCAAAAACTCTCACGATAGATTTTTAATCATTGATAAAAAAGAAGTTTATCATTTGGGAGCTAGTCTTAAAGACTTAGCCAAAAAGTGGTTTGCTTTTTCAAAGTTTGAAATTGAAAATCTAAAGATATTAGATTATCTAAAAAAATAAAAGTGTTGCTTTAGTGTTGTCTAAATTTCCCATTATTTAAAAAAATAAAAATATTACTCTAAAATATGTATATAAAATATGCAAGTGAAGAAAAAGTAATCTACTCTTTTTTGTTAAACTAATATCTATTAATCACAAAAAAGATTTAGGGAAATTATGAGTATAAAGTTTAGTTTTAAAGATGAAAAGTTTTCTTTAGATAAGTTGCAACTTCCATCGAGACACTACTATTTTAATGATAGTGAGAACTATATAAAACTTTTAAATATTGGAGAAGGAATCTTCCCAAAAGATAGACTTAGAACATCTGTAAAACTTGATAATTCAAACTTAATCTTTACTACTGAATCAGCTACAAAAATTTATCCATCAAAAAAAGAGTATGGAATCCAAAAAATAAATATTATTTTGAATAATAACTCAAATTTAGAGTTTTTAAATGATGAATTAATTTTATACAAAAACTCAAAATATATCCAATTTTTCAATCTAAAATGCGATGAAAACTCAACTTTTTTTTATACGGATATTTTAAGTCGTGGACGAAGTTTTGAGGATTTTGATTTTTCAAAAATGCTTATTAAAAATGCTTTTTATTTTGATGGAAAATTAGAATATCTTGAAAAGTTTGATGTAAGTGGAGATGACTTAAAAGATTATATAAGTAGAAAAAATAGTCTTAATTTTATATTTGCAAAACTATATATCAAAGCAAAAGATAATGAAATTTGCTTAAATAATATTCATAAAAATGGCTTTGAATCTTTTACTTTTTCTCAAAATAAAAAACTAATTATTGGAGTTATAAGCTCAAACAATATGTCAAATCTAAAATCAAAGATTATGGATGTTTGGCAAATATATAGAAAAGAGTTAAATAAAGAGAACTTTTCTTTAGGTAAACAATAAATTTAATCGGAGGTAAAAATGTTTCTTACAAATCGTGAGTCAGAAAAACTAATGCTTTATACAGCTTCATGCCTAGCACATGAGAGAAAAAATAGAGGTTTAAAACTAAATTTTCCAGAAGCAACAGCGATTATTAGCTCATATATAATCGAAGGTGCTAGAGATGGAAAAAGTGTTGCTCAACTTATGGTTGATGCTACAAAAGTTTTAGGCGAAGATGATGTTATGGATGGAATTGCATCTATGATGCATATGGTTCAAGTTGAAGCTACTTTTGATGATGGAACTAAGCTTGTAACTGTTCATAATCCAATTCCATATAAAAATGGTTCAGATTTACCGGGCGCTTATTTAATAGACGAGGGTGAAATAGAACTAAATGCAAATAAACAAATAATTACTATTGAAGTTGAAAACAAAGGTGATAGACCTGTTCAAATAGGTTCTCATTATCACTTCTTTGAAGTGAACAAAGAATTAGATTTTGATAGAACTCAAGCTTATGGAAAAAGATTAGATATTCCAGCTGGAACTTCTGTTAGATTTGAGCCAGGTTCTAGCAAAGAGATAAATCTTATTGATTTTTCTGGAAAAAGATATATGAGTGGATTTAATGGTTTAGTTGAAGGGTTCTTAGATGATGAGCTTACAAAAGAGAATGCTATGAAAAATTTAGCTAAGTTTTTAGGAGTATAAAATGAGAATTTCAAAAGAAAAATATGCTTCGATGTATGGACCAACAAATGGTGATAGATTTAGACTTGCCGATACTTCATTAATCGCAAAAATTGAAAAAGATTACACAACTTATGGTGAAGAGAGTAAGTTCGGTGGTGGAAAAACTATACGTGATGGAATGGCACAAAGTCCAACTGCTGTAAATGTGGCTGATTTGATTATCACAAATGCAATAATTATTGATTACACAGGTATTTACAAAGCTGATATTGGAATCAAAGATGGAAAAATATCTGCAATTGGAAAATCAGGAAATCCAAACCTTTGTGATGGAATTACGCAAGGTTTGGAAATTGGAGCAAATACAGAGATACTTTCGGCTGAAGGTAAGATAATCACAGCAGGTGGAATAGATTCTCATATTCACTTTATAAGTCCAGGTCAAATTGATGAAGCTCTAAGTAGCGGAGTAACTACAATGATAGGTGGAGGAACTGGTCCAAATACTGGAACAAATGCCACAACTTGTACTCCAGGAGAGTGGAATATTGCAAAAATGATACAAAGTGTGGATGATATACCATTAAATTTTGGATTTATGGGAAAAGGAAATAGTTCTTGTGTTGAAGCTTTAGAAGTACAAATAAAAGCAGGTGCTATGGGGCTAAAACTTCACGAGGATTGGGGAAGTACTCCAAAGGCTATTGATACTTGTCTGAGTGTTGCTGATAAGTATGATATCCAAGTTGCAATTCATACAGATACTTTAAATGAATCAGGTTTTGTGGATAATACTGTTGATAGTTTTAAAAACAGAACAATTCATACTTTTCATAGTGAAGGAGCAGGTGGTGGTCACGCTCCTGATATTATGAAAGTAGCAGGTATGGCAAATATTCTTCCATCGAGTACGAATCCCACATTACCATATACAAAAAATACAATAGAAGAACACCTTGATATGCTTATGGTTTGTCACCATTTAAGTCCAAAGATTCCTGAAGATGTGAGTTTTGCTGAAAGTAGAATCAGAGGAGCAACCATTGCAGCTGAAGATGTACTTCATGATATTGGTGCTATTAGTATCACAAGTTCTGATTCACAAGCTATGGGAAGAGTTGGAGAAGTACTTATTCGAACTTGGCAAGTTGCTGATTCTATGAAACAACAACGTGGTGTTTTAGAAGGTGATGACGAGCTAAGTGATAATAACAGAATCAAAAGATACATAGCAAAATATACTATAAATCCTGCAATTGCTTGTGGGATTGATGAGTATGTAGGAAGTGTTGAAGTTGGGAAAATGGCTGATTTAGTATTATGGAATAGGGCATTTTTTGGAGTGAAACCTGAGATTGTTTTAAAAGGTGGATTTATAGCCCTTGCTTTAATGGGTGATTCAAATGCTTCAATACCAACACCAGAACCTAGTATGTATAGAAAAATGTTTGGAAGTCTAGGACGTGCAAGTGCAAAAACAAGTGTAATTTTCACTTCAAAAGTTGCACTAGATAGTGGATTAAAAGAAAAACTTGAAATTGGTAAATCTATGTTAGCAGTTAAAAACACAAGAAATATAGGTAAAAAAGATATGAAATTAAATGATTTTATAGGTGATATTCAAGTAAACCCAGAAACTTATGATGTAACAGTAGATGGTGAATTAATAGAGTCAAACTATGTAACAGTAGTTCCAATGGCTAAAAAATATTTTATGTTTTAAGGAGTGATTTTGACATTTAGCGTAATAAAAAAAGTAATAGAAATAAAAAAAGACATTGTTGCAAATGATGAGGTTGAGCTTTCTTGGTTTGATATGCAAAAGCCAAATTTAACAGCCGTTAGTAAAAAGGGGGTGAACCTAGTTGTAAAAGCTAAGTTTACTCACTTGCATGAAAATGATATTTTACTTTGTGAGGATGGCTATGCAATCAAAGTAAAAAGAAGCCAAGATGAGATTTTTATTTTAGAGTTTAGCGATGCTTTAACTTTTGCTAAGATGGCTTATGAGATTGGAAATAGACACCAACCTGTGATGATAGATGATTTTAAAATTACAGTTTTAAATGATATTTCACTTGCAGATATTATCAAAGATTGTTATGCAATTAGAACAATAAAAGTAGAAAAAACAAAAGGGTATTTTAAACCAAATGGTAAAGCACACCACTCACACTAAGCTTAGATCCCTAAGTAGATTTTTACAAATACTTGATGGAACATTTCCATCAGGTATATTTGTACACTCTTTTGGATTGGAACCGCATATTATTAAACAAAATGTTAAAGATATAAATACATTAAAAATATACTTAAAAAACTTAATTACTGACCAGTACGATAATATGGAGTTTATTTATATAAAAAAAGTTTATGATGCTTTATTGGGTAATAAATTACATTTAATCAAGAAAATGGATAATAATTATGGATGCTACTTAACTTATGAATATACAAAATCTTCTATAAATATAGGTAATAATTATTATACACAAATTAAAAATCATCCAACAAAACAAATAGTAAAAGAGTACTTTTCTTTGATAGAAAATAAACAATCTTTAGGAAATGAAATCATAGTTTTAAGTGCTTATGCTTTTGATTTAGATATAACTTTAGAAGATTTTATAGTAATGTGGACTAAAAAAAATCTTATAAATATAGCAGCAACTACTTTGAAAATTTCAAGAATAAAACCCTCAGAAGTTCAACAAATGCTTTTTGAATTTGATGAAATTTTGGAAAATCTTGATTTTTCTTTTGATATAAAAAAAGACAAAATCACAAATTTTAATCCACTATTTGAAGAGATTATTTTTGCACATAAAAACCTAGAACCAAAAATGTTCGCAACATAATAATTCTTTTGCTTTATTTCTTCGTTGATAATTTAGTCATTTACTAATTGTAAATTCCTAAATTATCGCCTTGAAATAAATCAAAATCTCTTATTATAAAAAATCAAAATTTTAAAAACGGAGTTATAAATGGCCTTAAAAATAGGAATAGCAGGACCAGTTGGAAGTGGAAAAACTTCTTTAATTGAAAGTCTTACAAATATACTAAAAGATAAATATAGTCTAGCAATTGTAACAAATGATATATATACAACAGAAGATGCCAATTATCTAAAAAGAACACTTGATTTAGATGAAGATAGAATCACAGGAGTTGAAACAGGAGGATGTCCTCATACTGCAATTAGAGATGATATTTCTATGAATTTAAAAGCTGTATTAGATTTAGAAGAAAAATTTAATCCAGATATTGTTTTTGTAGAAAGTGGTGGAGATAATCTTAGTGCAACTTTTTCTTATGAGTTAATTGATTATTATTTGTATGTGATCGATGTGGCTCAAGGTGCTGATATTCCAAGGAAAAAAGGTGCTGGTTTACTTTTCTCTGATTTACTTGTAGTAAATAAAACAGATTTAGCTGTTTATGTTGGAGTTAATTTAGTGTCAATGAAAAGTGATGTTGAAAGCAATAGAAAAAATAAACCCTCTGTATTTATTTCAAATAAAGATAAAGAGAGTTTAAATCAAGTTGTATCTTGGATTGAAGCTTTAAGATAGTTTTTTTATAAAAGCTAAAAGAAGAGTTAAATCTCTTCTTTTATATTTTCTTTCTCTTGCTTTTTCTCAGGACTTAGTTTTGAAACTAAAATATAAAATAATGGAATAAATATAATAGCTATAAATGTAGCTGCTAACATTCCACCAATTACTCCTGTTCCAATAGCGTGTCTACTAGCAGCTCCTGCACCGCTACTTATTGCTAGTGGAATAACTCCAAGAGTAAATGCCATAGAAGTCATGATAATAGGTCTTAACCTTATTTTAGAAGCTTCAAGTGCTGCTTCAATCAAAGGCATTCCCTCTTTTTGTTTTTGTAAAGCAAATTCTACTATTAAAATTGCATTTTTAGCAGCAAGTCCAGCTAGAACTAAAAGTCCAATTTGGAAATAAATATCATTTTCTAAACCTCTTAATTGAGTAGCTACAATTGCTCCAAATATTGCAAATGGAACAGCTAAAACAACTGAAATTGGTAATAACCATCTCCCATATTGTGCTGCTAAAATTAAGAATAATAAAAGAAGACCAAAACCAAATGCTTGAGTACTACTACTTGAAATTTGTTTTTCTTGATAAGCAGTTCCAACCCAACTGATTGTGTATCCTTGAGGTAAAACTTCATTTGCAACTTCCTCAATAGCTTTTAAAGCATCACCTGAACTATATCCAGCTCCTGGTTGTCCTGAAATTTTTGCTGCTTGGAAAAGATTAAATCTTTCTATTAAATCAGCCCCTACAACTTTATTTATAGCAACTAAAGAGTCAATAGGAATTAATTCGTCATTGGCCCCTTTTACAAAAATAAATTTTAAATCCTCAACATCTTTTCTATATTTATCTTCTGCTTGTAAATTTACTTTATAAGTTCTTCCATACAAGGTAAAGTCATTTACATAATAACTTCCTAATGTTGCATTTAAAGTACTATAAATTTCAGAAATATCAACACCTTTTGCTTTTGCTTTTTGAATATCTACACTCATTTTATATTGTGGTATATTTGCATTTAGTGTAGTTCTTACACCCATAAGTTCAGGTCTTTGTGTAGCTTTTTGGATGATTTGATTTACATAGTCTCCTAGTTCATTAATATCTCCGCCACTTCTATCTTGAACATACATTTCAAATCCACCTGCAATACTCATCCCCATAATAGGAGGAGGTAAAACACCAAATGAGAAACCATCTGATGTTCTCATTACTTGACCTTTTAATCTATTTAAAATGGCATTTGCATGTTGGTCAGCTTGTGTTCTTTCATCCCATGTATTTAATTTTATAATAGTAGCAGCTGCGTGCGTTCTTTGTGAAGATGTGGTTAAATCAAGACCTGATAATGAAATAACATCTTTTACATTTTTATCAGCAAGTATGATTTTATTTAATTCAGCAGTTAAAGTCTCTGTTCTTGATAGTGAAGAACCTGGAGGATTATATGAAAATAAGAATATCGTACCTTGGTCTTCTTCTGGAACAAGACCTGTTTTCATGCCTTTGAGCATATCATAAGATACAAAAATCAATCCACCAAATAGTAAAATAGAGATAAATGAAAATCTAATAGTTTTTTTAACTAATGCTGAATATCCCCTTGTAGCTTTATCAAAAAGATTATTAAACCATTTGAAAAAGCCTTTAGCTTCTTTATGTTCATTTTTTAAAATACTAGCACATAAAGATGGAGTTAAAGTTAATGCTACAAATCCCGAAATAACAATAGAAATAACAATAGTAATAGCAAATTGTCTATACATTTCACCTGTTAATCCACCCATAAATGCAACAGGAATAAATACAGCAGAAAGTACAAGAATAATGGCAATTAAAGCACTTGATACCTCTTTCATAGCTTGAAAAGATGCTTCTCTTGGACTCATTCCTTCACTCATGTGTCTTTCAACATTTTCAATTACAATAATAGCATCATCAACAACAATACCAATGGCTAAAACTAAACCAAAAAGTGTTAATAAATTTATACTAAACCCCAGCATATACATTCCTGCAAATGCTCCAATAATAGATACAGGAACTGCTAAAATAGGAATTAGTGTGGCTCTCCAGTTTTGTAAAAATAAGAAAATAATTGCAATTACTAATAAAATTGCTTCAATAAATGTTTTTGCAACTTCTCTTATTGAAATTTCAACGAAAGATGTACTATCATAAGGAATTTTATAATCCAATCCTACTGGAAAATATTTTTTAGAATTTTCTAAAACTTTTTCAACAGCACGAGCTGTATCAAGTGCATTTGCACCACTTTGTAAAAATATAGCAATAGGCATAGCAGGTGCGTCATTTAGTTTTGTACTTACTTCATAACTTGAACTTCCTAGTTCTATTGTTGCTACATCTTTTAGTTTTAAAGAACTTCCATCTTTATTTGCTCTAATTATAATCTCACTAAATTGCGATGGATCACTAAGCCTCTGTGGAGTTTGTATTGTATAGGTAAACATTTGTTTATCTTTAATAGGCTCTTGGGCGATTTTACCAGCTGAGTATTGATTATTTTGCTCTTTAATTGCATTTGCTACATCACTTGTTGTAAGTGAATATTTAGATAGTTTTAAAGGATCAATCCAAACTCTAATAGCATAATCTTTTTGACCAAAAATAGTAGCATCTCCCACACCGTTTATTCTTTTTAAATCATCAACAACATTCATTAAAGCATAGTTTGATAAGTAAGTTGTATCATACATATTATCAGGAGAATAAAGCATAATTACTTGCAGCATACTTGGACTTCTTTCCCTTACATTTACACCTTGTCTTTGAACTTGTTCTGGAAGTTTTGATAGGGCTGCTTGGACTCTGTTATTAACATCGATTTTTGCACTATCAGCATCTGTTCCAACTTCAAAAAATACATTTATTCCAACTTTTCCACTATCTTCTGAAACAGAGTTCATATAAATCATATTTTTTGCACCATTAATTTGCTCTTCAAGTGGAGCAGCAACTGTTTTTGCTAATGTATCAGCACTAGCTCCTGGATATGTGGCACTTACTATTATTTGAGGAGGAATTACTCTTGGATATTGTTCAATGGGTAAATTTATCATTGAAGCAATTCCAGCTAATACTATAATAATAGAAGCAACAGCTGAAAATACAGGATTTTTTATAAAAAATGAAGAAAACATCTTATTTATCTTTATTTAAAATTTGTATTTTTGTATCAGGTTTTAACTTAGCAATATTGCTAACTACAACTTGGTCATTCACCTTTAAGCCACTTGTAATAGAAATCCCATCTTTTAAAAGTATTCCAGTTTGAACAGGTTTTAGTTTTGCAATTGAGTCTTCAATCACATATACAAAAGAGCCTTTTGCAGTTTTTAAAACAGCATTTTCAGGAATAATACGAACATCTCCTAAATTAAGATTATTGATTTGAATTTTTGCAAAGTCTCCAATAATTAACTCATTTTTAGAATTTTCAAATTTAGCTCTTAAAAGTAGGGTATCTGTATTTGAATCAATTTTTGTAGAAACATAATCAATCTGTCCATTTTCATATACTTTATCATTTGCTACTAGATTTACTTTTACAGTTTTATTTCTTATTTGTGAAATATAACTATTTACGTCATCTTTAGAGAGTGAAAATTCTGCATAAACAGGATTAGTATTTGTAATTGTTACAAGAATAGAATTTGCTTCGTTTGAACCAACTAAATCACCAATGTCACTGTTTTTTATTCCTACAATTCCATCTATTGGAGCATAAATTTTTGTATAATTAAACTCTATTTGTGCTTGCTGAACAGCTGCTTTTGCACTTTCTAATTCACCTTTTGCATTTTCATAAAGATATGTGTATTCATCAAAGTTTTGTTCACTAATTGATTTTGTTTTTGATAAAGATTTCCCTCTTTCATAATCTTTTGCTGATTTATTATAATTTGCTTGAGCTTTTTTTTCATTTGCTTTTGCCATATTTAGATTTGCTAAATAAGTATCTGCTTCTATTTTATATAAAAGTGTTCCTTTTTTTACAAAAGAGCCTTCTTGAAAATGTTTCTCAACTAAAGTTCCTTTCACTCTAGCCATTACTGATACTTCTTCGTAAGCTTTTAAAATCGATGGATAACTTTTACTTGTACTTGCAATTTTATCTTCAATTTTAAATACTTGAACTGGAAGTGCTGGTTTTTCTGGAGTTTCTTGGGCATTAATATTTGTTAATCCAAGAAAAATTATTGATATTGCTATTAAAGATGTTCTCATTTTATATATTCCTCTAATTTTTTACCACTATGGTAAATGATATTTGCTTTTTTGATTTCTAAATCATTTTGTGAAGTTTTTAATTGACTTAAAGCATCTGATTTTTCACTTAAGCTTTCTAAAAAAGCTACATTATCAACTAAACCATTTTCATATTTTGATTTAATTATTTCAAAAGTAGTATTTGCAGCTTTTAAGTTTGCTTGTGCAGATTTGATTTTTAGTTTTGAGATATCATAGGCTTTAAGTGCTAATTTTAAATCTGTATCGGCTTTATTTTTTTCATATTCATATTTTGATTTTAGACTTAAATATTCTTTATATTTTGATTCATATTTATATTTTGTTTTTCCAAAAGAGAAGATATTCCATTCTAAGTTTGCTGATAAAACATTTTGTGAATAATTATCATCTGAATATGCTCCATCATAATTTTTATCATAATAAGCGTAAGTATTATCAAGTGTAACACTTGGTAAATATGTACTTTTTTCAGCTCTTGCATTAGCAAGTTTTGTTTGTAAATCAAATTCAATAGATTTTAAATCAAATCTTAAATCATTTTGATCACTATTCTCAAGATCTTTTATAAAAGAACCTGCTTTTATATCTATTTTTTGCCCAACTATATACTCCAAATTATGAAGAATAGTTTGCATATCAAGCTCTATTTCTTGTAAAACTACTTTTGCATTTTCAAGTCTTGAGATGATTTTTTGAACTTCATCTTCCGTTGTAGTTCCTGCATCTAAAAATCTTGATAATCTTTGCATTTGTGAGTCTAATTGCTCTATTTCTTTAATTTTTGCTTCTTTTTTTGATATATTTGATAAATAATTATAATAATAGTTTATTACATCTAATGCAATTTCATTTTTTAAAGCTAATACAGATTCATCGCCACTTTTTATTGTTGTTTCATAAGCATCATAAGTATCTGATTTTTTTCCACCATCATAAAGCTTATAACTAAGAGTAGCGTATGCTTTTGAATTATTTTTTGGAACAGCTGATGTTTCATTATCTGTGATACCATGACTTGCTCCCACATCTAAACTTGGTAAATAACCGCTTTTAACACTCTTATACTCATCTTTTATAGAATCTAAACTTTTCAAAGAAGAATCTACTAATTTATTTTGAATAGATAAATTAACCAATTCTTCTAGATTTTGACCATATAAAAAAAGAGGGAATAAAAAAATAAGATATGATTTTTTCAAGATTTCTCCTTTTTAATTAATATGAGTAAGATAACAGAATACAACTTAAATATATCTTTCTAGAAAGATATATTTAATTAAATATTTGCTATAATTCACTTATGGATAAAAAATATTTAGATAAATTTTACGATAACGTATCAAATTCAAAAGAGTATGAAGTTTTTGCTCTTGCCTTACCAATCACTTTAATGCATAAAAAAATGTATCAAGAAACGGAATCTTTTTTAAAAGATAATTATGATTTATTGCATTCAGATATTGATGTATTAGCATCACTTTATTTTAATGAAAAGAAACTCTCTCCCACTGAATTATATGCAGCAACTGTATTTTCTTCAGGTGGAATGACAAAAGTTTTAAAAAAGTTACAAGATAGAGGTTTGATAAATAGAGTTGCTTCTTCAACAGATAAAAGAAGTATGTTTGTGTGTTTGACTAAAAAAGGCGAAGATTTGATAAAAGAGTGTCTTAGTCAAATAGTAAAAAATAAAGAAGAGATGTTTGATAATCTAACAAAAAAAGAAAAAGAAGATTTAAAAAATATTTTATCAAAAATAACTTATTCTTTTGTAAAATAAAACTATGTTTATAAATGATGAAAATATAGAGGTTTTAGATTTAAATTTCAAAAATTTAGAAGACATTCCTTTTGAAGTATTCTTTTTAAAAAACTTAAAAAAACTACTTTTATATGGAAATAAACTACAAAACATACCAAAAGAGATTAAAAACTTACAAAAACTAGAGTGCTTAGACTTAAGAGATAATGATTTAAAGGAATTACCTTTGGAAATAGGGGAGCTTAAAAATCTAAAAACTTTGTATTTATCTCAAAACAAGATAGAAGATTTACCTAAAAGTTTTGAAAAACTTGATAATTTACAAAGTCTATTTTTAAGTAAAAATAACATCAAAATAGTACCAGAATCAATATGTCATATAAAAAGTTTACAAAGAATAATTCTAAGAGAAAATAATATTGAGTTTTTACCTATAAATATCAAACTATTAGAAAATCTTAGAAATCTAGATTTAAGAAAAAATCAAATAAAAGAAATTCCAATGCAGATAAAATATCTTTTAAATCTAAGAAATTTAGATCTAAGAGATAACAAATTAAATACATTTCCCCTTGAAATAAAAAATCTTAAAAATTTAAAAAATATTTCAATAAGTGGAAATAAATTTAACACTAGCAATTTTAAAACTAACTTTTCTGATAAATTGCAAAAAAATGAGGAACACTAGGTATTTGTTCATCATCATAAGCTAAAAAACTAATCTCTTTTAGCTTATCAATAGTTATAAATTCATTCATTTCAGATTTACTAAGAGGAAATGGTATTTCATTTTCTTTTTCGCCTTCGTTTCTACTTCTGCAAGAAACTAAAGCATAGCCATTTTTAGATATTAAACTAGAGATTGCCGCTCTTGCTTTTTTTCTATAACCATTTGGTAAAACTTGAATCGTATTACACTCATAAATCACATCAAATTTTTCAAACCATTTTTTTGGATAATCAAATAAATCAGCAACCATATAATTTACTTTTGTGTCTGTATATCTATTTTTACACAATTCAATAGCACTTGGTGATATATCAAAAGCAGTTACTTCAAAACCAAACTCACTTAAAGCCTGCGCATCGTCACCCACTCCACAGCCAATAACGCAAGCTGTTTTATTGTGTTTTTTGATAATATCTTTTTCTAACCACTCTACTAAATAAGCGCTAGGTTCTAAATCAGCCCAAAAAACTGATTTATAATCGCCATTTACTCCTGCATAAATATTTTCAAACCAACCTGTTGGGTCGTTGTTTTCTTGGTAGGTTTTTACCATTTTTTTATATGCTATGAAGTCGAAATTTTCCATTTCTTAAAACTCTATCTCCAAAGCAATAGGACAATGATCACTTCCCATAATTTCACTCATAATATAAGCATTTTTGATATTGTCTTTTAAATCAACACTTACATAAAAGTAATCAATCCTCCAGCCAACATTGTTTTCTCTTGCATTTGCTCTATATGACCACCACGAATAATGCTCAGGTTCATCACCAATTACATATCTTAGGGTATCAACATATCCATGTGAAATGAATTTATCAATCCATTCTCTTTCCATTGGTAAGAACCCTGATGTTTTTTCATTTGCTTTAGGACGTGCAAGGTCAATTTCTTTGTGGGCTGTATTTACATCTCCACAAACTATGATTGATTTACCTTGTTTTTTCAAGTTTTCACAATGCTCTAAAAATCTATCGTAAAATTCCATTTTATAAACAAGTCTTTCCTCTTTACTTTGACCATTTGGAAAATATACATTAAAAAATGCTATATCTTTATTTCCTAAAGTAAAGTGAACTTCATTTATTCTTCCCTCATCTAATACATCAACACTTGGGCAGTTACATTCAAATGTAGTTTCAATATCTGTAAATAAGGCAGTTCCACTTCGGCCTTTTATAGCAGACGCACTTGCAGTCATTGTTTTGAACTCTTTTTCAAAAATTGTTTTTGGAATTTGCTCTTTCATTGATTTTGTTTCTTGAACTCCTAGAAGATGAACATCATGTTCATCCACCCATTTTAGAGCCTCTTTTTTATCAACTGCTCGGATTCCATTCACGTTCCATGAGATAAATTTATAAATTGCCATTATTTAGTAGTTTCCTTTTTCTCTTCTTTTTTTATTTCTTCTTTGATTAGTTGCTCTGGAGCCGTTGGTACTATTGGCTTGTTTATTCCAATGTTTCCTAAGTTATTAAAGTTTGTATTTGAAAGTGAATTTCTATTGTTTAATAACATTTCACTTTTTCCTCCATGCATATCAATTTTTCCTGAGTTTTTATCTGCTGTATATTCTGCAAATAAAATATTTGTTAAAAATATTGAACATAATAGTAAAAATTTCATTATTCTTTTCCTTCTTTCTTTTTTCTAATATTGGTGAAAATACCATATATTGTAATAATAATCCAAAATACTTCTATTATAAAAGAACCTAAATTAAAATGTACAAAAAGTGAAATCAAAAGTAGTATCGCCCCAACTAAATTTAATAATTGATACTCTAAAGAATTGATTGTATATCTACTTGTTTGTAGTAATAAATAAGCCACAACAATAAAAATCATTCCAAAAAATCCAATCCATTGGTAAATATCCATACACTTCCTTTGATTTAAGAAAAGATTATAACGATTTTTTTGATAATAAAGGCTTTATTAGGTATTTTAAACTTTATTATAAAAAGAAAAGAGTTTATTATGACAGAGTTATTTTTAGGAATAGTGACATTTTTAACATCTACAATTGCAGGTATTGTGGGTTTGGGCGGAGGAATGATGCTAATCGCAATCTTGCCATCATTTTTACCTTTAAATGCATTGATTCCTATTCATGGATTAACTCAAATGTCCAGCAATTTAAGCAGAGCAGTATTTGGATATAAAGATGTTCAATTTGAAGTTATTCCAAAATTTTTATTAGGTTCATTTCTTGGAATTGCTTTATTTACATCAATTTTAAATTTTATATCACTTGAGTATGTTCCTTTGTTTATTGGAGTTTATATTTTATTATCTCTTTGGAGTAAAAAGTTTAATGAAAAAATAAAAAGATATGAAAACTACTTTCTAGCAGGATTTTTTCAAACAGGTCTTTCAATGGTTGTGGGAGCAACTGGTCCTCTTACTATGACACTACTTCTAAAAGATTATAAAGATAAAGACAAAGTAGTTGCAACAGCAGCTGCACTTATGAGTTTAACTCATATTTTAAAAGTTTTTGTATTTATGTATTTTGGCTTTGTATTTTTTGATTATATAGGCATTATTATTGCTATGGTAATAGGTGCAGTTGCTGGAAGCTGGGTAGGGACAACATTACGAGATAAAATAGATGGAAAGAAATTCACTATGATTTTAAAAGTATTACTTTCACTTCTTGCTGCTAAAATAATCATAGATGTATTTATTTAAAAAGGAGTTTATCTAAATAGGAATATTAATAAGTATATCAAGCCCTTTATACTCTTTTTCATTTATTAGCATGGTCGAATTCTTAACATACATTTCACCTTTAAAATGTTGAGTTACTATTTGATATGCCATATAAAGACCAACCCCTGTTCCTATTGATTTATGTTTTGTAGTAAAATATAAATCAAAAAGTTTATCTAGAATATTTTCATCAACTCCACCTGCATTGTCTGATATTTTGATTTGTATTTTTTCACTATTTTGATTTGTTGATATTTTGATTACTTTTTTTTCTATTTTATTAGTAATAAATGCATCAAGGGAATTATTTAATATATTTAAAATTGTTTGTATGAATTCACTCTCTTTTCCTATGAAAAGTGTATTTATATTTTTATCAAACTCAATATTAATATGATTAAATTCAGTCTTAATACTAAAAAGATTAATAGCTTTTTCAACTGAACTACCAACTTCAAAAGTAACTATCTCTTCATCTTTTTGAAAAAAGTTTTTTAAATCATCTATAGTATTTGATAATTTTTGAGTAGTATCAAATATTTTATTAAAGGAATTTTTTAATTCTTCTTTTGATTGGGTATTATAATCAAGCTGTATTATTGAACCTGAAGATATAGCACTAATAATAGATAAGGGTTGTCTCCATTGATGGGCAATATTTTCTAATAATTCTCCCATAGATACCATTTTTGATTGTTGAGCTAATACCTTCTGATACTCTTTTTCTTTTGTAACATCCAGTTTCACAGCTAAAAACTCAATAATTTCACCTTTATCATTTTTAATAGGTGTAATAGAACTTTTTTCATAAGTAATTTTCCCAAATTTATCTTTATTAATAAATTCTCCATTCCATTTTTTTCCACTATGAATTGTTTCATTTAACTTATCATAAAATTCTTTATCATGAAATCCTGATCTTAGAATAGATGGTTTTTTCCCAACAACCTCTTCTTTTGAATAACCGCTTGATTGATTAAATCCATAGTTTACGTATTTTATATAATGATTTATATCTGTAATTACAATTATATTATCACTTATATCAAGTGCATTTTTAAGTTTTTCAAGTTCTATTTTATTTTTCAGAACCTTATATGCATAATAAGTAAATAAAAATATTGAAATTATAAGAAGAATAATAAATATAATGATTGAAAATTTAATATCTTTTATAATATCTTCCATATAATTTTCAAAGATATCATGTAATAATTTTAATTGATCAAATAAATTTAGTTCATCTACATTTCTCTTTATATCTTGTTTTTTTATAAAATATTCAAATATAATATTTGCATGGGATAAAAATAATTTCTCTATTTCATTCTCTGTTTTATACTGTTTTATTTCATTTTTTAATTGTTCAAGATTTAAATTATCTTCGTAATTTAATGTCAAAGCTTTATTATAAATTTCATCGTAGAGATGTATATCTTTAGTTTTTGATTTTAATATTTTAATATTTCTTATTGAATTATTATAAACTGCGTTATAAGATTTTAGTTTTTCTAACAATTCAATTTCTTTAAAAATAAGCTTATTTATCTCTAAACTTTTTGAATAAAAAGTAGTGTTTTTAATCAAAGGATATTTTTTGGTATCTAAAATATCGTTCAAAGAATCTTTTATTATTAAAATATCATTATTTATATTGTCATAATTATTGAATTTTATATTAGTTAATGAGAACTGATATAAATCATTATTTTTTTGTAACAAATGTATTATTTTACTATTTATTTCAAAATATGAATCAATTTTTTTGTTTGCTGTGATTAAATTAAAAATTAATGAACTAATAATTACTAAGAAAATTAATACAATAATAATAAGATTTTTCAATAAGTACCTTTATACATTTGGAATTTCGCCAGTTAATGTTTTTAAAAATAGTTCTATATTTTCAACATCTTTATCTTCATAAATGGCACCTACTTGATACTTTATCATAATTTCTATAACTGACCTTAAATCTTTAAGAGATCCATTATGTAAATATGGTGCAGTAAGTTCTATATTTCTAAGTGTTGGGACTTTAAAATAAAACTTATCTTTGTTTTGTTTTGTTATATTATATCTTCCAAGATTAGTTTCATCTTCTTTGAAGTAGCTATCAATAATTCCAACTTTTTGAAATAAGTTTCCACCTAAGTTTACTCCATTATGGCAAGAAATACATCCATAAGATTGAAATAATTCATACCCTTTTTTTTCTTTTTCATTCAATATATCTTTTTGACCTTTTAAATATAGGTCAAATTTCGAATTAGGTGTTGTTAAACTTTTTTCAAATTCTACAATTGCATCAATTATGTTATTTTTGTTTATAGTAGTATTATATATTTGTGAAAATTGTTTTTTGTATACATCATCATTTTTTAACTTAGAAATAATTTCAACAAAATTACTATTCATCTCAATTGAATTATGTATTGGACCCACGGCTTGTTCTTCTAGAGTATTTACTCTTCCATCCCAAAATTGAACAAAGTTCAAACTACTATTTAAAATAGTTGGACTATTTACTGTTCCTACTTGATTATTAACTCCAATAGAAAAAGCTCTATTATCATCTCCTCCATTTGAAATATCATGACAAGATGCACAAGAAATAGTGTCATCTTTACTCAATCTTGTATCATGAAAAAGCATTTTTCCTAATAACACTTTTTTATTATTTAATTTTATATCACTTGGAATAGGAGTAATTAACATTTCTGATAATAAGAAAATAGGAAGGAATAATAATGTGCATAGTGCTTTCATTTGCGCATTCTACTACATTTTACTTTTTATTAATGTAAAAATAATTCTAAATAAAAATCTTTAAGAAAATTATAATGTAATTTTTATTACATATTTATAGAAATAATTTTTCATAAATATTATTTAAACATAAAATATGATAAATATTAATCTTATATTCTGAATAAAAAATATACATTGAAAATATAGATTTTTTTAAATTAAAGTATAAAATCATATTTATCTTTACAATAATCATATCATAATTATGCATTAATTATAAATATTAAGGCTATATTAGAGCTATAAACTAATAATATGATTTTATGTTTATATCAGGAAAGGAGTAAAATTAGATGAAAAATACTTACAAATTTATGCTTGGAAATAGAATATATAATTTTAAAAATTTAGCAGAACTTATGGCAAAAGCAACACCTAAACGTTCAGGCGATTTATTAGCTGGTGTGTCAGCATCATCTTCTCAAGAAAGAGTTGTAGCCCAAATGCGTTTAGCTGAAGTGCCACTTAAAACTTTTTTAAATGAGATGTTAGTCCCTTATGAAGATGATGAAATCACAAGGTTAATTATAGATGACCATGATACAGAAGCTTTCAAATTAATCTCACATTTAACAGTAGGGGATTTTCGTAACTGGTTATTAAGTGATACAACAACAATAGAATTAATTAAACAAGCAAGAGCAGGAATTACTCCTGAAATGGCAGCAGCTGTTAGTAAAATTATGAGAAATCAAGATTTAATTATGGTTGCAAAAAAATGTCCAGTTGTAACATCTTTTAGAAATACAATAGGTTTACCAAATCAATTATCAACAAGACTTCAACCAAATCATCCTACTGATGATGTTATGGGAATTGCTTCAAGTATTTTAGATGGATTATTATATGGAAATGGTGATGCAGTTATTGGAATAAATCCAGCTACTGATAATGTTGAACAAACTATAAAACTTTTAAAACTTATGGATGATGTAATCCAAAAATATGAAATTCCAACACAATCATGTGTTTTAACCCATGTTACAAATACAATTGAAGCTATTGAAAAAGGTGCTCCCGTTGATTTAGTATTTCAATCAATTGGCGGAACACAAGCTACAAATACAAGTTTTGGAGTGAATTTAAAAATTTTAAAAGAAGCACATGAAGCTGGACTCTCACTAAATCGTGGAACGGTTGGAAATAATATCATGTATTTTGAAACAGGACAGGGTAGTTCTCTTTCAGCTAATGCAAATTTAGGTTTAGATCAGCAAACTTGTGAAGCAAGAGCTTATGCAGTTGCAAAAAAATTTGATCCACTTTTAGTAAATACAGTTGTTGGGTTTATTGGGCCTGAATATTTATTTGATGGTAAAGAAATAACAAGAGCAGGATTAGAAGATCATTTTTGTGGAAAATTATTAGGACTTCCAATGGGTTGTGATATATGTTATACAAATCATGCAGATGCTGATCAAAACGATATGGATAATTTATTGACATTATTGGGAGTTGCTGGATGTAATTTTATCATGGGAATTCCTGGAAGTGATGACATTATGCTTAATTATCAAACTACATCTTTCCATGATGCTTTATATGCAAGACGAGTTTTAAATTTGAAACCAGCTCCAGAATTTTCTGCATGGCTTGAAAAAATGGAAATATTTAAAAATATGGATAAATTTATTTTAAATGAAAAAATGCCACAAGCATTTTTTAAATCTTTATCAAATGTAATAGGAAGTAAATAATGAATAATTTAGAAAAAATAGATTCAGACTCAAATATTATTGAAAACCCATGGGAATTACTTAGAGAATATACAGATGCAAGAATTGGATTAGGAAGAACAGGTGTTAGTATTCCCACTTCTCATTCTTTAGCATTTCAATTAGCCCATGCCCAAGCTCAAGATGCTGTTCATTTACCTCTTGATATTGAACATATTCTTGAACAATTAACTAGTAATAATTTAAATCAAGAAATATTTCCACCTGTTGTATTACATTCTCAAGCAATTAATAGAACTACATATTTACAAAGACCTGACTTAGGACGAAAATTAAATAATGATTCTTCTGAAATACTAAAAAGCTTGAATCTAAATAAAAATGAACCTTACGATTTAGCAATAATTATTGTAGATGGATTGTCATCCCTTGCTATAAAAGAGAATGCTGTTAATTTTATTGAAAAATTAATTAGTGCTTTAAATGAAGATAATCATAACTGGAATATTTCACCTTTTACAATAGTTCAACAAGGAAGAGTTGCAATTGGTGATGAAATTGCAGAGTTATTAAAAGCAAAAACATCTTTAGTTTTAATTGGTGAGCGACCAGGACTTAGTTCTCCTGATAGTTTAGGATTATATTTAACATGGAATCCAAAATCTGGATTAACAGATGCCAGCAGAAATTGTATATCAAATGTTAGATCAGATGGATTATCTTATGAGGAGGCTGTAAAAAAAACAATGTATTTATTAAAAGAATCAAGAAGATTAGAATTATCAGGCGTAAATTTAAAAGACAGAACAACAAGTAATATTATAGAAAATAATCAAAATGAAGAAAACTTTTTAATAAAATAAGGGAATAAAATGAAAAATGTTAATATTAAAGAAGATTATCTTGCTAAAAGACAATTAAAAAGAGGAAGTGCTGGTTGGATATTATTAGCAGGACTAGGTGTTTCATATGTAATTTCAGGTGATTTTGCAGGATGGAATTTTGGTATAGCACAAGCTGGATGGGGTGGATTTGCAATTGCTGCTGGTCTAATGGCTATTATGTATTTTTGTTTAGTTTTATCATTAGCTGAAATGTCAGCTTCAATTCCAGCAGCTGGTGGCGGATATAGTTTTGCAAGACAAGTAATGGGGCCAGCTGGTGGCTATTTAACTGGACTTGCAATATTGATTGAATATGCTTTGGCACCTGCTGCTATTGTAATATTTATAGGTTCAGCAGTTGAAGCATTAACTGGATTTAATGGTCCCTTAGTATATGCACTATTTTATATTGTCTTTATAGCTATACATTTAATAGGTGCAGGTGAAGCTTTAAAAACAATGATGGTAATTAGTGCTCTAGCAATATTTGCAATTATTGCAACAGCAGTTGCTTTAATAGGAAATTTTGATTCAACAAAATTATTTGATATTGCAGTATCAGCAGAAGCAAGTGGTGCAAGTGAATTTTTACCTTTTGGTTGGTATGGTGTTTGGGCAGCATTACCTTTTGGTATGTGGTTATTCTTAGCAGTTGAAGGGGTTCCCTTAGCTGCAGAAGAGGCCAAAAATCCAGAAAAAGATGTACCTAAAGGTATTATTGCTGCAATGATTTTTTTACTATTTTCGGCTGTGTTAGTAGTTTTTTTATTAGCAGGGGTAGCAGGTGCTGATGCCATTGGTAAAAGTGCAGTTCCATTGGTTGATGCTTTAAATATTAATGGAAATACAACATTAGCAACAACTGTAAATGTTTTTGGATTAGCTGGATTAGTTGCTTCATTCTTTTCAATTATTTATGGATATAGTAGATTAGTTTTTGCACTTTCAAGAGCTGGATATTTACCACAATTTTTATCATTAACTAGTAAAAAGAAAACTCCAACATGGGCTTTAATAGTTCCTGGTATTTTAGGTTTTCTTGCATCTTTAACAGGTGAAGGTGATTTAATGTTAGCAATGGCAGTTGTTGGAGCTACAATCTCTTATGCCTTAATGTCTTTAAGCCATATTTTATTAAGAGTTAAAAATCCTGATATGCCAAGACCATATAAAACTCCAGGGGGTATTATAACTTCAAGTATTGCTTTTGTATTATCTTTAGTTGCCTTAACAGGAGTTTATGCTTTTGATCCAAGAGCTTTTAACTATACGATTATTTTATATGTAATTGGTGCTTTATACTTTTTCTTATATAGTAAAAATCATTTAGTTGCAAAAACAGCAGATGAAGAATTTGCAATGTTAGAAAAAGCCGAATCTGATTTAGTTCATGAGTTAGGTTAAATAAAAATCTTTAAGAAAATTATAATAAACAGTGCAGACACAAGTGTTTGCACTGTGATTATACTTGACATTAATCCAATATCTCCACCTAGTTGCCTAGCTAATATAAATGAACTAGGAGCAGTAGGAAGAATTGCAAATAAAACTAAAACTGATAACATCATATCATCTAGTTGAAAGTATTTTCCTAGAATAAATATAAAAAAAGGAAGAACTAAATGCTTTGCAAAACTTGAAATAAAAAGTTCACTCTTAGAAGCTTTTATTTCTTTTATAACAAGTCCAAATCCAACAGATAAAAGTCCCATAGGAAGCGCTGCTTTACTAAGAATCTCTAGAGTATTATTTAAAACAAGAGGAAGGTGTATTCCTAAAAAATTTATACTTCCTCCAATAACACAAGCCACTATTAATGGATTCGTAATAATTGATTTGAGTAAATATAAAAAGTTTAATTTATCATTACCCACATAAAGAGCAAAAATTGTAATACATAATATATTTATAAAAGGTATTGCAAAAGTCAATAAAATCGCTGATAAAATCAATCCATCATTTCCAAAAATAGCTCCAGCAAGAGCTAAAAAAACATAAGTATTAAATCTAATTCCACCTTGAACGATAGAGGTAAAAGCAGCTGGATTTGTGGGTCTTATTTTATTTACAATCATTAATACAAGCATTGTAAAAAATATTGCTAAAAGTGCAGATAAAATAAAACCAAAACTATTTTGTGAATCAAGTGAAGCATTTGATAACTTAAAGATTAAAAGGGCAGGCATTAATATATAATAAGTTAATTTATCAGCTTGTGGCCAAAATTCATGGGATGGAAACTTAATTCTTTTAAAAAAATATCCTATTAATATAAGTGAGAAAACAGGAATTAAAGCAGAGAAAATTAAAGACATAATTTTCTAGCTATTTACAGATATTTTAAAAACAGCTTTTATAACTTTTTTATTTTCATCTATTTTAATACAAGGCATATGTGCATCATTTGGATAAAAAATAGCAAGTTCATTTTCTCTTATTTTTAAAACTGAAGAATCTTTAGATTGTGAATATTTAGCATAATCTAAATCTTCTTTATAAGCAGTTGTAACTTGAAGATTTGATAGTTTTTCAACTTCCATGATTTCCTCACCTTCAAAAATATATTGAATATCAATATATTTTTTATGTGATTCAAAAAAACAATCTTCTTTATTTTTACTAATATAAGTTTGCTCTAGAACAAAACAATTAACATCTAGTTCTATTTTATTACATTGATTAAGTTTAATATTTGAAAGAGATTTATATTCAGCAGAATTTTTATCTTGAAGTTTTTGGATATATAAAAAGGCTTTATCAAATTTAGAATCATTTATTTGCTCTTTTACTGTTTTAATTGTTCCAAATATTGCCATTTTATATTTCCTAAAGTTCTAATTATTTTTTTAACATTTTTTTAAGAATAATCTTACCACTTTCAACTCCTGGTTGATCATAAGTATTAATTCTTAAGAATTTACCAACAATTGAAGTTAATAATTCATAATAAAATAGAAGTTTTCCTATTTCATATTCACTTATCTCTTCGATTTCAATTATATCAATTGGAATATCTCTTTTTAATTCTTGAACAGATGCAATCGTTGCATCTGCTTGTTGATTAATTAATTCTTTAAAATCAAGATTGTTAATATAATCAAGCTCTTCTAAACCTTCAAGTGTAATTGGAGCAATTTTTGTATCATCTTTAAAGTCTTTAATTTTAATAAATGTAATTGTTTTATCCCTTTGACCTTCTACTATTAATTGTAAAAATGAGTGTTGATCAACAGGCCCTAATAATCCAATTGGTGTTAAACCTTGATTTGTGTTGTTTGTATCAACTTTTCCAAGACTCTCTCCCCAAAGTTGAACATACCATTTATTAAATCCTTCAAGAAGTTGAGAATAAGAAAAAATCGCATTAATATTGTAAACATCTTTAAATTCATAATAAGTTCTAGCTTTTTTAATAAGGTGTTTATATAGTTTCTTTTGTTCAAAAAATGAATCAGAAGTTTTTTTAGCACCTTTTAATAATTCATCAATATTAAAACCAGCAAGATATAAAGGAACTAATCCAACATTTGATAATACTGAAAATCTTCCACCTACATTTTTAGGAATCTCAAAAGAGTTTATATCATTTGCTTTTGCAAATGTATTTAATTTACTATCATCTTCTGTAATCACAAGTAAATTTGACTTATCAATTTTTGTAATAGACATAAGATATTTAAAAATAGAAATAGTCTCTATTGTTGTACCTGATTTTGAAATAACAATAAATAGTGTATCTTTTAATTTTAATTGAGCTAATGTACCATTTAAATTTACAGGATCTGTACTTTCAAAAAAGAAAAGCTCTTTTTTTAAAGATTTATTATGCTGTTTATTGTATTTCATAAAATTATAAATAGCATAAGTTCCTAATGTACTTCCACCAATACCAATAATAGCAATTTGTTTTTGAGGAAAATTAAGATTGTCAAGTCTAGTTTTTAAATCACTAGTATCAACAAACGGAAGAGAATAGTAACCAATTTCTTTCGTTTCTTTTTTTATTTCATTAAAAATTTGCTTATCACTTAGTGATACTTGTGGATAATATAGGTTGTTCTTCACTTATTTTGCTCCAGTTTCTTTTTTTGCTTTTTTCTCTTTTGCTGTCTCTTTTTCATAGAAATAGTTAGTTGCTTTTACAAATCCATCAATACTTCCACAGTCAAATCTTTGTCCATCAAATTTAAAAGCTAAAACCATACCTTTTTTTGCTTGTGCTAAAAGTGCATCAGTAATTTGAATTTCTCCACCTTTACCAGGCTTTGTTTCTCTAATAATATCAAAAATATCTGGAGTTAAAATATATCTTCCAATAATTGCTAAATTAGAAGGAGCAACTTCAGGTTCTGGTTTTTCAACCATGTCTTTTACCATGAAAATTCCAGGTTCAATTTCATTTCCAGCAATTACACCATATTTATTTGTGTCTTCTTTTGGAATCTCTTCAATAGCTACAATTGAACATTGATATTTTTTATATAAATCAACCATTTGAGCTAAAACACCTTTTCCTGGAGCATCACAAAGGTCATCAGCAAGAACTACTGCAAAAGGTTGATCACCAATTAATGTTTCACCACATAAAATTGCATGACCTAAACCTTTCATTTCAATTTGTCTAGTATAAGAGAATGTACATTTAGTAATAACTGATCTAATTTCTGTTAAATAATGCTCTTTACTTGTACCTTTAATTTGGTTTTCAAGTTCATAAGAAATATCAAAATGATCTTCAATTGCTCTTTTACCTCTACCTGTTACTATTGCCATTGTATCCATACCAGCAGCAATTGCTTCTTCTACTCCATATTGAATAAGAGGTTTAGTTAAAACAGGTAACATTTCTTTAGGTGTAGCTTTAGTAGCAGGTAAAAATCTTGTTCCATATCCAGCAGCTGGGAATAGACATTTTTTGATTGGACTATTTTTATTCATTTATTTTCCTTTTATTTCATTAAATAAGTTAATTAAAACATTTTCGTATATTTTAGCATTTTCTTTCGTATCTGCTTCAAATCTTGTAACTAATTTTGGTGTAGTGTTACTAGCTCGCACTAATCCCCAACCATTTTCAAAAATTACCCTAATTCCATCGACAGTTATGATGTCTTTTATTTTAGGAAAATCTGCAGGTGGATTTGCTAAAGCTTTTTTTAAATCATCAATAATTTTGAATTTTGTTTCTTCAGTTACTGTAATATTTATTTCAGGTGTTGAATAAACTTGAGGTAATGCTTCATATTCAGCATCAAAATTGAAATCTTTATCAATTAATTCTAAAGCTCTAAAAGTTGCATATATAGCATCATCAAATCCAAAGTATCTATCATTAAAGAATAGATGTCCAGAAACTTCAGCTGCAAAATCTGCTTTAGTCTCTTTTATTTTAACTTTAAGATTTGAATGCCCCGTTTTATACATAATAGCTTTACCGTATGAATTGATAATATCATACATAACTTGTGAACATTTTACTTCACCAATTACAGTTGGATTATCAATAAATCTAGAAAAGAATATTGCTAGAATATCTCCTTTGAAGTTATACTTTGGAGAAAGTAGGGCAATTCTATCTGCATCTCCATCATAAGCAAAACCAAAATCATAATCACCAGTTGCTAACTCTTTTTTAATATCTTCAAGTGTATGTTCATCACTTGGGTCTGGATGATGATTTGGAAAGTTTCCATCTGGCTCTTCAAATAAAATTTTATATTTTATATTTAGTTTATCAAGTATCTCTCTTAAAACAACACCAGCAACTCCATTACCACAATCAAATACAAATTTTTTATCTTTTAGTTTTAAATGTGAGAAGTGATTTACAATAAAATCAATATATCTATTTTTACAATCTATAGGAATAGTTACATTGTTATCTTCTATATTAGAAGTATCAGCTAAGATATCTCTTCCTAGAGCATAAATTTCTTCGCCAAAAAAAGGATCTTTATTTAAAGTGATTTTGAATCCATTATACTCAGGAGGATTATGTGAACCTGTAATCATAATAGACCCATCACTTTGTAATCCATCAAAATCAGTAAAGTTTGCAAAATAGTTCGCAGGTGTTGGAACTAATCCCATATCAAGAACTTCTAACCCTGCTTGATTTATTCCTGAACTTAACCAATTTTTTAAAATAGGAGAATGAAGTCTTGCATCATAACCTACTGCTATAAACTGAGCATCAGGAACTTTCTTTAATAATGCCTTTGCAAAATGAAAACCAATTTTCTTAACAATGTTCTCATTTAATTCTTTTTCAAAAATTCCTCTAATATCATATTCTCTAAAAATAGATGCACTCATTATATATTATGTCTCCTATATTGTTGTATTTGCTTTAAATTGAATCTTATATATCATATATTCTTTTTGAAAAACAAAAATATATTTTATCTAATTATTATTAAATAAAGTTGTGTATTTAATGTGAAATAAAATTTTTTTAGTTATTTGTTAATATATACATATATTAATCGATAATATTATAATGATATTAGTATAACTTACAATGAAGTCAATTAATAAAACAGTATTAAAAGTAGCCAAAGAAGTAAAACCCCACTAAAATAAACAAGTAAACCCAATGTAAAATAAGTAAAAGTGAAATAAAAACATAAAAAAACAATAAATTATAAAATTTGTACAAAAATCTCTTGACAAAGTAAAAAGAATCTATTATAATTCCCGTCCAATTTGACTGAAGCGTCACTAACTG
>Ga0180008_1000628_pt1 | contig 27408 bp, 21 predicted proteins | sample MM_PW_MetaG_FD_121121 | JGI IMG/M metagenome (GOLD analysis project Ga0180008, IMG submission 121121) | Groundwater microbial communities from the Aspo Hard Rock Laboratory (HRL) deep subsurface site, Sweden - MM_PW_MetaG | ecosystem: Environmental > Aquatic > Deep subsurface > Groundwater... | reverse complement strand
GGGCGCCTGCGGCCACTGCGGGCCTTGTCACGTCCTGCCTGCGTTCTCAAAACCCTCTGACTTGGCACTTGTGGGTCACTTCGCGCCGGATCGCCGCGAAGAACGGGTTACGCGAAGTGCCCTTTGGGGTTGGCCTGCAGCCGAGCGTTCCGGCCAGATCACATATCCCGATGATCTAGACTTCCAGGCGGCGCCACATCAGGTCGCTGTAGGTTCCGGCCAGATCACATATCCCGATGATCTAGACTATGACCCGACGGGCAACGGCGCCGACAACCGTTCCGGCCAGATCACATATCCCGATGATCTAGACTGCTGCAAGGCGATGGCCTGGCGCTGTTCGTGTTCCGGCCAGATCACATATCCCGATGATCTAGACTCGCGAGCCGTAGCCAGCGACAAGGCCTCGGGTTCCGGCCAGATCACATATCCCGATGATCTAGACTTCAACTCCTCGACGTAGGGACGCTCCGTCTGTTCCGGCCAGATCACATATCCCGATGATCTAGACTACCCATTCGTCTTTTGCCTCGACAGCGCGCGTTCCGGCCAGATCACATATCCCGATGATCTAGACTGCCAGACCTCCGCGCCCTTCTCGCCGACCTGTTCCGGCCAGATCACATATCCCGATGATCTAGACTGCGCTCGCGCCTCAGCCAATGCCTGCTCCGGTTCCGGCCAGATCACATATCCCGATGATCTAGACTTGGTGGTGATGTTGAACGTGTTGCCGGTGTGTTCCGGCCAGATCACATATCCCGATGATCTAGACTGTGGCGCCGCGCCATTCGCCCGTGATGGCCGTTCCGGCCAGATCACATATCCCGATGATCTAGACTGGGCTCTATTGCTACGCAACGAAGCCACCAGTTCCGGCCAGATCACATATCCCGATGATCTAGACTAGTTCGTAGTTCATCCTTCGTCCTTGTGTGGTTCCGGCCAGATCACATATCCCGATGATCTAGACTCGCCGTGGAAGACGCAAGCGGTTTGCATCTGTTCCGGCCAGATCACATATCCCGATGATCTAGACTCCTGAAAGACGGCGATCGTGTGGCTGTGTCGTTCCGGCCAGATCACATATCCCGATGATCTAGACTCCTGTCGGCTTGCGTCAGGGCACCAAAGAGGTTCCGGCCAGATCACATATCCCGATGATCTAGACTAAGTTACTGCCCAAGCATGTGCGCGAATGTGGTTCCGGCCAGATCACATATCCCGATGATCTAGACTTGTCCGAGCCGACGAACACATGGCCCCGAGGTTCCGGCCAGATCACATATCCCGATGATCTAGACTATTCCCGAACCAGTGTTTCGGCGCTGTTGCGTTCCGGCCAGATCACATATCCCGATGATCTAGACTAAATTTTGCACGCAAGGACGAACTGCGAGTGTTCCGGCCAGATCACATATCCCGATGATCTAGACTACTTCGGCTGGTACATCGCCGAGGCGCAGTGTTCCGGCCAGATCACATATCCCGATGATCTAGACTGAGCCTGCGCGGCGTGCAGTTCCTGCGCGAGTTCCGGCCAGATCACATATCCCGATGATCTAGACTTCCACCGTGCTGATGACGTTGGCCAGGCGGGTTCCGGCCAGATCACATATCCCGATGATCTAGACTCCAGATGAGATAACCCCTTGATTCGTCAAGGGGTTTTTCTCTTTTTGGAGGGCAAAAAAGTGGCGCAACATCAGAAGAGATCGAACTGGTCGGGGGCTTTTTTTGCGGCTTGTTTGGCCTTGCCGTAGTACGTCACGATGCGTTCGTACTGCTTGTCGGTGAACGTCAGTATGTTGACCTTCCCCCCTTCTGGCAAGCTGCTTTCCACACGTTTGCTGTAGGTCTCGACTTGGGACAAGCTGGTGCAGAAGCGAGCGTACACGGAGAACTGGGACATCTCGAACCCCATGTCGAGCAGGGCATTGCGGAATCCCGTGGCAGCCTTTCTTTCGGCTTTCTCGACCACCGGCAGATCAAACATGACGATCATCCACATGAGTCGAAAGCTGCTGAGCATGAGTGTTGAGAGGTTGAGGGTCTAGGGCGTGTTAACACTATTGTCTAAGACCCTGCTCAGCCGGTAGAGTTCAGGCATGGAGATCACCCCAGAACAATTTGCCAAGATCGAGCATTGCTTGCCTGTCCAACGAGGCAATGTCAGTCTTAGCAACCTGCAAGTCGTCAACGCTATCTTGTATGTCGCTGAACACGGCTGCAAATGGCGAGGTCTACCCAAGCGATTCGGAAATTGGCACACAATTTACACCCGCATGAATCGCTGGACCAAGGCTGGCATTCTTGATCGGATGTTTGAAGAACTGCAACGGGCTCAGGTTGTGCGCATAAAGATCGAAGCGATCTCCTTGGATTCAACCAGCATCAAGGTGCATCCTGATGGCACTGGTGCCCTCAAAAAAACGGACCACAAGCTATCGGCAAATCTCGAGGGGGATGGAACACCAAGATTCATATGGTTGCCGCGGATGCTCGAACAGCCATAACGTTCTCACTGTCGCCCGGCCAAGCTCACGACGCACCAGAAGGTAGGGCACTGCTAAGTCGCCTTGGGGTACTGCAACGGCCTCTGCATCTGCTCATGGATCGCGCCTACGAAGGCAATGAGACCAGACAACTTGCGCTTGATCTGGGCTATATCCCAGTGGTTCCTCCATCGGCCAAGCGCGTGCAGCCCTGGGAATACAACCGCGAGATGTACCGGCGCCGCAACGAGGTTGAGCGCTTGTTTCGCCGCCTCAAAGGTTACCGTCGCGTCTTCTCTCGCTTCGAGAAATTGGACATCATGTTCCTTGGCTTCATCAACTTTGTGCTGGTCGCTGATGGACTTCGGATGTGTTAACACGCCCTAGCTACTCATCGTCCGCAATGCTGGCCGCCAATGACAAAGGCAAGCCTGGTAGGGGCAGTTCCAGCTTGTCTCGCTCTCCCATGTACAACTGGGCCAGTGACACAGCGAGCTTTTGGATGCAAGACATCACCGGCGTGGCGCCGATGCTGGTCTGCATGTCGTCATACAAGGTTCTGACCAAAGTGCGCTTGGTGTCGGGGGTGACATGGCGCTCGCCCTGTCGCGCCAGTTGCCACACTTTCAGGTCGATCACCGGGCGGAACGGTTCCATGACGTCATCCACCAATCGCATGGCGTTGCCCTCGTTGCTGTGAAACACACCGAGCGTGGGATGCAGGCCTGCAGCAACGATGGATCGAGCTGTGGCAGCACGCAAGACCGTGTAGCCGTAGTTCAAGAGGCCATTGAGGCCATCTCCATCTTGATCGCGGCGAAACTCATTGCCAAAGAGTAGGCTCCAATATCGCCGGGCGCCTTGTGCCTCAATGTTGCCGGTGTCCCCAGACTTGACCTTGTTGATCAGTGCAGTCAGCGGTGCGGTGGGCGCACCAGCAGCTTCCAGTGCAGCCGCTTGTTGCTGCAACTTGGAGCGGACGATGTCAGCCCAGACACGTTTGTGCGTGGGTTTGCTGGCTGCAATCTGGGCGTCCAGTCTCTTTGCTTGCTGGAAGTTGCCATCAATGCTCAGCAGCATGCCGACGGCATTGTGGTTAGATCCGCACAGCACAAATGGAGCGCCCCGTTCTGCCAGGGCAACCAGCAGATTGTTCGTGTAACTCAGCCCGTGCGCGTTGGCGATGACGGCTGCGATGTCATCGAGCGGTACTTGCCCCAACTCCTTTCGCTGACCTTCTGTGTCTTGCACGACCAGAAAGCCGCGCGACACGAACAAGTGGCGTCGGTCATCGGCCACTTCCACAATGCGGCCGACCATCGCACTTACCCTTTGAAGCCCGGGTCGCGCAATTCGCCAATTGGCGAAACGGTGACGCGGCGACCTTTGGCTTTCTGAAGACCGACAGGTGTCTTCACTGTGTAGGTAAAGGCGTCCTCCTTGTCGCGGGCGCGGGCGCTTTCATTCGCCTCGTTGTGTTCAACCCAAAACATGCGGCCATCAGCCGCCAATTTGGCAAGCCGCATGAGTTTCATACCTTCGTCTGTTTCGAGCTTGACGTAGTCGTCCCGGATCAATCGCATCACCAAGGGCTTACCACTGAGGCTCAATGTGGGGTGTCGGAGTCGCGAGACGCCATCGCGGCCAGCATTCCGCTCTTTCCGCACCAGTTGGTAAGCATCAAAGGTTGAGATGACTTCGCCTTCCCACTTGCCCTTGTCGTTGCTAACTATTTCAATGCAGTAGTTGCTGTCGCCCTTGTAGCCTTTGTACGCGCCGGATCGGTGGTTGTGATCGGAGTCAAACCAGGGCTCGTTGGTTGAGTGCTTGGCTTTGGCGTAATCGAACTCGATGACCTTCAACGTGTCTTCAACCAGCGTTCGTTTGCCATCTACCAATTTGTGCACACCCACGCGACCATTGCCAAGCAGACTGTATGCGGTGTCGTTGTGCATCGCACCTTCATGGCTGTGGTCAGGTTTGTGGCTGACCAGGATGTGGTTGATGGCGCGCTTGACCTGTTCGCGATAAGTGGGCCATGGGTCCGGCATGCTCTCGGCCCAGTCCATGATGTGTTGATCGCGACCGCGTTTGCTGGCGTTGGACAGTTCTTGCAAGGTCTTTTGATCGGTCACACCGATGACGCAGGCGTCCACCGCGTGATGGCGATGATCATTGCGGTTCTTTTCTCCGCGCAGCCCCAGGATGCCGTTGAGTCCGAATTGGTGGCGCAGCAGCGCGGTCATCTGACCAGGGATGACACGGGTGGCGTGCGGGCATATCAGGCTGATGTACTCACGGGTGATGCGTGACAGGTATCGGGTGTCGTTGAGCGCGCGGGCCAGGAACCCATTGCCCTCTTTGTCCCAACGCTCCATGGCATCCATCGCAAACCGATACCGTTTGCCTTTGGGCATCTGTTCGGCACGCTTGAGGATGGCCTCATAGTTGCAGCTTTCAACCTGGTTTTGACCGAATGCTTCCGCAGGCGTCTTGTTGCCTTTGATGCGGTTGGCCCAGCGCATGGACACGGTCTTGTTGTTGAGGCTGTTGTCCAGTGTGCGTGCGTAAGGCAGGATGTGTTCGATTTCGACCCGGCCATCGCTGCTGAGCAGGTCCAAGGCGGAGATGCGTGCGCCAGAGTATGGGCAGCATCGATTGAGCACATCGTTCTCGTTGAGTTCTTCCCACAAGATCCATTTCTGGATGTCCGCCACCTTGACTCGTTCTGGGCTGATGCTGCCATTGGAGGCTTCAGCGACTTCCTGGCGGATGCGTGCGTTTCGTTTCTGGTTGTCTGCCTGGCGCTTGTTGGTCTCTTCGCGTTGCTGCCGACTTTGTTTGAGATCGCGGGCAACCTCGACCACCACCTGGCTGGGGTGCCCGTAGCGTTTGATCAGGTCGTTGACCACGGTCCGCACCTGATTGAGGCCGATGTGAACCGTTGGGTTGGCAATCTTCCCGAACCGCTTCTCGTCCGGGTCGTTTGCGTCGAGTGTGCCGAAGCTGACATGTCGCTGCAGTGCTTCGCCGTAGTAGGGCAGGGTGGGGTGTTGCTCTCCGATGGCTGACGCATCGAGTTGACTGTGATGCTCGAATCCGGCCGCTTGCACAGCTTTGTCGTAGGAGATGACCTCTTGCCTGAGCGCGGGGACAATGCGAGCCAGTGCCTTGCGGCTCAGGCTGCCATAGCCTTCGGGCAATCCAACATTGGCGATGGCTTCGGCCTGCGCTTCATTGACGCCAGTTTCAAGCAGGAGCCACTTGATCAGTGCAGACTCATCTTCTTCACTGAGAATGCGGCTGACGATATCGTCTTGCTTGGCCTCATCGAAGGTAAACCAAGATTGGCCAAAATGACCTGGTTTGCTGAGGATGGCATTCGTGATGTTGCCCTTGAGTTCTTGTCGCTTGGGGTCTTCGAAGTTGAACTGCACGGCGCCTTTGAGACCAAGCAAGGCCTTGATCTGAACGAATGTGCGTTTTGGGTTGTGCTCCAGCGCTTGAACCAGTGCATCTCGCTGTGTCAGTGTCAGCACTTCCTCGTGCAGGCCTTCACGCAGTATGCGCAGATGGTTGGCCTCCAGGTACATGCGGTAGCGTTGCGTACTGGGCAGGGCCAGCGGGGCACGCTCTTCCTCAGGCATGAAAGTGCAACGACCGGGGCGAACCGGGAGCAGGGGCCGTTGCTTGGTCAAGCACTCTTTCAGTTCGTGGTAGGCGGCCGCACAGAAAATGTCTGGATTCAGTGAGGCTTGTTTGCTCCACAAGGCTTCGAACTCATCGATCGCCATGGCGCGGTCGATGTACAGGTCGTAGCTCTTGTCGATCTTGGTTTTGCCGTCGGGTTTGAGCGCTTTGCTTTCCCGATAGCGGGCGCGCACGGTCTGGCCGGTTTGCATGCGCCTGAACAGCAGTTCGCCAACCGTGCGGCCTTGGCCTTCTGCCAAGGCATCCCGCAGTCGTTTGATGGCGCTTTTGAGTGCGCTGTTGTCGTTGTCCTTCTTGTCGGTTTTTCGATTGCTCTGAAAGCCACGTCTTTGGTTCAGGTGGAACAGAGCTCGGGCAAACTCTTCAGGCGTGAGGGACTCATCCAGTCCTCGGGCTCGCAATTCGTATGGATTGATCGTCTCCAGTGCCTTGCGCGCCTCTGGGTCTTTCGGAAAGAATCCGTGTTCGATGAGCAGGTGCATCATGCGCGCCTTGCGGCGCAGCAGGCGATCACGGCGTCGGCGCATCGCCCGCGCCATGCGCCGGGTGACGGCGAGGGAGTTGCCATCCGGGTCGCGGCCATTGGAGAAGATGCGCACGCCTGCCTTGATGATGGCGCAGGGGTTGGATGCTTCGTCCAATCGAAGCAGCGCGAAGCCGAGTGAGGTTGAGCCCAGATCGAGTGCGAGCCGATAGCGCATCTTGGCCATGCTGTTCCCTGAAGATGTTCATTTATTCAGGTGCATCCTAGATGCAACTCGTTTCAATCGTCAAGTCCGTACCGTGGTTTCAGGGGTGTAAATTTGAGGCTGTAAAGCGCATGTGGTTTCAGGTTCCGGCCGGCCGCATCCCGTTTACATTGATGTCAGGCGCGTGCTAGCATTCGCCACATTGATCATCGGGATATGTGTTCTGGACGCTAACAAGCTGATGCTTTAGTAGCTAGATGCACCAAATGAGAAGGCCGCTATATGCGGCCTTCTGTCTTTCTGCAGCAGGCCTTGTGGGCCTTGGGTTCGTGCTTGCTCAAGCCGCCAGCGGCAACGCCCCCACGCCATGGAACTTGGCCTCACGCAAGCCCAGCATCTGCCGCGCCTCAACCGGCGAAGCCACCTCGCGCCCGGCGCGCTTCGCGCAAGCGGCCAGCGCCTCGATCAACTGCCCGTTGCCCGATGTCTTCTCACCCCCCGGCAGGTAGAAGGTGTCTTCCACGCCGGTGCGCAGCATGCCGCCCAGGTCGGCGGTGGCCTGGTGCACGGCCCAGATCTCTTCGCGGCCGATCAGCGTGGTCTGCCAGATGGTGTTCGGCTCGCGGTACTTGACCAACAGCTTGAGCAGCTCGGCGTCGGCCGGCATGCCCGAGGCCACGCCCATCACGAAGTTGTACTCCAGGTGCTCGGCCATGCCGGCCTTCTGGTACATGCCCACCGAGCGCACGATGCCCACGTCGAAGCATTCGAACTCGGGGCGCGTGCCGCTCTCGTTCATCACCTCGATCATGGCCTTGACCTTGTCGACCGTGTTGTCGAACAGCATGGGCGGCCAGGCCCACTGGCCGTTGTCCTTGATCTTGAGGTAGTTCAGGCTGCCGGCGTTGCAGGCGGCGATTTCGGGGCGCACGGCGCGGATGCAGGCAGAGGGGCCGCTGATGTCGGGGCCGACCACGCCGGTGGTCAGGTTGATGATGACGCCCGGACAGGCTTCGCGGATGGCGGTGTCGATCTCGCCAGCGACGTCTGGGTCCCAGCTGGGGAAGCGACCCATGCCGGGCTCTTGCCTGCGCAGGTGCACGTGCATGATCGACGCGCCCGCGTCATAGGCCTCGCGCGCGGCGGCGGCCATTTCCTTAGGCAGCACGGGCACGGGGTGCTGCGCCGGGTCGGTGAGCACGCCGGTGAGCGCGCAGGTCAGGATGGCCTTGTCCATGTCAGTCTTCCTTGTTGAGTTCGATGTCGATCAGCAGGGCCTTGGCCTGCACCTGGTCGCCCGCTTTCGCGTACACAGCTTTGATCACGCCCGGCGCCTGGGCGTTGAGCCACATTTCCATCTTCATGGCCTCGATGGCCAACAGCGGCTGGCCTTCGGTGACGGCGTCACCCGCCTGCACCAGCACCTGTGTGACGGTGCCGGCCACGGGGGCCAGGGCGCGGCTGGGGTCGAGGGCGTTGCCCGCGTCCGGCCAGGCCGAGACCTCGGCGAAGGTGAAGACGGCCGCCTCGATGACGAGGTTCAGGGAGTCGCCCAGCCACACGGCGCGCACGCGGCGTTGCACGCCGTCGAGTTCGATGCGGGCTTCGCCGCGCGTGGCGTCTTCGCTCAGCAGCTTCACGGCGACGGGGGCGGCTTGCGGGTTCATCGCCACGTTGTAGAGGCCGCCTGAGGCAGCGCTCACGCGCAGCGTGCGCTTGACGCTGTCTTGTTGCAGGGGCAGGTCCCAGGCGCTGACGCTGTCGGCGCGCAGCAGGTGGGCCGTGCCTTGCTGGCGCGCACCGAACAGGGCACCCGCGATCAGCCAGGCCTCGTCCGAGGCCACCGGGGCTTGCAGGATGGGGGCGCCATCGGTCTGCCACTGGTCGATCAGCGTGGTCGTCATGCTGCCGGTGCGGAAGCGCGGGTGGTCGACCAGGTCGCGCAGGAAGCGGGCGTTGTGCTTCAGGCCCAGCAGCGGCGCATCGTCCAGCGTGGCCATCAGGCGGCGGATGGCGTCGGCGCGGTCGCGGCCGTGCACGATGAGCTTGGCCACCATCGGGTCGTAGTGCGGGGTGACCTCGCCGCCTTCGCGGATGCCGTCGTCGATGCGCACGCCCTCATACAGCGCTTGCGCAGGGCGCCACCACTGCACCGGACCGGTCTGCGGCGCAAAGCCCGCGTACGGGTCTTCGGCGTACAGGCGAGCCTCGATGGCGTGGCCGCTCAGGGGGATGTCTTCCTGCTTGACGGGCAGCGGCTGGCCTTCGGCCACGCGGATCTGCCACTCGACCAGGTCAAAGCCCGAGACCATTTCGGTGACCGGGTGCTCGACCTGCAGGCGGGTGTTCATCTCCAGGAAGTAGTGGTTCAGGTCCTGGTCGACGATGTACTCGATGGTGCCAGCGCCGCGGTAGCCAATCGCTTGCGCGGCCAGCACGGCATCGCGGCCCATGCGCTTGCGCATGGCGGGGCTGACCACTGGCGAGGGCGACTCTTCGATGACCTTCTGGCGGCGTCGCTGGGCCGTGCAGTCGCGCTCGCCAATGTAGACGGCGTTGCCGTGCGCATCGGCGAACACCTGGATCTCGATGTGGCGGCCGTCGAGGATCAGGCGCTCCAGCATCAGCGTGCCGTCGCCGAAGGCGTTTTGCGCTTCGCGGCGCGCGCTGGTGATGGCTTGCGCGAGTTCGGCCTTCTCGTGCACCAGGCGCATGCCGCGCCCGCCGCCGCCGCTCACGGCCTTGACCAGCAGGGGGTAGCCCATGCGCTCGGCTTGCTCGATCAGGGTGGCGTCGTCCTGCTTGTCGCCCAGGTAGCCGGGCGCGCAGGGCACGCCCGCTTCGATCATGGCGCGCTTGGCACCGGCCTTGTCACCCATCACGCGGATGGCTTCGGGGCCCGGACCGATGAAGGTCACGCCCGCGTCGGCGCAGGCCTGCGCGAAGTCGGCGTTCTCCGACAGGAAGCCGTAGCCGGGGTGCAGCGCGTTGGCGCCGGTCTTGCGGCAAGCGGCCAGCAAGGCTCCCACGTTGAGGTAGGACTGCGCCGCGGCGGCGGGGCCGATGCAGACGGCTTCGTCGGCCAGCGACACGTGCGGCGCTTGCGCATCGGCCTCGCTGTAGACGGCCACCGTGCGGTAGCCGAGCTTGCGGGCGGTGCGGATGACGCGGCAGGCGATTTCCCCGCGGTTGGCAATGAGGATTTTTTTGATCATGCGGTTCTCCGCGTGGAAATCGCCTGCAGCCCGCTTCGCGTGCGCATGCAATTTGGCTTCGCCGCAAGGCCTGCGGCCTTGTCGCCACGGTTCGCAATGAGGATCTTTTTGATCATGGTGTGATCAGCCTTGTTGGGGAACCCACTTGGGTTTGCGCTTTTGCATGAAGGCGCCGGTGCCTTCCTGGCCTTCTTCGCTGAGCACGGCTTGGGCGAACAGCTGCGCGGCGTCGTCCACCAGTTGTTCCGGCGGGGTCAGGCGGGCGCGGGCCAGCAGGCCCTTGGTGGTGGCGATGGCTTGCGGGCCGCAGGCCAGGATGCTGGCGAGCGTGCGTTGCAGCGCGCCTTCAAGCTCGTCGGCGTTGCCGTGCACCTCGTGCACCAGGCGCAAGGTCAGCGCTTCGGCGGCGTTGACCTTCGCGCCGGTGACCGACAGGCGCTTGGCCTCGGCGTAACCCAGTCGCTCGACCAGGAAGGGCGCGATCTGCGCGGGGATGATGCCCAGCGAGGTCTCGGGCAGGCGGAAGGCCACGGTGTCCAGCGCCAGGCTGACGTCGGACACGCAGGCCAGGCCGAAGCCACCGCCCATCACCGTGCCTTCGAGCACCGTGACGATGGGCAGGGGAGAGCGAGCGTAGGCCAGGCACAGGCGGCCGAAGGCAGCGTTGGTTTCTGCCACCGGGTTCAGGCCTTCGACCGGATCGGGTGCGGCCTGCATCTGCGCCAGCTTCATGCGCGCCTGGGCCATGTCGGAGATGTCGCCGCCCGCGCAGAAGTGACCGCCGCTGCCCCGCACCACCACCGCGCGCACGCTGGGGTCCTGTTCAGCGGCCTTGAGCGCGGCCAGCAGCTCGCTGACCATGGCCAGCGACATGGCGTTGCGCACCTCGGGGCGGTTGAGCGTGAGGGTGCAGACGCCTTGCGTGGTCTGGACCTGGATGGTGGTGTAGGACATGGAGGCGGTCGGTTGAAGGTGACAGCGTCGTGAAGGGGGAGGGCCCTCTGACGGGGCCTTGGGGTGGGGCTCAGCGCGCCTTCTTGGGCAGGGTGCCTTCGAACTTGCAGATGATCCCGAGCATGATTTCGTCGGCGCCACCGCCGATCGAGACCAGGCGGCCGTCGCGATAAGCCTGCGAGACGGGGTTGTCGTAGGTGAAGCCCATGCCGCCCCAGTACTGCAGGCAGCTGTCGGCCACCTCGCGGATCAGGCGGCCGCACTTGAGCTTGGCCATCGAGGCCAGCTTGGTGACGTCCTTGCCTTGCACGTACTCGTCAACTGCACGGTAGGTCAGCGAGCGCAGCAGCTCGACCTCGGTGCGCAGCTCGGCCAGGCGGAAGTGGATGACCTGGTTGTTGATCAAGGGCGAGCCGAAGGTGTGGCGCTCCTTGCAGTACTCGATGGTCAGGTCGATCAGCTTGTCCAGCATCTTCAGGGAGTTGGCCGCACCGTACAGGCGCTCTTCCTGGAACTGGATCATCTGCATCATGAAGCCCGCGCCTTCGGTGCCGATCAGGTTGCGGCGGGGCACGCGCACGTTGTCGAAGAAGATCTGCGCCGTGTCCGACGAGTTCATGCCGATCTTCTTGATCTTCTGCGTGGTGATGCCCTTGGCGTCCATCGGCACGATGATCAGCGACTTGTTGCTGTGCACCGGGCCTTCGGAGGTGTTGGCCAGCAGGCAGCACCAGTCGGCCTGCGTGGCGTTGGTGATCCACATCTTGCTGCCGTTGATGACGTAGTCGTCGCCTTCGGTGCGGGCCGTGGTCTTCAGCGCGGCCACGTCGGATCCACCGCCGGCTTCGCTCACGCCGATGCAGCCCACCATGTCGCCGGCAATCGCCGGTGCCAGGTATTCCTTCTTCAGCTCATCGGAGCCGAAGCGGTGCAGGGCGGGGGTGCACATGTCGGTCTGCACGCCAATGGCCATGGGCACGCCGCCACAGGGGATGGCGCCCAGTTCTTCGGCCACCACCATCGAGTAGGAGAAGTCCAGGCCCATGCCGCCGTAGGCGGTGTCGTACTTGACGCCCAGCAGGCCCAGCTTGCCCATCTTCTTGAACACCTCGTGGGCCGGGAAGATCTCGGCGGCCTCCCATTCCTTGACGTGGGGGTTGATCTCTTGTTCGCAGAAGCGCTTGACGGTTTCGGCCAGGGCGCGGTGTTCGGCGGTGAATTGCATGCGGGTTCTCCTCGGGTCTGCAGGATGGCGCTCTGTGGTGTGGGGGGCGCCTGGTCGTGGTGGCGGGATGGCCAGTGAATCGGTGCAGAAGGGGCGGGGCGGGCGGCTCAGAAGCGGGCCACGCCGAAGGTGTTGCCGCGCAGCTGGCGCTGGTCGGCGTCGCGTGCCAGGTCCAGGCACAGCGAGAGCACGCGGCGGGTGTCGCGCGGGTCGATCACGCCGTCGTCCCACAGGCGGGCAGTCCCGAACAGCACGTTGCTCTCGGCGTCCAGGCGCTTCTTGATCTCGGCCGACATGCCTTCGAGCATCGCGTCGTTGACGGGCATGCCGGCGCGTTCCATCTTGCCGCGCGTGACGATCTCCATCACCTTGGCGGCTTGCGCGCCACCCATCACGGCCACGCGGGCAGACGGCCAGCTGAAGATGAAGCGCGGGTCGAAGCCGCGGCCGCACATGCCGTAGTTGCCGGCGCCGAACGAGCCGTTGAGCACGATGGTGAACTTGGGCACCCGCGCGTTGGCCACGGCCTGGATCATCTTGGAGCCGTGTTTGATGGCGCCGCCGTGTTCGGCCGCCGAGCCCACCATGTAGCCCGTGGTGTTTTGCAGGAAGACCAGCGGCGTGCCGGATTGGTCGCACAGCTGGATGAACTGCGCCGCCTTGGTCGAGCCCTGCGGCTGGATGGGGCCGTTGTTGCCCAGGATGCCGACCAGGTGGCCGTTGATGCGGGCGTGGCCGCACAGCGTCTCGCTGCCGTAGTTGGCCTTGAACTCCAGGAAGTCGGAGCCGTCGACGATGCGGGCGATGACCTCGCGGGTGTCGAAGGGCTCGCGGTCGTCGGCGGGGATGCAGCCCAGCAGCTCCTGCTCGTCGTACAGCGGGGCGGGCACGGTGGGTTGCTCGCGCACGGCATCCCACTGCAGTTTGTCGAGCAGGTCGCGGGTGAGTGCGATGGCGTGGGCGTCGTTGTCGGCCAGGTACTCGCCCAGGCCGGTCACGCTGGCGTGCATCTCGGCGCCGCCCAGGTCTTCGTCGGTGGCGTCTTCACCGATGGCGGCCTTGACCAGCGGCGGGCCGGCCAGGTAGATGCTCGAGCGGCCCTTGACCAGCACCACGTAGTCCGACAGGCCGGGCAGGTAAGCGCCGCCGGCCGTGGACGAGCCATGCACCACGGCGATCTGCGGGATGCCCATGGCACTCAGCCGCGCCTGGTTGGCGAAGCTCTTGCCGCCGTCCACGAAGATCTCGGCCTGGTACATGAGGTTGGCGCCGCCGGACTCGACCAGTCCGATCAGGGGCAGCTTGTTCTCGCGGGCGATCTCTTGTGCGCGCAGGCCCTTTTTCAGGCCCATGGGCGAGATGGTGCCGCCCTTGAGCGCCGAGTCAGAGGCGGTGACCAGGCAGCGCTTGCCGGCCACCACGCCGATGCCGATGATGGTGCCGCCGCCCAGCACGCTCTTCTTGCCATCGTCGTCGTGCATGCCCAGGCCGGCGAGCATCGACAGCTCCAGGAAGGGCGTGCCGCGGTCGATCAGGCGGGCGACGCGTTCGCGCGGCAGCAGCTGGCCGCGTTTTTCGAACTTGTCGCGCTTGGAGGCCGAGCCTTCGCGCACCTGGGATTCGAGGGCGCGGACCTGATCCAGCCGCTCCTGCATGCGGGCGGTGTTGCTTTGGAAGGCGTCGGACTGCGGGTTGAGGGCGGAGCGCAGGGCGGGCATCTTGAGGGTGATCCGTGATGAGTCACCGCCAATGTATGCGTGGTTGACGTTAACGTCAACCAAATCCTGCTTGGGTGAACTACCTAGCTTGTCGCAGGCTGCGCACGCGCTCGGTGTGCTCGTCCACGCAGGCCAGCAAGGCGGCCACGTCCAGTGGCTTGGTCAGGTAGCCCGAGAAGCCGTGGTCGCGCGCGCGGTGGATCTGGTCGGGCATGGCATCGGCCGAAAACGCCACCCGGGGCACACCTTGCAGCGTGGGTTCGGCCTGCAGCTGGCGGGCCAGCTCGAAGCCGCTCATGTCGCCCAGGTGCATGTCCAGCAGGAACAGGTCGGGCACCTGCTCGCGCGCCATGGCCACGGCTTCGGCACCGCTGGTGGCCACGCGCACCAGGCAGCCCGGGCGCAGCTTGAGCACCTCCAGCACCAGCTCGGCGTTGAGGTCGTTGTCCTCGGCGTAGAGCACGCGCAGCTCGTTGCCACCGGCCTCACGCGCGACGAGGTGGCCCGAATCGGTGGCGGGGCTTGCCGCGGTGGACGTGGCTTGCGCCTTGGGCACCCACGCGATGAAGCTGGAGCCCTGTCCGGGCTGGCTGCGCACCTCCAGCCGCCCTTGCATCGCTTCGAGCAGCTTGCGCACGATCACCAAGCCGATGCCGGTGCCCTCCACGCCTGTGCGCTCGGCCCCCAGTCGGTTGAAGGGCTCGAACAGGTGCGCCTGCTGCTCGACGCTCAGCCCCACACCGGTGTCGTCGATCGCGATGGCGAGCTGATCGCCCTCGGCCCAGACGCGCAGTGTGACGTGGCCCTGGGGCCGGTTGTACTTCACCGCGTTGCTCATGAGGTTGACCAGCACCTGGCGCAAGCGCATGGGGTCGACCTGGATCAGGGTGTGGTCATCGACCGTGGCGGCGTGCAAGGTGATGCCGCTGCCCCGGGCGAGCGGCGCGACCAGGTGGCAGGCCTCGTTGAGCAGCACGGACGCCCGGCAAGGCTCGAGCGACAACGGCAGGTTGCCTGCCTCGATGCGCGAGAGGTCGAGCACATCGCTGATGATGCCCAGCAGGTGCGAGCCCGCGCTCTCGATGTGCTCGACGTGCTGGCGCTGCGTGGCATTGAGGTGGCCGGACGAGCTCAGCCGCAGCAACTGCGCAAAGCCGATCACGGCGTTCAGCGGCGTGCGCAGCTCGTGGCTCACGCGCGAGAGGAACTCGTTCTTGGCCAGGTTGGCGTCCTGCGCGACCTGTGCGGCCATGCGTGCCTTCAGCAGCGCCTTCTTGTCGGTGACGTCGGCGGTGTGGCCGTACCAGACCACGCTGCCGTCTTCTTCCGTGACCGGGATGGCGTGGCCACCGTACACGCGCAGCCCCTTGCTGGGCAGGATCACGCGGTACTCGAAGTCCACCGGGCGCAGCAGGGCGCCGGGCTTGGGCGCGGTGGCCAGTCGCCTGACGTAGGCCAGGTCATCGGGGTGCACCCGCGCGTGGTGAGCGTGGTAGTCGCGCTCCATCAGCTCGTGTGGCAGCTCGAACATCTCCATGGCCCGGTCGCTGATGTAGAGGAAGCGCGCGCGGCCATCGGCGTCGAAGCCGATCTTGTGGATGAGGCCGGGCACGAACTTGCCCATGCTGCTGAGCAGGGCCTCTCGCTCGCGCAGCGCCAGCTCGGAAGCCTTGCGCTCGGTGATGTCCTCGATGACGCTGACGAAGTAGAGCGGCTGGCCGTTCTCGTCGCGCGCCAGCCGGGAGGTGACCAGGGCCCACACGGTGCTGCCGTCGGCGCGCAGGTAGCGCGTTTCGCGGCGGAACTGGGCCACGGTGCCGGCCTTCATGTCGGCCACGCACTGGGCGTCGAGGGCGAGGTCGTCGGGGTGGGTGATGTCCAGGAAGCGCAGCTTGAGCAGGTCGTGCTCGCTGTGGCCCAGGAAGTGGCACAGGCTGGTGTTGACCTCGATGAAGCGGCCGCCGAGGTCGAGCATGGCCTGGCCGGGCGCTGAAAGCGCGAAGGCCGCCCGGTAGCGCGCGACCTGCTCGCGCAGATCGGCGAGTTCTGCAGCCAGCTCGGAATTCAGGGCAGGATCCATGAGGCGATCTTACGTGCCTGAGGCCGCCATGGGGCATGCCTGCGTGTGACGCAGCGCACAACGCCGAGCCCGGCTTGAGCCGGTGGGTGACGTGCGCGTGATCTGCATGCCTATGAGGTGAGCTACCTATGTCGCAGTGCAGGGGCTTCCCTTAACCTCTTGCGGGTCAACCGGTGACGGTGGGCGGCAGCGCGGTGTCGTGCTTGTCGTACCATCGGCACTTCCAGCGAATCAGCCAGGTCAAAGCAGTGGGGCGCTCCGTGAAATCCAAGCCAGAACAATCCATCGGTGAAGCCGCAGGTGACGGCGTGCCGCCGTCTTGGGCCCTGGAAGACCACGATGACCGCGACACCGACGCCATCATGGGCATCGCCGAGGTCTGCGAGCGCTACAAGGTCTCGCCGCGCGCCTTGCGCTTCTACGAGACCAAGGGCCTGCTGGCGCCGCGCCGCATCAACGGCACCCGCGTCTACAGCCAGATCGACCGCGCCCGCCTGATGCGCATCCTGCGCGCCAAGTCGCTGGGCACGCCGCTGGCCGAGATCAAGCACTACCTGGACATGTACGGCCAGCACGGTGAAGGCCGCATCCAGCAGCTGACCTGGGTGATCGAGAAGACGGACGCGGCCATCGCCGAGCTCGAAGCCAAGCGCGCCCAGATCGAGGCCTCGCTGACGGAGCTGCGCTTCATCAACGAGCGCACGCGCCAGACCCTGGCGGCCAAGCGCCAGGGCGGCGGGCAGGACAAGGCGGCCTGAGCGGCCCCGGCTGCTGCGCGGCCTCGGCTCCGTGAAGGCTCCGTGACGGCTGGGCGTCAGGCCCGCATGCCCACGAACATCTTCCAGCGTCGCTCGTTCTGCTTCTTGGCCTCGTACAGGGCCTGGTCGGCCTGCGACACCAGCTTGCGCACCGAGGTGACGTCGTCGGCGTAGGCGGCCATGCCGACCGACACGCCCACCCCCACCTCGTCGCCGCTGCTCAGCTTGATGGGCTGTGACACCGCGCGCACGATGCGCCGCGCCAGGGCCTGGGCCGACTCGGTGTCACCATCTCGCATGAGCACGCCGAACTCGTCGCCGCCCAGGCGGGCCAGCACGTCGCCGGCGCGCACCTGGGTCAGCAGGCGCTGGCTGACTTCCTTGAGCGTTTCGTCGCCAGCGGCGTGGCCGAATCCGTCGTTGACGGCCTTGAAGCCATCGAGGTCGAGCAGCAGCAGGGTGAAGGGCTCGCCCTGGCGCACAGCACGGCCGAACTCGGCCTCCAGTGCCCGCTCGAAGTGCACCCGGTTGGCCAGCCCCGTGAGGTGGTCGGTCATGGCCAGGTGCTTGAGCTGGTGGGCCTGGTGGCGCGCGCGCAGGGCGCACATCACGAGCTCGGCCAGGTCGTGCAGGGCGCTTTCCTGCTCGGCCGTGAACGCACGCGGTGTGGTGTCGAGCACGGCCAGCGTGCCCAGCACCGCACCGCTGACATCGATGAGCGGCGCCCCGGCGTAAAAGCGCAGGCGCGGCCCGGCCGTGACCAGGGGGTGATCGGTGAAGCGGGCGTCGCCCAGCAGGTCCGGGATGACCAGCGATCGACCGGGCTGGGTGATGGTGTGCGAGCAAAAGGCGACCTGGCGGTCGAGCTCGGGCACCTCCAGCCCCACGCGGGACTTGAACCACAGTCGGTGGCTGTCCATCAAACCGATGACGGCGATGGGCGCGGCCAAGGCATGCGCGGCCAGCCGGGTCAGGGCGTCGAAGTCGGTCTCCGGTTCGGTGTCCAGGATCCCCAGCGCGCGCAAGGCGGCGAGGCGACGGTTTTCATCCAGCGGGAACAGGTCAACGGGGCAGTCGGCTTGCATGGTGAATCGTTCAGGAGCTGATGGAGATATCGGCCGAGCGCTGTCAAACCTCAGCGCGCCCCCCTTGAATTCGGGGAAATGGCGAGCGAATGCACATGAAACGCGTTGCATGGGGGGCAACACCCGGCTCCCAGCCCATCGACCCCTTGATCGGGTGGGCGGGTTGCCCATCGGTGGGCGGTGCAGCAAAGGGATCACCCGCAACATTGAACGTGCGCCGTTGCCCAACATGAGGGTGCGTGGATGTTCACGCGTCAGCCAGGAAGGACCTCACCATGAACCCGACCCAGTGCACCCAACCCGAACAACTCTTCGCTGCCTGCATGCACGCCGGTGGCTGGCCCAAGCTGGGCTGGCAATGCCAGGACGACGCCGAAGAAGTGCTGTCCTGCTACGACGACATCATCCTGCTGTGAGTGGGGTGGCGAGGGGCCACTCGGCCCGCTCGCCCACGCCTGCCGGGTGAGGTGTCGCTGGCCAGGCAGGTGGTGCGCGCCGGATTCGGCAATTCTTGCGAGCAGGGTGCATCCGCATCGGCCTGGTGCCCGTAGAGTGAGCAGGAGGCGACTGTCGACCTCCGCCTCAACCCAGCGTGACCCCACCCATGACGGACCCTTCCGCCAACTTGGCAGCTGACTTCGATCACGAAGCGGCCCTTGAAGCCTGCGCCCGCGGCGAACGTTTCGCCCTGCGCGCCCTGTACGACCGAGAAGCCGCCTGGTTGCTGGCGGTGATTTTGCGCATCGTGCGCGATGCCGACCTGGCGCAGGACGTCCTCCAGGACGCCTTCCTGCAGATCTGGCAGAAGGCGGGCACCTTTCGCCGCGAGCTGGGCTCGGGCCGGGGGTGGATCTACACCGTGGCCCGCCACCGCGCGCTCGACGAGGTCAGGCGCGTGCGCCCCGAGCTGAACCTGGGCGAGGACTACCAGTCGCTGGCCGAGGCCTTGCCCACCCCAGACGCCGATGAGCTGCCGCACGACGAGGCGGCGCTGGCGCACTGCCTGTCGCAACTGGACGACCCCAAGCGCGAGTGCGTGATCGAGGCCTTCGTCGAGGGCTACACGCATGAGCAGATCGCTGCACGCCGGGCCAAGCCCGTGGGCACCATCAAGTCCTGGATCCGCCGTGGGCTGATCGCGCTCAAGGAGTGCCTGTCATGAACACCCAAGACCCGAATGAACGCACGGCCGAGGCCGGCGAGTACGTGCTGGGCACGCTGAACGCCAGCGAGCGACAGGCCTTCGAATCGGCCATGTCGGGTGACGAAGGCTTGCGTCGCGAGGTGTACGCCTGGCAGGGCCGCTTGCTGGGCCTGACCCGCCGCTTGCAGCCCGTGGTGGTGCCGCCCGAGTTGTGGGCGCGCATTGCTGCGCGACTCAATGGGGCATCGCAGTTCTTGACCGTCCCGGTGTCGTCCGCCGATGGCCTGGCGGCCAACGACGCGCTGTGGTCAAGCGTGCGCTTTTGGCGCTGGCTCAGCGGCGGCGCGGTGGCCGCAGCGGTGGTGATGTCGGTGCTGCTGGTGCGCACGGTGGTGGCGCCTCCGGCAGGGGTCGAGCAGGCCCAGACGCAGGCGCCGCGTTACCTGGCGGTGCTGCAGTCGCCTGACAACGCGGCCACCGGCTGGATCGTGGAAACCGTGGGCACCGACGCCATCCGCCTGGTGCAGGTGGGCGAGGGCGCCGCCATCCCCGAGGGCAAGACCATGCAGTTCTGGACCAAGCCGGAAGGCGCGGCAGGCCCGACCTCGCTGGGCCTGGTCAAGCCCGGCCAGGTGGTGGTGGTGCCCAAGGGCCAGCTGCCTGGCTTGGCCGACCGCACCTTGTTCGAGCTGACGCTGGAGCCGGCGGGTGGCTCGCCTTACGACCGGCCGTCTGGTCCCATCCTGTTCGTGGGCAAGGCCGTGCGGCTGTGACGCATCACGCGCGTGGCGGCGTTCGATCGATGAGGGCTCAGCCCTCGTCGGCCGACAGCGCCCGCCACAGGATGTGAAACAGCTCGTCGAACTGCTCGAGCAGCGACTGCTTCTCGCGCCGCACGATGTGCATCAGCACCACGCGGCCGATGATGCCCATGAAGATGTCGAGCAGGATCTTGGCCGACACGCGCCGGTTCAGCACACCGCGCGCCTGGCCGTCCTTGAAAACGCCCATGAAGGCGCCCATGAGCTCGGGGCTTTCGTAGATGCGGATGTTCTGGTGGCGTGAGACGGGCACCGCGGTGAACAGCAGCATCATCACCGCCGGGTGCTTGTCCATGTAGTCCAGCGTCACCCAGAAGGTCTTGCGCAGGCGCTCGCGCGCGTCGTCGATGCCCTGCAGGTGGTCGATCATGCGCTCGGCCAGGCGGCCCAGCATGACGTCGAGCATGGCGTAGACCAGCACCTCCTTGCTGCCGAAGTACTTGTAGATGGTCTGCAGGGAGACGTGCGCCTCCTTGGCCACGTCCAGCAGCGTCACTTCGTGGAAATCTCGCGTCGAGAAGAGGGTGAGCACGGCCTTCTCGATGCGCGAGAGCGTGTCGGCACGCATGCTGCCCAGGGCGGATCGGCGCTCGTCAGGCGTGCCGGGTGGCGTGGGTCGAGGGTCGGTCGCGGGCATGGGATGCGCTCATTCCAGGATGGAACGAAATCTTACCAAATGAACGGTCGTTCGAAAATTTTGGTGAAGCCCCCTTGCCTCGACATGACGTTAACGTCAAGATCAGCACCCGTTGTGCACCACGATGCATGGCTGGTTTCCCGGGCGTCAGCGGCTTGTCGCGGCCGATGCCTTGTGCGAATTCAGGGTTTACACCATGGGTAATTCAGATTACCGAAAGGCGTTGAACCGGTCTCGTGGTGCAGGAGCAGAACCCAACCCGACACGGATCGAGGAGACATCCCACATGCCCATTCAAAACTTCGCCCCCGCCTGGATGACCGAGGAACACCAGATGGTGTTCGACTCGGCCAAACGTTTCATGATCGAGCAATGGCAGCCCAAGGACGAAGCCTGGCGCGCCCAGGGCATGATGGACCGTCAGGCCTGGGAAGACGCCGGCGCCAACGGCTTCCTGTGCGCCTCGATGCCTGAGCAGTACGGCGGTGGCGGCGGTGACTTCGGCCACGAAGCCGCGTTGGTGCTGGCCCAAGGCGAAGCCGGCATCGGCGGCTTCGGCGGCTCGCTGCACTCGGGCATCGTCGCCCCCTACATCCTGCATTACGGCACGGAAGAACAAAAGAAGCGCTGGCTGCCCAAGCTCGCCACCGGCGAGCTCATCAGCGCCATCGCCATGACCGAGCCCGGCACGGGTTCTGACCTGCAAGGCGTGCGCACCCTGGCGCTGAAGTCGGCCGACGGCGAGAGCTACACGATCAACGGCAGCAAGACCTTCATCACCAACGGCCAGCTCGCCAACCTGATCATCGTGGTCTGCAAGACCGACAAGGACAAGGGCGCGCAAGGCATCTCGCTGTTCGTGGTCGAGACCGACGAGGCCCCCGGTTTCCGCCGTGGTCGCAACCTCGACAAGATCGGCATGGAGGCGCAAGACACCTCCGAGCTGTTCTTCGACGACGTGGTGGTGAGCAAGCACAACCTGATCGGCGAGCAAGAGGGCATGGGCTTCTTCCAGCTGATGCAGGAGCTGCCGCAAGAGCGCATGCTCGTGGCCCTGGCCGGCATCGCCGCCATGGAGTACGCCATGAAGGTGACGCTGGAGTACACGAAGGAGCGCAAGGCCTTCGGCAAGCCCATCTTCAGCTTCCAGAACACGCGCTTCAAGCTGGCCGAGTGCCAGGCTCTGTTGCTGGCTTCGCGCGCGCTGGTGGACGCCGCCATGGTTGCCCACCTCAAGGGCGAGCTGGGTGTGGACCGCGCAGCGCTCATCAAGTACTGGGTCACCGACAACCAGTGCAAGCTGATCGACGAATGCCTGCAGCTCTTCGGTGGCTACGGCTACATGAAGGAGTACCCGATCGCCCGCCTGTGGGCCGACTCGCGCGTGCAACGCATCTACGGCGGCACCAACGAGATCATGAAGGAACTCGCCAGCCGCTTCCTCTGAGGCGGGGAGCGCGCGCCAGCTGCGCGGGGCGATCCTGCGTTGGCGATTCTCGCCGTGCGCCTGTACGGCTGCGCTTCTCAACGCAGGCTCATCCCCGCTCGCTCAGGCGCCCGCAACCCCGTGAACCACTGAGTCACATCTACTTGAACAGAAGGAGCTTCTCATGATCGAAGCCTACATTTTCGACGCCGTTCGCACCCCGCGCGGCAAGGGCAAGAAAGACGGCAGCCTGCACCAGGCCACGCCCGTGTGGCTGCTGCGCACCCTGCTGCAAGGCCTGCAACAACGCCACAACCTCGACACCTCGCTGGTCGACGACGTCATCCTCGGCTGCGTGACCCCGGTGGGCGAACAAGGCGCCGACATCGCCCGCACCGCCGTGCTGGACTCGGGTTGGGCCGAATCGGTCGCTGGCGTGACACTGTCGCGCTTCTGCGCCTCGGGCCTGGAAGCCATCAACATGGCCGCTGCCAAGATCCGCGCCGGCCTGGGCGACATGGTGGTTGCCGGTGGTGTCGAGAGCATGAGCCGCTGGCCCATGGGCTCCGACGGTGGCGCCTGGGTCATGGACCCGCGCATCAACAGCGGCACCGCCTTCGTGCCCCAGGGCATCTCGGCCGACCTGATCGCCACGCTGGAAGGCTTCTCGCGCGCCGACCTGGACGCCTACGCAGCCGAATCGCACCGCCGCGCCGCCCTGGCGCAGTCGGAAGGCCGCTTCGACAAGTCGGTCATCCCCGTCAAGGACATCAACGGCATGCTGATGCTGGGCAAAGACGAGACCATCCGCCCCGGCACCTCGGTCGAGTCGCTGGCCAAGCTGATGCCTTCGTTCGAGATGATGGGCACCATGGGCTTTGACGCCACCGCGCTGGACAAGTACACGACCATCGAGAAGGTCATCCACGCCCACCACGCCGGCAACTCCTCGGGCATCGTCGACGGCGCCGCGTTGGTGCTGCTGGGCAGCAAGGAAGCCGGCATCAAGGCAGGTCTGAAGCCCCGAGCCCGCGTGCTGATGACGGCCGAGTGCGGCTCCGAGCCCACCATCATGCTGACCGGCCCGACGCCGGCCTGCAAGAAGGCGCTGGGCAAGCTGGGCATGACCCCGGGCGACATCGACCTGTGGGAAATCAACGAGGCGTTTGCCACCGTGCCCATGAAGACCGCCAAGGACCTGGGCGTGTCGATGGACCGCGTCAACGTCAACGGCGGCGCCATCGCCATGGGCCACCCGCTGGGCGCCACCGGCGCCATCATCCTGGGCACCGCCCTCGATGAACTCGAGCGTTCGGGCAAGTCCACGGCGCTCGCCACCCTGTGCATCGGTGCCGGCATGGGCATCGCCACCATCATCGAACGCGTCTGATCCGGGAGGCCCACACCATGACTCAATCTCAAGCCTTCACATTCGAAATCGATGCCGACGGCATCGGCCTGGTCACCATCGACATGCCGGGTCGCGCGATGAACGTGCTCAACCCGACCCTGGTCGAGCCCTTCGCTGCGCTGGTCACCCAGCTGGAAACCGACGCCAACCTCAAGGGCCTGGTCATCACCTCGGCCAAGTCGACCTTCATCGTCGGCGCCGACATCGACCAGCTCACGCAGATCACCTCGGCCGAAGAGGCCTACAAGCTGTGTGAAGACCTCAAGGGCATGCTGCGCCGCATGGAAAAGAGCGGCAAGCCCGTGGTGGCCGCGCTCAACGGCACGGCCCTCGGCGGTGGCCTGGAGCTGGCCCTGGCTTGCCACGCCCGCATCGCCATCGACGACCCCAAGACCAAGCTCGGCCTGCCCGAGGTCAAGCTGGGCCTGCTGCCTGGCGGCGGCGGCACGCAACGTGTGCCCCGCATGATCGGCATCCAGAAGAGCTTCGAGCTGATCACGCAAGGCAAGGAACTGACCGCGGCCAAGGCCAAGGACATGGGCCTGGTGACCGAGCTGGCCACCAGCCGCGACGACATGCTGGCCAAGGCCAAAGCCTGGTGCAAGGCCAACCCCAAGGCCTCGCAGCCCTGGGACAACAAGGGCTTCCGCATCCCCGGTGGCGACAGCAAGAGCCCGGCCGTGGTGCAGGTGCTCGCCATCGCCCCGTCCATGGCCAACGCCAAGGCGCACGGCAACTACCCGGCGCTCACCCACATCATGAGCTGCCTGTTCGAAGGCTGCCTGCTGGACTTCGACGCCGGCTCGCAGGTCGAGTCGCGCTACTTCGCCGCTTGCGTGGTCTCGCAGACCAGCAAGAACATGATCGGCACGCTGTGGCACCAGCTCAACGCCATCAAGAAGGGCCAGTCGCGCCCCAAGGGCTTTGCCGAGTCCAAGGTCAAGAAGGTCGGCATCCTGGGCGCCGGCATGATGGGCGCGGGCATCGCCTACGTGTCGGCCAAGGTCGGCATCGATGTCGTGCTGCTCGACACCACCATCGAGAACGCCGAGAAGGGCAAGGGCTACTCGCAAGGCCTGTTCGACAAGGCCATCTCGCGCGGCCGCAGCACGGCCGAGAAGCGCGACGCGCTGCTGGCCCGCATCCAGCCGACCACGTCTTATGAAGACCTGCAAGGCTGCGACCTGGTGATCGAAGCGGTGTTCGAAGACCGCGACATCAAGGCCGTGTGCACGAAGAAGTCCGAAGCCATCATCGCCGCCGACGCCGTGTACGCCTCGAACACCTCGACGCTGCCCATCACCGGCCTGGCCACGGCTTCGAGCCGCCCAGCCAACTTCATCGGCCTGCACTTCTTCTCGCCCGTGGACAAGATGCCGCTGGTCGAGATCATCGTGGGCGAGAAGACGTCTGACGAGACCCTGGCACGCGGCTTCGACTACGTGCTGCAGATCGGCAAGACCCCGATCGTGGTCAACGACGCCCGCGGCTTCTACACCTCGCGCGTGTTCGGCACCTACGTGATGGAAGGCCTGGCCATGCTGGGCGAAGGCGTGCCCCCGCGCTCCGTCGAGGTCGCTGGCCTGAAGGCCGGCATGCCCATGCCCCCGCTGGCCCTGCAAGACGAGGTCTCGCTGAGCCTGGCCCTGCACATCGCCGAGCAGACCAAGAAGGACCTGCTGGCCGAAGGCAAGGAGCTGCCCCACCACCCCGGTCAGGCCGTGCTGCAGAACATCGGCGCCACGCAAGGCCGCATCGGCAAGAAGGCCGGCAAGGGCTTCTACGACTACAACGGCAAGGAAAAGTCGCTGTGGCCTGAGCTGACCAAGCTGTACCCGCCGGTGGCCCAGCAGCCTTCGCAGCAAGAGCTGGTCGACCGGCTGCTGTACGTGCAGGCCAACGAAGCCGCTCGCTGCTTTGAAGAGAAGGTCGTGCGCTCGGTGGCCGACACCAACATCGGCTCGATCTTCGGCTGGGGCTTCGCGCCCAACCAGGGCGGCGCGCTGCAGTACATCAACGCGGTGGGCCCCAAGAAGTTCGTCGAACGTGCGCGTGAGCTGGCCAAGGCCTATGGTCCGCGCTTCGAGCCAGCGGCCATCATCGTCAAGCTGGCCCAGGAAGGCGGCCGCTTCGAGGACGTGGTGTGAGCGCGCACAGCGCCCAACCCACGCAGCAGGGCCCGCTGAGCGGGCTCCTGGCGGGCCTGCGCGTGATCGACCTCACGCGCAACCTGCCGGGGCCGTTCAGCACCCGCATGCTGACCGACCTGGGGGCCGAAGTGGTCAAGGTCGAGCCGCCCGAAGGCGACCCGGCGCGTCCGCTGGGCCCGCTGTTCGAGGCGCTCAACCACGGCAAGGAGTGCCGCAAGGTCGACTTCCGCAACGAAGCCGACCTCAACACCTTGCGCGACTGGCTGGCCACCGCCGACGTCATGGTCGACAGCTTCCGTCCTGGCGTGCTGCAAGGCATGGGGCTGGACGCAGCAACCCTGCACGCGCTCAACCCGAAGCTGGTGATGGTCTCCATTACCGGTTACGGGCAGTCGGGGCCTTGGGCGAACAAGGCAGGCCATGATCTCAACTTCATGGCGCTGTCCGGCGTGCTGGACCAGGTGAGGGCGCCCACGGGCGAACTGGCCTTGTCCAACGTGCAGTGGGGCGACCTGGCCGCGGGCAGCTCGATGGCCACCATCGCCATCCTGGCGGCGGTGATCGAGGCGCAGCGCACGGGCCGGGGCCGCCACATCGACGTCAGCATGACGCACGGGCTGCATGCCCACCTGGTCATGCCCAAGTCGACGGCGACCTTGCTGGCGCCGCTGCTGGGCCGCAAGCCGAAGGCGGGTGAAGACCTGCTCAACGGCGGCCTGCCTTGCTACAACCTTTACGCGACCGCTGACGGCCGCCACCTCGCGGTGGGCGCGCTGGAGTTCAAGTTCTGGAAGGTGGCTTGCGAGGTGTTCGAGCGGCCCGATTGGGTCAATCGGCACTGGCAACGTGGCTCGCTGCCGGGCACGCCTGATTGCACGGCGCTCAAGGCCGATGTGGCCGCGCTGGTGGCCTCGCAGCCGCTGGTGTTCTGGGCGCACAAGTTCGAGGCGGCCGACGCGTGTGTCACGCCGGTGCTGACGATCGACGAAGCACAGGCCCACCCGCTGTTCGCTGGGCAGGCCTCGGTTCAGGCTTGGCAACAAGTCGCGTGAAGTCGCTCGGCGTCCGAGCCGACCTCAGGCGTTGCTGGCTGGCGCTTGCCGGCGGCTGAACCCACAAAGGGGGCCTCGCGCCCCCTTTTTCACGCGTGCATCACTTCGGCAGCAGGACCTTGTCGACGACGTGGATCACGCCGTTGGACTGCATCACGTCGGCGATGGTGACGGTGGCCTTGCCGCCGTTCTCATCGGTGACGATCACCTTGCCGCCTTCGGTCGAAGCGGTGAGGTTGCCGCCTGCCACCGTCTTGAGCGTGGCCTTGCCGCCGCCGGCCTGGATGGCCTGGGTGACGGCCTTGGCGTCGAACTTGCCGGGCACCACGTGGTAGGTCAGCACCTTGGTGAGGGCGGCCTTGTTCTCGGGCTTGAGCAGGTTGTCGACGGTGCCGGCGGGCAGGGCCGCGAAGCCGGCGTTCACGGGCGCGAAGACGGTGAACGGGCCCTTGCCCTTGAGGGTGTCGACCAAGCCGGCGGCCTTGACGGCGGCCACGAGGGTGGTGTGGTCCTCGGAGTTCACGGCGTTGTCGACGATGTCCTTGGTGGGCAGCATCGGGGCGCCACCGACCATGACTTCGGCATGGGCCGTGCCGGTGGCCAGGGTCATCGTCAGGGCGAGGGCGGTGGTGGCGAAAGCGAAGGTTTTCATGCGAGCTCCTGTTGGGTCGTTGGGGGACGCCGCGTTGCTTGTTGATGCGGCTGAGGTCCCTTAGTCGGCCTTGCAAAATTCAATTTGAGCCCTTGAGTGCATGATCGTGGCTGCGTTCAAGGCTTGCTCGGACCCACATGCCCCACATGGCCAGCCACAAGGCGGGCGCAAAAAGGCCCTTCAGG